>JACLAD010012925.1_pt1 | contig 50474 bp, 47 predicted proteins | sample 8027901 | NCBI WGS metagenome assembly JACLAD01 (sample SAMN15725071, study PRJNA655200) | protist metagenome | isolation source: fluorescence activated cell sorting (FACS) single amplified genomes of... | place: Spain: Blaines Bay Microbial Observatory, Mediterranean Sea | collected 2016-07-05 | reverse complement strand
CCGGAATACAATCCTCCGCTGGGGTAAGGAAGGACTTGTATCCAGTAAGAAAGTAGGTCTCCGGAATTTACGCTACTCTGTCGAAGATTTAATGAAAATGGTGAGTGCTCAAAACGAGTAAAGGCGTAAATTAAAGGGTTAATTCATTACGATAAAGAATAATGAATTTAAAAAGAATAGGAGCTAATAATGGTCAGTTTAGAAGTGAATAGTCAGCTAATAACGAAGCAGGAAGCAGCAGGTATATTAAAATTATCTGACTCTGGAGTTTCTTTTCTGTCAAAGAGAGGAGATCTGCCAGAAATCAGATTAAGTAGACGTAGAGTTTTTTATGATTTTGATACGGTACAGAAACTCGCAATTAAGCGTAATGCCCCGAACTCTCATAAAGGGATAGTCAAATGAAACTTTCGAAAAGTGCTGTTAATCATTTGTCTTTATTTAATGATCTTAAAAAACAACCTGAGGACAAACCGTCTCTGCTATCAGTAAATGAAGCTGATATTCCGGCCGAACTCAAAGAAATTAATCGGTGGGTGTGCTGGAAGTATTTATTCAAAAAGGGCAATTGGACGAAAGTTCCACTTCTGGCTGATGTGGCCAGTGGAGGTGATTGTAAAGATCCTGCAAATCACAGATCTTTTGAAGAGGTTTGGCTGCGATACAGTTCCTCAGACTTTTCGGGTATTGGATTTGTTCTAACCAACGAAGATGATTTGCTAGGAGTTGATTGTGATAAGTGCATTGAAGGTGTCAATGATTCAGATGAAATCATCTTAAGCTCGAGTGGTCAGAAGTTTGCGGAGTTTTGGTCAAATCTAGGGGCTTATCTGGAGATCTCACCTTCAGGCAAAGGACTTAGAGGTTTCCTGAGGGGGCGTTTGCCAGATGATATTAGGAAAAAGACTGATGTAGAAGGTAGTAGTTGGGAAATTTACGAAGACAAACGCTACCTGACGGTCACTGGGGTGAGTCTGGGGGAAAACCAAAAAACTATTCCCAAAGTTTCTTTGGATGATTTGTGTAAATACCGCGATGAGTTTATGGGTTCATCATCGAAGTCTACGAAGTCAGGAGCTAAACGAAGAGGCCCCAAAGTACCTGGAAAGCCGAGGGTTGTAGAAGGTTCGCTATCTACTGAAGATAAGCAAAAAATTACGTTGCAATGTGAGATATCAGCGTCCTTTAAAGCTCTTTGGGGCGGTGATTGGGAGGATCTGGATGGGGAAGATGGCAGACCTAAGTATGGTAGTCACAGTGAGGCGGATTTGGGGCTTTGTAGCAAACTCGCCAAGCTTTTTGATGACCCAGAGAAAGTCGAAATTGCTTGGTCTTGTTCTGAGCTTTGGAGACCTGAGAAGTGTGAGGGTCGTGATGATTATGTGACTAGAACTATTGAAAAAGCTTTTGAACAGTCTGAAGACCGTCCCGGCATCCAGTTCCTAGTCGTTTCTAATCGGGATGGAGAGTCAAGACTCCAAAATATTGCCCCGTCAAAGGCAGCCGAAGCTTTTCTCAAAGATAATGACGGTAAGTTAATCTATGTAGACTCCAAGTTCTACGAATACAAGCAAAAAACCGGAATTTGGTCTCCGGTTGATGAACACGTTATCACTTCAAGGGTACAGCACTTTTTGGAGAATGCTGTTGAGCCTTACCAGCCTACGGCGGCGCTTTCAGATAAAACTGTCAATGATACCGTGAAGTTCTTGAGTCGTTCGAAAGAAGTAGCCCGGGATAATCAAACTCATGTCTGGAATGCTAATCCACAAGTTTTGGTGGTTGGAAATGGCTTGATCGATCTAGGTAAGGACAAGCTTACTGTCCAACAAAACTTTGACCAGACCCTACATGCTACGGTGCGTTCACCAATTATCCTCTCAGGTGGATATGAATGCCCCCATTGGAATACTTTTTTAGAACACGTGGTTCCTAATCCATTCGATCGCACTCGAGTGCAGGAATGGGCAGGGTACTTCCTTTATCCTAGTACAAAGCTTGAGAAGCTTCTCTTTCTATACGGTTCGGGTCGCAATGGGAAATCGACATTTATTGAAGTCCTGACTTCTTTGTTTGACCCCAATGAAATCAGTCACGTTGAACCACATAATTTTATAAGGGAATATGATGTTGCTGCCTTACAGCATAAAAGAATCAATGTTGTGACTGACATCACAACCGACAAGTCAACTTCAGGGATGTTTAAGCAGCTTGTAAGTGGAGAGAGGGTGAAGGCGAGGAATCCATATGGAAAGCCTTTTAGCTTCACTCCCAACGTCAAGTTCCTGTTTAGCTCTAACTTCCTTCCTCAAACTCATGATCGCTCGGAGGGGTTCTACCGTAGGTGGGATATCTTAAAGTTTAGCAGACAGTTAAAGGAGTCAGAAGTCGACTTGGAGTTAAAGAATAAGCTAAAAAAGGAACTCCCAGGGATCCTGGTTTGGGCGCTTGAAGGACTTCAACGTCTTAAGAAGTCCAACTGGGTTATGACTGACGCTCCAGGATTCAATCATGGTATTAAGTCCTTAAGGCAATACACTGACCCAATAAGTGAATTTTTAGAACAAAGTTATGTACGCACCCCCATAATTTTGGGCAATACTCGTGATGGTCACTATGTCTGTTGGAAAAGCTTATATTCAAAATACGTAAGATATTGTGAGGACAACGGTCTGAGTAAGTTGGGTGGTCCTAAACTGGCGCAGGAGTTGGAGAGACTAGGTTTCCCAAAAAAGCAAAAACGGACAGGATCCGGCAAAGATGGTACTGGCACTGGGCGTGCGTACGTTGTCTTTGGTCTTCAAGAAGTTGGTAATGAGATATCAGAAGCGTTGGATAAGCTTTTTGCTGCTTAGGTTAGTGTCTCAAGAAGTGTCTTAGGATTTCTTTCTATTTAAGACACTTGAGGTTGAAATGGACAGACTGATAGGGATTTTACTCTTTGTGTCTTAAGGAGTGTCTCAGTGTCTCAAGAGGTTGAAGACACCACAATGTCAGAGAATTGGGGGGATAGAAGGTCATTTAGGTAGGTGTCTTCAACTTTTCTTAAAAAGAATTTCTATAGAAAAAGGACCTAAAAAAGGGTCTTTAATACTGTATAAAAAAAGTTTTGTAAAAACTGAAGACACTAAGACACCTCTATCTTTTAACTCCCCCCCTCAATTTGTGGAGTAACCCAACAGGATTCCACAGCTGCATAAAAATCGATTAGGGGAGGTAATAAAGAAAAGGGTAGGGGCCTTTGGCCCCCCCTCCCCCATCTCCAAAATCCAACTTTTTTAAGGCCAGAAGAAATCTTCAGGTCTTTGAAGATTCTCTACTTCACCAGATTTTACCGACCAACAACCTTACAACTGTTCAGATTTTCTCTCTGAACAATCAATCAAAATCACTGAGAAAACCTTGTTCTTTCCTTAGTTTCTGAGGCACAAACTAGCTGAGCTTGATAAGTTTTCTTTAGAACGTCTAGTAATTAATCCTAGTTTTAACACCCTACCAAACTGAGTAGCTAGAGGCGTAATGGACAAGCCGTACACGATCAAACTCTTTGTTCCCGATGGGAACCCCGATCGGTGTAAGATCCTCAATAAGATGAACTGGACAGGAACCGGACTAGAGGTGTCGAGAGATGCCTTCAGCACCTTCAATGGTAGAGAAGAGTTTCAACAGGCAGGAGTCTACATACTCTACGGGGTCACGGATTCTGATGAAAGTACGTCCGAACTAGAAGAGTCTGATGATCGTCCTACAGTCTACATTGGGCAGGCCGATGTTGTCGGTGAACGTCTAAAATCACATCTAGAGAACAAAGACTTTTGGGACAGGGCAATTATCTTCGTCTCCAGTAATAAAGGTCTAAACAGGGCCCACATTACCTGGTTGGAATGGTCCCTCATCAAGACGGCTGCAGCATACAAACGTTGTAAGCTCGACAACTCACAAAACCCGAAGGAACCACGGCTGATTGAATCAGAGAAAGCAGATACCACCGAGTTTCTCAATGAGATTCTAAGTATTCTCCCATTGATTGATGTCAGGGTCTTCCAAGAGCCACAGAAGATTGAAGTCTACAAGAAATCTCAGACGGCTAGTGTTCGATCGACCACCAAAGACACAATAGTTATTCCAGCCTGGGAGGATGGTTTCCAGGAGACATTTTTAGAGCAAAATTGTTGGTACGCAATCAGGATCAGCGGGGGCAAGTTAGGTGAGATTAAATATATTGCAGCCTATAGAGTATCCCCGATCTCAGCAGTCACTCATGTGGCTGAGATTGAGTCCATCGAACCGTATGGGGACAAGGGGAAATATAAGGTCAACTTCGTCGCACCGGCCCGAGAGATTGACCCTGTACGATATGAGGTTGGTGACTCAGCACCACAAAATATTCGATACACAAACTACAATCGACTATTCAGTGCAAAGAATCTCACCGAGTTATTTGATTGAATGCATTCTTGAAATTTATCGATTTGCCCACCCTATCAGGTTAGTGGTGTCTTTTTTATTTTCTGAGGAAGAATATTTAACACATTTATTAAAAACTCATCCTGTCCCCAACGCTTTTAGCATGGCCTCCCTAAGATGCTCTTTCTGAAGATGACTGTAGCGCATCGTCATTTGCAGTGTCCTGTGACCCAATATTTCTGCCACCAGTCTCAAATCCATCCCATTTTGGACCATATAACTAGCTGCAGAATGCCGTAAATCGTGATAGCGAAAATCTGTTATCTCAGCCTGACGAAGTACCGATTCCCAGCGTTTCCTAAACTCTAATGGTTTCTGTGGGTTTGTTGAAGAGGGAAACAACAGTGAAGTATGTAGCAGACGTTGGGTGCGATGATACTCTCGTAATAGATCTAATGCCTGCCCGATAACGGGGATAGAGCGAATATCTCCATTCTTTGTGTGCTTAAAAGTCAGGTATCCCTTCACAAGGTCAACATTCTCCCAACGGAGTGACCATATTTCATCCCTCCGTGCACCTGTGGCCAATGCGAGTACGACAGCAAGATGAAGTTGAGGTGAGTTGTCTTTGCAGGCTGCTATTAATTTTTCTCGTTCTAGATCATCTAGAAAACGTGTCCGACCTCTTGGTTCAGTAAGCTTTTTTACTTTTCGGCAAGGGTTCTCTTCAAGAACCTGCAGTTCAACTGCATAGGAACAGCAAGAACTTAGTGCGGCGAGGTATCGATTGCATGTGGAGAAAGATCTTTTACCACGTCTGGATTCTTCACTTTGCAATTGTTTTCTAAGCTGAATAATCAGCGATGGTGTCAATTGGCGCAGTGAAAGGTTACCAATGTGTTTATCAAACCACTCCAATTGATTTTCATAATTGACCCGAGTAGAGTTCTTCATCCTGGCTACAATCTCCTCACGAAATACCTCAATGATTGCGCGGATGTTTTGTCTATCTGCATCAAGTGTGACAATACAACCCTCTTTGATCTTGACCTCCTGTTGCATTGCCCACTCTTTTGCTTCTGATCTTCTATAGAAGCTTTTGCTCAAAGTCGGATTTCCTTTGATTCGGATTTCAACCCTGAATACCTTCTTACCGTTTCTACGATAACGTTCTGTGACAGTAGCCATATCATCTCCAATGACTTTCTTTCTCAGAGGCCACTCTGACTTTTAAAGAACAATCCATTGTTAGATCCTCGGAACAGTAATCCGAATGTCGACCCAGCGTACCCTCAAGAACCGTGGGGGGTAAGCATTACAACGGATGCTCTTAGGCGCAATTTAGGCGCAAATTGAAAGAAATGAGGTGAGATTTTCAGGCGCAATTTAGGCGCACTCAAAATCCAAATTGTGTGGAGATAGGCAAGATTTGAAACTATTGAGAATTCCTTTAAAGCCTGAAATCATGGGGAATTTCCGAAGAAGTCGATGGATGATCAGATGGTTCAGTTCAGTATGGTTGACTGAAAATCCGTGTGTCGCAGGTTCGATTCCCGCTCTGGCCACCAGTAAAAACCTGGGTTTGCTGGCTTCAGCACAATCCCCGCTAAAGTAAAATTGCGTAGCAGAGGCGTAGTAATTTTTACGCATCTCCCCACTCATCTCCTGGTCAAATTTGCGCATCAATCGATTACAAATCGTAATCCAGGCAGGATCTGCTTCCATTTGACCCCCCACTGCCAATCTAGTTATCGCTAACTTACAGATCTAATCCCTGGTACCTCGACTAAGATTTGGAGCCAAATAAGGAATCCCTTATTTTTGACCCCCACCCCTACCACCCGGCTTTGGAGCTTAAGGATTGTTTAGCTTATGGATGTGGAGTTTCAAAGAAACTCGAACATCGTTATGGATACCGAGAACCCTGCCAATAGCTCGCATCCCCATCCCTTCTAGGTATATTTGACAGGCCTGTTGAGGGCTGGATCTTTGCCTCGTCGTATTGTTTGAAAGATCCGTCGGCAGGCTTGGCAACGGTAGCAATGGACAACACGACAGGTGCCACAGCGAATAGAGTCAGGATGAGCGCTGTGATTACATTGCATTGTTATTTCTCCAAATCTCGGAGATTACTTCATTTGTTTAAACGACCTAAATGCTCCAATCCCACTAAATCACTTTTAACACTTCACATCAACGTATAGATGCTTGCCCAACACATGCATTGGAAACTTCAATCTTTTTAGAGTCTTTTCTCTTCCTTATACTTCTTTTTTCACCCCAAGAAACATTTTTCTTCTCAATAAGTTAAAATTTTAATAATCAATTTAAGGAGATTTAATTATGAGTTTATTGGGTAATGGTGTAATTGCGATTTGGAACGATATACGCTGGGCGGCTAGAGAGAAATTCTATTTTTGGCACGATAGTGAACACATTCTGGAGCGTGTCAACATTCCAGGTTTTTTGAGAGGTAGAAGATTTGTAAGACAGAATGCTGAGGTCGAGTGGTTTACTCTGTATGAAACAACTACTATGGATGTGTTACAAAGTAATAACTATTTGGAAAGGCTCAACAAACCGACACCCCTCACGATTGACACGGTAAAATATTTCTTTAATGTTACGCGTGGTCTTACAAAATTACATTATTCTAATTCAATTGGTGAAGGCGGCAATGTAATAGTTGCTGGGTTCCAGTTTGGTACAAATAATCGAATAATTGATGAATTGATGGATTTACTCAAAAAAATTGATAGGCAAAATTCTTCGGTTTGCGGAGTCCACCTCTGTATTGCAGATCTGGAAGCTAGCAATCAAGAGACAGCTGAAAGAAAAGCAAGATCAAATACCAATGAAGTCCCGGATCTGGTAGTAATTATTGAATCAGGTTGGGCTCAAGCATTATCCAATGTTTGTGATGAATTCTCAGCTTCGGTAGCACAAATAGATGGATTGAAAATATTGAGGGCGCCTGGAACGTATCGATTGGAATATGAACTCAGAAAACGGGAATCTTGAAACTGAGAGGCTATCCGCAAATAAAAGATTGGATATTTTTCCCTTCTCGTCGAACCTTCTTACGAGGATAAATGACAACTCTAGGAGAAGGAAGATATGTCAAGAAAGAGGACCTGGGAAATTTTGGATACCTTTTGGGAATTGGCGCAACCCCTGATTCCCACTGATCCAAGAGTCGCCAACAAGACCTTCCCAACCAGGGGGTGGCAGGAAACCGAAATATTCCAATACCCCCTACTTTTCGGCAATGGTTTACGTCTTACGAACTGGAATCATTTGGAATGCCTTGCCCCGTGAAAAATTTGGTGGGATGAGTTCCTCGGCACTTCACGACAAGTTCCAGCAATAGAGTATTACCGGTGTGTTCACCAAAATTTGGCAGCGCGATCTGACCGAATACGATGAATGACAATGGGTCGCTTGGACTTGGCAAGCAGCAGAGAGTGCGAGCATCGAAGCACCGCTGGCCAGAGAGTCCACTGTTCCAAACCCGACGGATCGGGGGATAAAAATGCTCAATACGACACATTCTCGTCGACGAAAATGGCATCCCCATTTCGCTACTCGTCAGCGCGGCCAACCAGCATGACAGCATAGCTCTTGAGCCTTTACTTAAAGCGGCCGTCGTTTCACCGCCGACAAAAACGGAATACCACTTATGCCTGGATGCAGGGTACGTCTGCAAAGAGGAAGTCGCCCAGTGCAATGGCTTCATCCCAAATATAAGCCCACGAGGAGAAGAAAAGAAGCAGATCGCAACCAATCCCGAATTGAAGGAGCGAGGAGGGGTTGTCGAACTGATTCACTCTTGGTTCAATCGCTTTCGAAAGTTGATCCCCAGGTATGAAAAAACCGACTGTTCCTACCAGGCTCTGATTAGTTTAGCAGCAGCCCTGATTACTTTGAATAAGGTAGTGTCTATTTATGGATAGGCTCTTAGTGCACGTATTACTTATGTGACTTCACAGTCCAACAACCAATCGGCGATTGGTTCAATTTGCCCCCTAACCATGTCACGACCACTGATCAAGGATTTACCTAATTTTGTAGCGGCCGACCCCAATGCTGTCATCGGCGGATCGTAAACAATATCTGCGACCCAATTTGCCCTTGAAATTAATTCATAGTCAAATGGACTTGGATCTCCTTCACGCATGCCGAGGGGAGTAGCATTTATAAGAAGTTCATAATATGTTTTCTTAATTTCTGAACCGGCCAAGTATTTAAAATTTCCATGGCTGTGCTTTGAAAGCATTGAAATGCAAGACGTTGCTCGTTCACTCTCTTTATCTGTGAGAGCCAGCATTTTGCAGCGCTTAGACAATTCTAGAGCGATCGCAGCGCCAGCTCCACCTGCCCCAGCCAAAAGTATGCTTGTCTCTTTGAGGGGAACCCCAACTTTTGATAGTGCATTTACCAAAGCTATTCCGTCAAACTGAGTCCCTGTAAACCCTCCTGAATTTATTCTTTTAATAGTGTTGACACTCCCTAAAAGAAGAGAAGCTTTAGATAAACTTTTTAAGTGTTTTAAAACTGTCTTTTTATGCGGCATTGTTACAAGTAAACCATCAATAGCTGAATTGTTCTCCATGGAATTCATAAAGTTTTCAAGATCAGACGATTCAACATGCTTGGTCTCAATTTCTACTTCAATGCCCCTGTTTTTAAAATGGTCCTTTAACAGATCAGGAGTTCTAACATAAGTGACAGGTGCCCCAATCATAACAAAATTCTTCATGATTTATTCTGGCTCTTTCTCGAATTGGGTCAATTGAAGCGGTATACTCCCAGCCTCTCAAAAATGTTATAAATTCTTTTACTAAACGAACTGAACTCTGGATAGTCTCCAAGGTGTGCTGGTCTTGGGCGGGGAAGATCTATTTCAATTTCATCAATAATTTTGCCCGGGCTGGATGACATAACGAGTACTCTGTCGGAGAGCCCAACCGCTTCCTCAATAGAATGGGTTATGAAAAGAACTGTCTTTTTTGTTTCAAGCCAAAGCATTTCAAGGTCGTGCCGAATTTGAGTCCGTGTTATGGCATCTAATGCCCCAAATGGTTCATCCATCAAGAGCATAGTGGGGTTGTGAATTAAAGCTCTGGCAATTGATACCCTTTGGCGCATTCCTCCAGAAAGCTGTTTTGGATATTTGTCTTCAAAGCCTTTTAGCCCCAATTTTTCAAAAAGTATCCTCGCTTTTTCTTGAAATTTTATACGACTCAGACCGCGAATTTCTTGCTGTAGCATGACGTTTCGGATCGCTGTCCTAAATTCTAGAAGCAAGTGATCTTGAAATACAATCCCAACCTCTGATATCGGTTTAGATAGTGGTTCAGAATTTATTTCAACATAACCCTGACTGACCTCTTCAAGTCCAGAAACAATAAGCAGTGTAGTACTTTTTCCACAACCTGATGGGCCAATAAGGCTAACGAATTCTCCTGATTTAATTTCAAGATCAATAGGTCCTAATGCATGAAATGCATCTTGATCTTTACCATAGATCTTTGTTACGCCAATTGCTCGGATTGAAGCACCGAACTTCATTTCTTGGGAAGAAGCATTTGATGCAGAATTGAAAATTGTATTTGCTGGCTCAATCATTTATTCACACTATTGATTGATTCTCAGAGTTTATGAGCTCCTATTGGTTTTCCCAAGGAATCATCAGCCATTCAATTGTCAATAAGAGAGAGTTGAAAAGAAGAGCAACTATTGCTGCTGCAATAAGCCCACTGAAAAGTAGAGTCATGTCCATAAAACTGGAAGCTCTCATAATCATGAACCCAAGACCTTTGTTAGAAGATATAAATTCAGCAATCATAACGCCTTCAACTGCCTTTACAATTCCAATACGCATTCCCCCAAAGATATGCTGTAGGGACGAAGGTAAACGGATAAAGAAGAAATTCTGACAAGTTGTTGCTCCCATTGATTTAGTGATGTAAAAAAGCCTTGGATCTACGGCTCTAAATCCAGTCATGCTGTCTACCAATATCGGAAAAAAGCACATCAAAAAAACAATTATAACTGCAGCCAGAGGCCCAATTCCAAACCAAACAATTAGAATTGGTCCAATAACTGTTTTTGGCATGATATTAAGAAAAACAATTACTGGATAAAGCCCCCGTTGTAATGAATTTGAAGATACAATCAGTAATGCTAATGGTACAGCGACAAATATACCTAACAAAAAACCGCTAATAATGGTAACAGATGTAGCAGCACCATGATTAGCAATTAAGGAAAAATCAGAGAAAAAGCGATTCAAAAAATCTGTAGGTTTCGGAACCAACCACAGAGGAACTTCAAAAAACCAAACTAAGAACTCCCAGATACTAAGAAAAAACATTACAGAAATTGCTGGATAAATTATCCTACTTATCCAATTTGCCCGCAGTCTGCCCTTTAACCTAATTTCTTCGAAAGCTACTCTAAGGTAATTCAATTGATAATGTGGATTTTCTTGCGCTAGTTTTCAAACTAGCGCATCTCTTGAATTAAGGACAATTAATGGAATTAATTGGAAGAAAATCGTTGGTGAAGTAAGCAGTAATCGGTTTGCTGGAGTCAAGTTTACCTACAGATTGTAAAATCTCTCCAATTGTTTTCCAAGTGCTCATTTCTGTGTGCCCTAGTTTATCCCCTACGCCACCCGGGCAGGCTGAAGAAAAACTGTAAGCTGCACTCTTGAGCAGTGCATCTCTTGATTTTTGTGACTCAGGAAACACCTCCTTCAGAGCATCAACAGAAGCTACAGGATTCTTGATAGCCTCCTGCCAACCCTTCAAGGTTGCTCTAATAAATCTTTTGTACACTTCTGGTTTTTGCGCCAGTTTATCTTCTCTTGCTATGAGACTTAGGCTCACTATTGGTACACCATGGTTATAGAAGTACATATTGCCTGCCTTGATACCCTGTGCAGCCAGTGGAACAACAGTGTTTTCGGGCGTTTCTGCAACAGCGTCAATTTGTCCAGAAGTAAGCAAACCAAGATTAGCATTTTGGGCAGCTGAAACAATTTCCACTTCAGACTCTTTTATACCGTTTGCTTTTAGAAACAACGGTACAAGCGGAACCTGAGCAGAACCCGGTGGAACGGAAAGTTTTTTCCCTATCAGGTCCTTGGGCTCCTTTATTCCAGAATGTTCGAGGTACTGTATACCAAACTGACCTGACTTCCAAATAGTGGATATTATTTTTATGGGAGCTCCCTTAGAGGCCACATTCAAAGCCGCACCGGCATCTGCATAACCAAGTTCTGACTGCCCTGTTGCAACCAATTGTGCAGCCACCGAAGATCCTCGACCTTCCTCAAGAGTTACTTCAAGGTCTTCTTCAGCATAGTATCCATTTTTTTGAGCTAGCGCAAAGCCCAAGTGAGCAGTATCTGCAGTCCAGTTCATAGTCATTTTTATTTTATCGGCAGCGCTCGTAAAGCAAATCGCGAAGGATGAAAAGAAAGTTAAGAGTGCCACTCGAACAAATATTTTTGTAAAATTGCACATTTTCTCTCCTAAAATTCTTAAATTATAACTAACTGCAAGCCTTAAATCTTACTTTAGTGATCGCCAAGGTAGCAATAGTCTATCAATTAAATCAACGCAATAACTCAGAATTACGCCGATCAACGATCCAACCACAAGGGTTGCGAAAATGAGAGGAGTGTCATTCCCAGTCATTCCTCTCAGGACCAAGTATCCCAGTCCATTCCGGGAATTTAACAACTCCACAACTATCACTACGGTTACTGATACTACGATAGTAATTTTAAAACCTGAAATAATACATGGAGCTGCACTTGGAAGTTGAATAAATTTAAATGTTTGCCACCAATTAGCACCTGTTGAACGGCTTAAATAGTAAATTCTTTTATCTACAGATTTGAAACCAATTACACTATCAACTAATACCGGGAAAAAAGTAATCAAGGCTGTTAAAAGTATCTTTGGAAAATCTGAAAAACCGAACCAGACTAGCATTAATGGAGCAAGGGTTATTTTGGGTAATCCTTGGATAAATACGACCAACGGGTAAAGCAGTTTTTCACACCACTGGAAGTTGGCAATTAAATACCCCATGGCAATGCCTGGGATTGCTCCGCTAAAAAATCCCCAAATTATAAGTTTGGTCGAAATCCAGCCATGTGATAGAAGTTTCTCGTAGTCTAAATAAATACGCTCAATGAAATCACTAGGAGCTGGAAGAACGTAAATTGGCACGTCGAATATCTTTACAATCATTTGCCATATGACTAGCAAGCAGATAAACCAGATTGCAGGCTCTAAGACATTTCTGACTGATTGTTTAATGCTCATGTTTCTTTTAACAACAGTTATCCTACTAATTATAGAGAATTGTCAAACAAAAAAAATTCTGTTCTACAGCTTGTGTGATTGGGGAATGTAGATTCCTAAAATTACATGAGCACATGTAAATACTTCAAAAAGTTATTTATTTAGACATAAAAGCGCCGCGGCTAGTTTCACAACTTTCCGTTTAGCTGAACCAACTTACCGCAGTCCCCCTATTTTTTTCGATCTTTCCGGTATGGTAGAGCTAAAAATACAAAACACGTCACCAAATATTGGGAGGAACTATGATCAGCTTAATCTTGGCCTCTTGTCTGCTGGCCATGTTATTTTCAACCAGTGTTTTTGGCAATCTAGCCTTTGCTCAATCTTTACCTGCAGAAATACTTATCACGGCAAAGCGTCTCAATGTTCGTGGCGATGTAAGTGAATCCAGGCTGGGGTCTGTGATCCGTGGGGAACAGTTTCAACTGCAAAGTACACAGGAAAAATGGGGAATGCTTGGATTTTAGCCTAGTAGGTTTGTTAGGATTTCACTGCAGCATACACAACCTGTTGTGAAAAAATGGATCTGTCTTGCACGAACCCGCAGTCAGACAAGTTGCTGTCAATTCAGATACAGTGGCTCTGTCTCATAAACGGTCAGATTTGGTGATTGGCAACTCTGTTTATACCTATGCGGGAATAATTCCCAATCCTATCAGCGATGCCAAGGTTATCGACAAAACCATTGGGAATTTAGTCTTTGAAGTGATCACGGTGACGGATGTCAATCAAAACATGATGAATAGCTTCCTTCGTGATTTCAGGAAACATCTGAAGCAGAACAAGGGAGTGTGACTCTTCTATTTTATAGGACACTGGATGCAGTTTGAAAATGAGCACTACCTAGTGCCCACAGACATTGATCCCAGCATGAGATATCGGTTCAGTAAATGATTCAAGGTCAAATTCAGTAGATTTCTGTTCATTCCTTTTGCAAATAATTTCTTTCATGGTTCTTCTATACCAACTGTTAGTCAAAGAGAAAATATCTAAAATAGTTGTATTTTCCCAAAATAGAGACTAACTCCAGTGAACAACTAGTCGGTTAAATCTCAAGAGGCATCTGACAATGAGACCTAAATACTAACAACAATGTACTAAGAGTTAATAATCCCTAAGTTCGTTGCTTAAGATCATTTACAAAGTATTAGCATGTAATAAAGCCAATTAACAATTTCTCAGTGGTATACTAGCCATTGTAATTAGGAACAGCAAAAAGAAAAATCAGAACTAGGTATCAAAATTCATTAAATGAGATAGTACTTTATGAAAATGTTTCGATTCATACTCAATTTAATCATTATAGTATTTTTGATTTCATCTAAGAGCTATTCATGAGAACCATTTATAGTTACATCAGAGTCACTTGAAATAATACCAAATGAACATCTAAGTTTTTTGGAAGGCTTTGATGAGAACGTTTCTTTCGAGGATCTGGAGCTTGCAGTATGGTCAGATATGAGATTGAATCCGCAATCAATGGTAGAAGGCTACTGGGTTGGTTTCACTGTAAAAAATAATCTGCCTACAGATAAAATTGGGCTCTCTCATAATTACAACAGAGAGAAAAAGTTATTTGTAAAAAATTCAATAGGAATTAAAGAATTTGATTATTGGAAATTAGGTTCAAGTAGACATAGAGAAGAAAACCGAATTGAATCTGAATACCAGCTAACAATACCAAAAAATGAAGTGTCAATAATCTTTAACTTCTTTCGTAATAGACCAGTCGGTGGGTTCAACTCCAAAGATAACTATCACCGCATGATGATAGGATCATGGGAAGCTGTCCATACTAAAGATTTTTTGAGGCCAATGGGTCAGATAGCTTTTATTGCTCCATCATTATTGTTTGGCATTTACTACTTTGTTGTTTTTTTGATATAATGAGGCAATTATATTTGGCTATCCTTAGCACTATTACTATTATCATTTAATCAGTTGTGTGGGCCAGCCAGATTACTTACTTATCATTTTGGGTTTTATCTTATCTCACCTTCAATATCGTCTGTAAGTGGAATGATTGTTACTTTTCCTCTCTTGTTTCTGATCCTGATAGAATTTTTTAGAAAATCATTGAGTCTCGAGGAAAAATTTCCCAGGATTAATAAATTTTATTTAGCAATCATCTTTTTTTATTCCATAATATTTTTCTTAAATCTGATACTTTTGACTAGTTGGCCAAATAGTGAACAGCTTGATCTAATACAATATCCTCCTGACAATCTTAGTCCTGGTTTGATTAAATTTCATCAATTTACGATACTATTAATCATTTTACTATTGTCTTCTATTGTATTGGCTTTCATATCTTGGCGTAAAGGTAGCCGGACTTCTGCCTATCTTTGTTTATCTTTTTTATTATCTTTTCTAATATTGCCAATTGCAGTGATTGCATATCTTATCTTTAATGGGTTTAACTGGTATTTTTGGTCAGTAGTACAACCCTCTGCTGGATTTCTATTTCTAGGAATGTTTATAACTTATGGATTTTCTGTTGCTCAAGGAATGAACGATCTGAAACAAGAATATATAGACAAACAGTTAGCATTGAATAACTAATTAGAATCGAAAGTTGACATAAGAACAGCAGACTTGCGAAAAACTTCCGAAGAACTTACTGCAGCCAACAATGACATCAACAAAAGTATTCAGGCCGCCAGTGTGATCCAAAACGCAATCCTGCTAAAGGTAGATTTGGTACAATGATGATACATTTGATCTTCATATAATTTATTATGCGTACAATACAATAAATTTTTTGCATGAAGTTGAGAGGAATTATCTCTCGCCATGTAGATCATCTGGACTGAAAACGAAATGTGGTCTCTTACCAGAATAAAACTGCAAATAAGTAGTGAATGGAGGAAAACAAATTAATTTGAATGATTTATTGAAGTTACCAAAGAATTATGTTTTTGATCGAAGGCCCAAATAATCAAAAAATGCTTACTAAATATAATAATATTACTATTACTCTAATGAAATCTATCAATCAAGGAAACATTGCCTTCTATTAAAAAAAATCTTGATTGCTAGCCTTTGACTGCGCCCATTGTCATACCCTTGATAAAATATCGCTGAAAAAAAAGAAAAATAAGAATCGTAGGCAAGCTAGCAATTAATGAGAGAGCTCCTTGGACTCCCCATGCAACAGTGTACTGTCCACGCAAATTAACAATTCCAATCATAATTGTTCTTTTTTCATCAGACTGGGTAAAGATGAGAGGCCAAAGAAAATCATTCCAAATCCAAGTAAATTGTAGTGTGGCTAAAACAGCCAAAGCTGACAAACTTAATGGTAAAGCAATTCTTGTAAGAATTTGCCATTCATTCGCGCCATCCAGTATGGCAGCTTCGCGTACTTCAGCTGGTATCGTTGAAAAAAAGTTGCGCATCAATAAACTACATATTGGAATTCCTAACGCAGTATGAACTAAAAAAATCGGCCAAAGTGTATCGATCAGACCAAGACTGTTAAATAGTCGAAACAGTGGAATTAATATTACTTGAGGTGGGAAAAACATTCCCGAAACAAGAATCAGAAAAAGTATTTCACTCCCACGAAAGGGCAATTTTGCAAAAACATAACCCGCTAAGCTACCAAGTACGATAGACGCAAAGGTTGCTGGAACAGTCACTAGAAGTGTATTTACAAAATATTGACCAACAGCAGGATTGCTTAAAACTTCTACATAATTCCCGAAATAAAGTTCATTAGGAATCTTCCATAGTTCTCCTAGAGAAATATCCCTTGTAGTTTTAACTGATGATAATAAAACCCCAAATGTTGGAGCTAAAAAAAGAATTGATAAAATCAATAAAACAATAAAGATTACAATTGGCCAAGAATGAATACCTGAATCATTTTTTTTTTTATAGCCAATCATTTAAATCATTAGAAAAATTTATTTGTTTTCAAATTGGGATTTTGTTTTTTTGTTGATTCAAAATTAAAAAATACTACTTTCATTATTCACTGACCATAAATCTGATCAAACTTCCGAAATTGCCTAAAATAAATTCCGATAATGATCAATGCAATCACAAATAAAACTACTGAGATACTACTTCCATATCCAATAAGATATTTTTTAAAACTTTCATTGTACATATGCATTGCCAAAGTATCAGACGAATTAAAGGGTCCCCCACCAGTCATAATGTATAAAATATCAAAACCCTTCAGTGAATTAATAACAGAGAGTGCGATGACAACAACAGTTGATGGAACAAGTAGAGGTATTATTATATACCATATTCGCTGCCATGTCGTAGCACCCTCACTTGCACTACTTTCAAGTATTTCAGATGGAATGGCAGTGAGTCCAGCAAGATAAATGACCATTGATAACCCTGTCTGTTGCCAAGACCAAGCAACAATCACAGAAAATAGAGCACTATCTGGCTTCGCAAGCCATGCATACCGGAAACGCTCACCAGTGATTTCTTCAATTAATGTGTTAAGTAGCCCCCAGTTCGGTTGATAGATCCATATCCAGATTTGTCCCACGACAATAGCTGAAAGGCAGATGGGTAGGTAAAAGATCGTTTTAAAGAATTTTCCACCACGAACTTTTGAGTCAAGTAAAAGAGCTAGTACAAGACCTAGTAAAGTTGGTAGTAGTAGTGCCGAAACCATCCAAATGATGGTATTTATTGTGGCCTGAAAAAATAGACGATCTGTCCAGATCTTTTGAAAATTACTTAATCCAACAAACTGATAGCTACTACTGAAGCCGTTCCAGTTTGTAAAACTATAGTAAAACGAACTTAGGAGAGGCCAGACGATTAAGACAGAAAAAACGAGAAGTGGGGGTGTAAGGAGGACGATTCGCCATAAGCGTTTGTCGCGTTCCATGCTAGCTTTGGTTAGCGGAGTCCAAGAAAGACCCCGCATGTTGGAGTTAATTCAGCTTAATCTCATTCGTTGAATGCACCGGCAGCATCTTGTGCTGTTTGCTTCATGATTTCATCCACACCTGACGGATCATCCATAAATCGGGCAAACATCGACAAGCCAACTTCAGCTACTGGGGGTGGTGTTGCTAAATCATAGTTGAATGCAAAAGCATCTGAGTTTTTAACAGTCTCAAAAGCTTTCAACATTACAGAATTATAATTTGATGCATCGACATTGACATTCGCCGAAAGGGCACCTTGAGCTTTGCTCCATGCTGCTTGCACCCCAGTATCAGAAACCATAAACTTCAAAAATTCCTCTGCACCCTTCGGATTAGTTGTGTTTGCTCCAATTACTAAACCATCTACAGGGCCCACTGATGCTGAAGGAACCCCAGCCATGATGCTAGGGAATGGGAAGAAGTCATAATCTGCTCCTGGGACAAGGCCAATACCATTCCAATAACCTGTAATCCATGTCCCCATCAAAGTCATTGCCGCATCGCCTCTTGCAACTTGGTCTGAGGCATCTGTCCATGTGTTCGCGTTCGCATTTTCCACGAAGTACCCTGCATCGACCAACGCCTTCCACATCCCCATAGCCTGTTTGACTTGAGGATCATCATAGGATGCTTTCCCAGCCATCAATTGAGCTCGATAGTCTGGGCCTGCGCTGCGTAATAACAGGTAATCAAACCAAAACTGAGCTGGCCACCGATTCTTTGAACCTAAAGCAATCGGAGTGACTCCTTTCGATTGTAACTCTTTACAAAGAGCAAGAAATCCATTCCAGTCGGTAGGCATTTCGGTAATTCCTGCATCTGCCATCACCTTGGTGTTATAGAACATTCCTGAGTAATGGTAGTTAAATGGTATCAGAAACCTTTTGCCATTGTACATAGTTGCACTGTCCGCAACCGTTTTGGCAACAATCTGATCCAATCCAGCTTCGTTCCACATTTGGTCGATGGGCTTTAGGCTTTCAGAATCCGCAATAAACTGAACTCTTGCACCTGCCCAGTAACTAAAGACATCAGGCAGGCTGCTCCCAGATGCTCGTACCAGAATATCTGTTTTGAAATCTTCGTGACCAACAGGGCTGTTTTTCATTTCATAGCTTGTTGCTGCCTCGAACTTTTCCATTTGTTCACCGAAAGCCTTCAGCCCTAACTCACCAGTAAAGTAGTGACTTATTGTCACCTCACTTTGTGCTAAGGCTGGTGTGCTAAGGCCAATGAAGGGTAGTGCGAATAAAGTTCCCAGAAGTGTACGGCGATTGATGTATTTCATGAGTTCTCCTCCTCAATTAAAGTGTCTTCTGTCAAACAAAAACGGTACACGCCGCTTATCTAAGCAGGGAGTTTTTGTGCTGTCAATTAAATTATTGCTCTAGGCAACAAATGTGTGCGAAAGTAATGAAAGTTCAAAAAAATTTTATAATAGTTGCCATATGTTAAACAATTTTACAACATTTTCAAACCTTTTTGCAATTTGAGCTTTGACTTCTTTGTAGTTTGATAGATATAGCTGTTCATAAAAGTAAACGGAATTAATGGCAAAACTTACAAAACTTGATCAGGAATAGACGATTTTGAGGTTATTACAATCCTTGACCAGAGGGCTGAAAGCTCTCGATATTTTAAGAGAAGCTGATGCACCGCTTAGACTGACGCATATTGCTGAGCTACTGGATGTTGATAAATCAAACGCTTCACACATCCTAAAGACATTGGTGGCAGCAGGATATGCATCACAAAATTCATCACGCCGCTATTCAGCTGTTTCACAGAAAACATGCTCCACAAATCAGCATTCTCTGACTGAAGTGATTGCGTGTAAGGAAATTTGTCGTCCTGCACTGGAAGAAATCGTTCAGACAACTGGAGAATGTGCTCATCTTGCGGTCTTGGTTGAAGACCGAGTGTGGTATATAGATAAAGTGGATTCTCTAAGACCATTAAAAGTAGACCACCCGATAGGTTCTCTATCGCCGCTTCACTGTACCGCACTTGGAAAAGCTTTTTTGGCCTTTGGAAATGCCAAAATCCCTAGTGAATTACAGATTTATACTCATAAAACAATCGTCAATTTACCTCATCTACATCGGGAACTTTTGCAAACCCGCAGTGTTGGTTTCGCAATTGATAATGAGGAATTTTCAGAGGGAATTCGATGCGCTGCATATCCGTTGTTTGATGGTCGAGGCGGTATGATCGCAGCTATTGGAATTTCAGGGCCTTCTGTACGTATCCAGCATGAGCACCTTATGACATTTGGGACAATCCTGAAGAATGTGGCGAATAAACTTAATTTTTCATAGGTAACATGAAAAGGCAGGCAATTCGTGTGGGCATTATCGGCACAGGTCGAATCTCTGACCTTCATGCTATCGAGTACATACAAAACCCCTTCAGTCAGATCTCAGCGCTCTGTGATCAAGATCTCGACCTGGCAAAAGCTCGAGCAGAAAAATGGGGATGTCCTGATGCTGCTGTTACAAATAATTATGAAGACTTATTGGCGCGAGATGACGTGGACTTGGTTGAATTGCTGCTGCCGCACAATACGCACCTGCCGATAGCCTTGAAAGCGATTGAAGCACAGAAAATCATTTCACTGCAAAAGCCAATGTGCATCAATCTAGATGAAGCAGATCAATTGGTAGCTGCCGCTGAAGCGAGTCCATACCCCTTTAAAGTATTTGAAAATTTTATCTTTCATCCACCAGTGATGAAGGCCAAAGCTTTGATAGATAAGGGAGCGATTGGTGAACCACTATCAATCCGGATTAAGTCAAACTCTGGCAAGGGGAAAACAGCTTGGGAGATACCAAGCAGTGCTGATGCATGGCGACAAGATAAAGAGACCTCTGGAGGTGGTCCGCTCGTGTTTGATGATGGTCATCACAAATTTGCACTGGCATGGTACTTCATGGGGAATCCAGAAGAAGTGCACTCTTACATTAATCATACGCAACGAAAAGACGGTGGCTTTTTGGATGCCCCATCATTGATTTCATTTCGTTTCCAGAACGGGAAAATTGGAAACTTGGAGGTTGTCTATTCTCCCGAACTTGAAATTTCTGGTTACTACTATGCGCAGGATGACCGTGTGGAAATAACAGGAACGCATGGGATCATTTGGATCAACGGAGGGCATGGTCGAATCGGTGAAACTCCTCCACTAGTGCTCTACTCCAAGGATAAGATCACTGAATATCGGGATATCGCTATGGGGTGGGAGCAGAGTTTTATTCAGTCAACTCGCCATTTTCTCAATGTGCTAAAAGATGGAGGAGAGCCCATTTTGACAGCCAGGCAGGGAAGACAGGTATTAAAATTTGCCTTGGCAGCAGAAGAATCAGCCCAAAAAGGGCAATCCATTAGATTGCGGGAGGAACTGGTATGAACTCATCACATGATTTCCCAGAAACCCAAGCTAAAAGAGCACTGTGGTTCAAAAGTCATGGTGGAGTGAATGCAGTTGTTGAGGCAGGCTTATTATCAAATACAGTTTCCATGGGCCTGACTGAGGTACTGGTGCTAGGGCTGATCAGGCAAGGAGTTACCAAATTTCTAATGATCTTGGGACATGGTTCCACTGAATTTGGAGAAACTCTTCGAGTTTATGAATCTGCAGGTTTGGTGAGGGGGTTTCAGTTTCGAAACGAAGTTGAAATGGCCCACACCGCTACGGCATTACGTTGGGTGTATGATGAACCATGTGCCGTAGTTACATCTATTGGGCCTGGCGCTCTGCAAGCCTTGGCAGCATCCATTGTTTCTTCTTCGAATGGCATTGGAGTCTATCACATTTATGGTGATGAAACTACACATGGTGAGGGATACAACATGCAGCAGGTACCGAAACGAGAGCAAGGCATGTTCGGGCAAATCACAGCTGTTATGGGATCATCATATACACTCCACACTCCTCAGGCCTTTCGTGAAGCACTTCGAAGGGGAGCCACAAGGGTTTTCCATCCTTCAAAGGCAGGCCCCTTCTTTCTGAACCTACCCATCAATACACAGCCTGCAAAAGTCACCTTGCGATTAGATAGCTTGCCAGAGCGTCCTCAGCCATTTGTACCTTACCTCCTCAGCGATGCCTTGATCAAAAAAGCGGCAGCATTGATTTCCCAAGCTTCTCAGGTTGCAATCAAAGTGGGAGGTGGGTCTCGCAAAGCTGCAGAAGCATTACTCTGTTTTGCAGAAACCTCTGGGGCCGTAGTCGTTTTAAGCCCTGGCTCTACAGGGGTTTTACCAGATGATCATCCACAAAACATGCATGTCGGCGGATCAAAGGGTACCATCAGTGGTAATTACGCTATGCAGGAAGCTGAGCTAGTTATTTTTGTCGGTAGCCGAGGAGTTTGTCAAAGTGACTGTTCGGGTATGGGTTGGCCCAAGGCAAAATATGTGATCAACGTCAATACAGATTTTGACGATGTGCTTCACTACAACAATACCCTAGCATTGCACGGGGATGCAGCTACAGTTCTGAAGCAACTGACTCGATGCTTAGACAAACAGAAAACTACAAGTGAATGGTTGTCAAAGTGCTTAGCTAAAAAGCAAGAATGGCAAACTTTTAAGAAAGATCGATTTGATGCAGCTACTATTGAAGATGACATTTGGAAAATTCCTCTGCTAACTCAGCCTCAGGTAATTAAAATTGCCGATGACTTTGCACGACTTCATGAGGCTATAAAGTTTTTTGATGCAGGTGACGTTCAAGCAAATGGATTCCAAATTGTAGAAGATAATTCTCCTGAAGAAACGTTCACTGACTCAGGATCATCTTATATGGGCTTCGCTGTTTCTGCATTGCTTTCCCAAGCTCTGGCAGATGAAGGTCGTTACGGTATAGCTTTGACAGGAGATGGTTCCTTTATGATGAACCCACAAATTTTGATTGATGGCATTCAACATGGTGTACATGGAACTATTTTGTTACTCGATAATCGTCGAATGGCAGCAATCAGCCAATTGCAAGAAGCCCAATATGGTTGTACTTATCGAACAAATGATTTGGTTGAAGTGGACTATGTGAAGATGGCTCAATCGATAAAAGGTATTCGAGCGTTTTGGGGAGGTACTACTCTTGAGGATTTGAAAAAGGTGTTAGTTGAAGCCTATGCTCACCCGGGCCTCAGCCTGATTCATGTGCCAGTTTACCATGGGCCTAACCCGCTTGGAGGTATGGGAGCATATGGAAGCTGGAACGTTGGAAACTGGTGTGAGGAAGTCCAGCAGAAGTATATTGAAACAATGATTTAATGAATTTTGAAAGTAGTTTTATGGCTAGGGTTTGAACAAGAAATGATATTAAAACTAAATTTTCAAAAAATTGATCTTCACTAATTACTCTGAGACACCAATGTACGAAAATTATGGGCTTTTAATCCGTGGAAGATGGCAATCAGCTAGCGATCAAGAAATTATATCTGTAGTGAGTCCTGTTACAGAGCAATTGATAGGGACTATCCCAGCAGCTACAAGAGAAGATATTGAAAGAACTTTAGTCTCTTGTCAGCAAGCAGGTCTAGAATGGAGAAAAACTTCTGCTTGGTCACGTGCAGCTATTTTGCGGCAAACAGCTGATCTAATCAGATCTCGTATTGATGAAATTGCAAAAATAATGAGCACTGAAACAGGTAAACCTCTTATCGAAGCGAAAGCAGAGGCAGGCGCCAGTGCAGATCAGTTTGAGTGGTATAGTGAAGAGGGTAAACGAGCATATGGCCAAATCATTCCATCTAGATTACCAGATGAACGCCTCTCAGTCGTCTATCAGCCTGTGGGTCCCTGCCTAGCACTCTCAGCGTGGAACTTCCCGTTGTTGTTACCATCTCGTAAAATTGCTGCTGCGCTTGCTGCTGGTTGTCCAGTCATCTCACGTCCTGCCTCGGAAGCACCAGGTTCTTGTTTTGCTCTCGGTCAAGCTTTGATTGATGCGGGTCTGCCTGCAGGAGTCTTTTCGATTCTTACTGGTGATCCCAATCCAATGGTAGGAGATTTGATTTCTTCACCAATTATTAGAAAGGTCTCGCTGACAGGCTCAGTACCTGTTGGAAGAGAAATCCTCCGCCATTGTGCTGAGGGCATAAAGAAGGTCACAATGGAACTGGGTGGCCATGCCCCAGTGATTGTCTATCCAGATTTTGACCCTATTGCTGCCGCAAAAAAATTGGCTACTACAAAATTCCGAAATTGTGGTCAGGTTTGTATTTCACCCTCAAGGTTCTATGTTCATCATTCCATCATCGAACCTTTTGCTAAAGCTTTTGTTGAGGTTGCTAAGAATCTTAAAACCGGCAGTGGTCTCGATGAAGAGGTTACAACTGGACCAATGATTCGAGAAAGATCCCTAAAAAATGCACTCGCACTCATTTCTGATGCACAAGCAAAAGGAGCAAGGTTACTCCTTGGTGGGAACCGAGATGAAAAACATAAAACTGGATATTTTCTGGAACCTACAGTGCTGGTTAATGTCCCACCGGAAGCTCAAATAATGATCGAGGAACCTTTTGCTCCTGTGGCTCCCATAACAAGTTTTGATCGATTTGAGGAAGTAATCAAATTAGCCAATTCAACCTCTTTTGGTCTGGCTTCTTACCTTTTCACACATGACTCTGCATTAGCTGAGCAGACTGCTCAGGCTTTAGAATCAGGAATGGTAGGAATCAACGAGACATTGCTGGCCACTGCAGAAGCGCCTTTTGGTGGTATAAAAGAAAGTGGCTTTGGTCGGGAGGGCGGAAGCCTGGGAATTTTTGATTATATGGTCCCTAAGTATATTAGACACCACTTGGCCAAAGGATCCGTGGATGTCTGAAATTTCAAAGGGGCTTGCCAACGGATTGACCAATTATGGGGATCCAGAGTTTGCTAAATATTTGCGACGTTCCTTTGCAAAATCCATGGGCTACACCAATGAATCCCTGGATAAGCCCATTGTTGGCATCTGTTACACAGATAGTAGTTTCAACAATTGCCACCGCCATTTCCCAGAGATGCTCGAAGCGGTTAAGCGTGGAGTATTAGTTTCTGGTGCTTTGCCAATGCCTTTTCCAATGATCTCCTTAGGGGAGGTCTTCTTAAGCCCAACCTCAATGGTCTACCGTAATCTGATGGCCATGGCCGTAGAGGAGATGATCCGGGCTCAGCCAATGGATGCTGTTGTCTTGATGGGAGGTTGTGACAAAACTGTACCAGCCTTATTGATGGGAGCAGTTTCAGCTGGAAAGCCTGCCGTAATGTTGGTAGCTGGGCCAATGATGACAGGTCGCTACAAGGGAGAGCGGCTGGGTGCCTGTACGGATTGCCGTCGTTTCTGGGCTCAATATCGCGCTGGGTCCGTCTCTCAAAAGGAAATTGATCAGATTGAGGGAAATCTGGCAGTCACTTCTGGGACCTGCGCAGTGATGGGTACAGCATCCAGTATGGCGGTAATCGCAGAAACCCTGGGAGTAATGCTACCAAATACTGCATCGATTCCCGCTGTTCATGCAGATAGATTGAGAGCTTCTGAAGAGACTGGGACTGTGGCCGCTAAAATGGCCATCCAAGGTGGTCCAAAGCTGGATCATCTGATCACTGAGGAATCGGTGGAAAATGCGCTCCGAGTCTTGCTGAGTGTCTCAGGTTCAACCAATGCAATCATACACCTGACTGCCATCGCTGGAAGAGCAGGCGTGGAAGTTGACCTGAAGTGTTTTAATGAACTCTCGGATGAAACCCCGGTATTGGTGGACCTCAAACCTGTGGGCACTGGCTACATGGAAGATTTTCACGCAGCTGGGGGATTGGATGGAGTTTTACGAGCGCTGGCTCCCCAGTTGAATCTCCAAACTATAAATTTGACCGGACAGAGCTTGGAGCACAGGCTCCAAGAAGATAGCTCCAGGCAAGCAGATCAGAGCGTGATTCGAACTTTGCAAGATCCAGTAGATTCCCAAGGAGGTTTGATTGCACTGCACGGGACGTTGGCACCTGGGGGTGCCATTCTCAAACGTGCCGCAGCGACTCCAGCCCTTTTGGAGCATGAGGGTAGAGCCGTTGTTTTTTCCTCCTTGGAAGACCTCGCAGCCCGAATCGATTCTCCCGATCTGGATGTGGAGGCTGAAGATATTTTAGTGTTGCAGAATGCTGGACCACGAAGTCCATCAGGAATGCCTGAGGCGGGATATTTGCCAATTCCCATGAAGTTAGCCAAAGCCGGGGTCAAGGACATGGTCCGGATCTCAGACGCTCGTATGTCTGGCACTGCGTTTGGAACCATCGTGTTGCATGTCACTCCGGAAGCTGACCTAGGTGGTCCACTGGCGCTGGTCCAAAATGGAGATCGTATTCGTCTCTCAGCCTCAGCCAAAACGATTGACCTTCTGGTTAGTGCTGAGGAATTAGAGCACAGGCGTTCTGCCCTGCTACCATCATCAGCACCACCCGCACGTGGATATCAAAAGCTCTATCACGATACGGTCTTACCCGCTCCAAAGGGATGTGACTTTGATTTCTTACGGCCTGACTAACTTTTAGAACAGCCAAAGTGCGCATCGAAAGAAATTCGAATCAATCAAGCGCTTGGGGATTATTCTGGCTTTGGAACTTAAGGGGTGTTTAGCTTATAAATGAGCAGTTGCAAAAACACTCCAACATCGTTATGAATACCCAGAATCTTGCCAATAGCTAGCATCCACATAAATTCTACATAAAGCCAACAGACCTGTTGCTTAAGGGCTGGATCCTGCCAGAGTATGGAGTTTTAAAGTTCTGTCGGCAGGCTTGGCAACGGTAATGTTGTACAACACGACTGGTGGCATAGTGAATAGGGTCAGGATGAGGACAGTGAGGTCATTGCACGTAAGTTCTACTAACCCAGGTAATTGTTTCATTTGTCTAAACAACGCAACTACGCCAACGCCGATACTTTAAAGTTATTTTCTATGAGCCCGGTATACATCCTCACCATTACTTATTCAGGAGAATACATGCCGGTATTTACTCTCGAGGATGTCCAAAATAGTTTTATCTGCTTCTATCCAATCCAGATTTTTAACCTCATCAAGTGACCCGTGAAAGTAGCTGATATGTTCTTTCAGTAGTCCTTTAAAGCTTTCCAGATGCACTAGATAGCAGTGCATCCTGATTGAAAAGTCTGGGTATTCATGTTCTACGGTTGTTATCCATTCACCTACCTTGATGTCTAGATCCATCTCTTCCCTCAATTCCCTTATCAGACTGTCCTCTCTGGGTTCATCCTTTCTCATTTTCCCACCTGGAAACTCAAACTTGTTCGCGACATAACTGTATTTCGAATCACCCCGTTGAAAGACGAGTATTCGACTCTCAAAAACAATCACTGCAGCTACCACTTCAATCATTCATCCGACCTTTCCCTCTGAATAACTATCAATGAGGGAGTAATCCGAAGCAGAAGATCTAATCAAAAATTGAAATTTTGCAAGTGATTACATATTTCATCGCCTAGCTGCAATCCTTAATTCTAGTCAAGCGAAACTTCTGGTAAGCCTTTCTTATGAATAAATTGAGCTAGATTTGCCTTTAAAAAGACAACGTTTGTTAGGGTATTTGAGGATTAGTGGATGATACCTAATGTTGCAGATGATATCAGTGTGAGATCCAGAGATGAAGTCGGTGAGTCAAATTGGGTGGTAAATCGCTTTCTTCAGGAGAGGGCACTGATGCGTTAATAAAGCGTTTATGGTCTCTCCGCCAATGGGTGCAACATCCATTGCAGTTGAGCCCTTAAGTTTTTCGAAAAATTTTCTGCTTGTGATGGTTGAGCGACCCCACAAAGGTGTTCAGAAATCTTGGCAAAGGAAGAATCGAGGGCTACCCAGATTCGACATTCGGACTTCTTTTCGGGATAAAAGTGAAGAGTTAATCAACTTCGATAAAGGGAGGAAGCCTCTGTTTCTGGCCTGTTTTCAGGAAGATTTCCAGCGGCCTCAGCTATCCAGCAAGAGACCGTCTTGTGACGCACTCCAATCACTATATTGATGGCTCAGAGCCCAAGCCCTCCAAGGTTTAACAAGCCTACTCTTTTGGTGCGATATGCTAGCCTTCGTAGTTTCTGACAGAACCATCGACAAGAACGGCAGTAATAGAGTTGCGCTGCTCGATTCTTACCCAAGAGCTTTAATCTGGATTAATGCAGTGAGAGCATTGCATTGATAAATTTCCAAATTTTGGAGTTTACTTCATTTTTCCAAATTAAACAATAGCTCCAACTACCAATATTTCTGTCTGTCTGTTTTCTCCTAATCAATAAAAATCATATTCAGTATTCTGTAAAATTTTTTTCATATGTTCTTTGTATAACTTTCTATGTAAATCTGATTTTCAAATTCTTTAAGACGTTTGTATACACTGGCCAATTCAATAATTGTGGGCCACGCTTTTAAAAGATATTGCATTGAACCTTCAACTCGACCAAATGCTCTTATTATTTGTTGCATAACACCCAATGTGACTACACCTGCTACTATAGCTGGCCCTAAAAAAACATATGCACTCAATACATTTGCCTGTAAATAAGCTATTCTTCCAATATTAAAATATAAATATCTTAAATAACTAAGAAAATGAATTCCTCTGACATCATTAAATAATTCTTCGATTGTTTTTGGTCTTACATTAATGTCATCTTCAGCTATTACCAATATTTTTCTGTACGCTGCCTCTTTTTTTTGTAAATCATATTCTACACCAACTAATTTCAAAACCCAACCTAATCCTATTAAAAATATCGTACCCCCTAAGGTCCAAAGTAAGGCGCCAGTAACTAGCCCGAATTGCCACTCACCAAATAAGAATATTGGAATGCCTATTGACAATCCCAGCAAAATTGGGACGAACTGAATTAATACCATAATAGCTTCAACAAGGCTTGTTCCTAGAGATTCCATAATTTTCGTGAACTTTATTGTGTCCTCCTGTACTCTCTGCGCAGCACCTTCTATCTGACGAGCCTGGTCATATACACTGTGGTACCACTCAACCATTGCGGTTCTCCATCTAAACAAAAAATGAGCTGTAAAAAAGCTCACCAAAACTGCAACAGCAACATATGTTCCTGCAAGTGTTAAAAATGAAATCAGACTTTCCCAATATTCATTTATAGTTATTGCATTAGGTGATGCTAAAGCTTTTTGAATCATATCATAAAATTGACCAAACCATTCGTTAATTGCAACATCAATCTTCACCTGTATCCAAAGAGATGACAATATAGCGATTGATCCAAGCCAAGACCAAATTAACCATTTTTTAATTGTAAAAAATTTAAACATTTTAATACTTGAGAAGAATTTTAGATAGAGTTATTTTGAATAAAATAAATTTTCGATAATTACGAATTTAATTAATAAAAATTCATTTAGAATGTTGAATATGATCGTAATTGAATAGAGAAAGTAAACTGAAAACCAGTGTGGAGTTTTAGAGGATCAGTGGTACAGTGTAATGACGATTCGCTATTCATCGTCTCTGAGAGGCTGACTGATCTTACACTGAGTTATCTTCTTCGAATTATTCATCCTAGTCGTCTTCTATTTCTGACAAGAGATGTTTGGCCAATTTACCAATGCTCAATCAGTCGATGAGGCTTTTGGGCCGTTAAGATACCAGTTCAAGTTAGGAGAACTTCCTGTCTCTACAGTTGATCAAGTTGGAGACGAAGTTCAGGAGTCCAAAAACGCATAGAAAAAATGTAGGGCTCTTACTATCTTGTCATATTGACCGCACAGCAAATCAGGTAATATTAAAAATTTGTATAAGAAGCTAAAGCATAGCATTGACAAATAAACACCGTAAAGCGATAAGGCAGTGTGATAGTGATTTCGTTCCTTGAATTGAGAAAGTAATGCGTATCAAAGAATTTGAAGTAATCGACCTCAGAGTCCCGACCTCCGATAGTTTGCTCGGGTCGGATCCCTTTCATCGGAAACCAAACTATTCTGTAGTCCTTACCAAGCTTTTTGGCAGCAATGGATTAGAGGGTATTTCAGTAAATTTTACAATCGGTGCGGGCACTGATTGGGTTGCTTACGCCGTTAGGGATCTAATGCAACTGATAGTTGGGCGCTCCCTAGATGAGTTTACCAAGGATCCTGGAGGCTTCCACAGGATGCTCCTTGATCATCATCAGCTCCGCTGGCTTGGTGATGGAATGGGACGGATGGTTATTGGCTCAGTGATGAATTCGCTCTGGGATCTCTGGGCTAAAAAGGAAGACAAACCGCTCTGGAAACTGCTCGTAGACTTACCTCCGAAGACAATTATTGACTGTATTGACTGGAGATACCTAAAAGATGCTCTAGATCCTGCTGAAGCTCTTGAAATACTTGAGAAGGGCTTGGCAAGTAAAACAGAGCGTGAACAGCGTATAAGTCAAAAAGGTCCAAAAGCTTACTCGACCGCTGGTTGGCTTGGGTTGTCTGATAACGAAATTGTTAAGACTATTGAGGAGGTTAAAAAGCAGGGCCTGAACTGCTTCAAAATGAAAGTAGGGCTGGACGTCCAAAAAGACAAAGAACGCCTAGCATTTATCAGAAACGCGATAGGGAAAGACTCTTTATTGATGCTGGATGCCAACCAGATTTGGGGTGTCGAGGAAGCCATCTCGCATATGTTGCAACTGGTTGAATTCAAACCTTACTGGATTGAGGAACCAACAGCACGAGATGATGTACTTGGCTATCAACGGATTGGAGCAGCCTTGAAGCCGTATGGTGTTGGCCTGGCTTGTGGTGAGCAAGTACCCTCTCCAGTAATCTTCAAGCAGCTACTTCAGCAGGGGCTGATTCAGTTCTGCCAGATAGACGCAACAAGACTCTCTGGTGTGAATGACGTAATGGCAGTAATCCTGATGGCAGCAAAGTATCGTGTTCCAGTTTGCCCACATGGAGGTGGAATTGGCTTATGCAATATGATTCAACATTATGCGATTTGGGATCAAATCGCTGTGTCTGCGAAATCAGATACCCAGGTGGTGGAATATCTAAACTTCCTTCAGGATGAAGTGTTTCTGCACCCAGTGACAATGAAAAATGGGGCTTATGTCCTGCCACAAGTTCCTGGATGGGGTTTGGAGATGACAGAAAGCTTTGTCGAAAGACATGCCTATCCAGCCGGCAAAGTTTGGCAAGGCAGGGAGGCATCTGGTGGTGTCACTTTCTTAGCTTGAGCTAAAGTTTCGCGTTAGCAGCTTTCAGATCGAAGCAATGAATTTAGGGTTAGAATTTCATGGAATTGAAACCCACTAAATTCAGCATTGGTGACTTGCCACTCGAATCAGGGGAGGTGATACAAAATGCCTTTATCTCTGAAGCAGTGTTTGGAAGAAAACCATCAAAACATAGCAAGGTTGTCCTTTGCTGTGCCTCAACCGCTGGCAATCATCGGAGGTTGGAATTTTTCATGGGCCAGGGGAAAGCATTGGACCCAGAACAGTATTGTATCATTGCTACGGATGCCCTTGGCAATAGCTGGTCTTCATCAACGAGCAATAGTCCCGAACAGCCGGGGACCCAATTCCCGCGGTTCACGCTCAAGGATATGGTTGCATCCCAGTAAAGATTACTGGAAGTGCTGGGTATAAAAGAACTATTTTGTGTGATTGGGGCTTCCATGGGGGGAATGCAAGCTCTTCAATGGGCGGCAATGCATTCAGACACAGTGCAAAGAGTCGTTGCAATGACACCTCAAGCAAAGTCTTCGGCTTGGTCCCAGTTGGTTAACGCACTCTCACGAGAAATTCTTATGCAAAATCACAACTGGAAGCGGGGAATTGTTGGTGCTGACTGCTGGAGGCTTTGGGGTGGGCTGATGATGGGACTGATTCCAGGAACTCCAAAGTCCATTACAAATTGTGCTTTGGAATTTGAAGATATTGAGGAATTACTGAAAAATTTCAAGCAGCAAGCACAAAACCGTCGCATGGATCCTCGATTGGATTTAGCAGACTTTCGCCTATGGTGCCCATGACCTTGGTGATGCGACCAAGGGCCTCACAACAGAACAAGTCCTTCAATCCATACAAATTCCATTTCTGATCATAGGTGCTCCAAATGATCACTACAATCCTACTGAAGAAGCCCGCAACTCTGCATTGCTCCTCTCAAACGGAAGATATTTAGGAATCCAATCTTTTCTGGGTCATGCCGCTGCGAGTGAGCTGCTAGCAGAGGATGCTCAATTTCTCAATCGGGAAATCTCAATTTTCTAGCCCACTGATCAAAACTCAATGATTGTGCGGATATTTTCTCCTCGGTGCATCTTTGGAAAATCTCTCATTGATTTGAATCAGGGAAATTCTTTGCTCAATCAGTTCACTAAGAAGATAATCACCGCTTCGGTGGAGCTCAACAAGTTATGGAAAATCTCGATGGGGTCGCGCTCCTCCATAGCTGGACCGAATAAATTGCTTCTCACCCATCATGGCACTCCAGCGCAGGCTAACATGCCCATCAACGGGCATTTTCCCCAAAACCACCAAATTCCCCCTGTTAGAACAGCATCCCAAGTTGCTTATAGTGTATTTCTAACCCCAGCTGCTTCAATTAGGTGATCAACCCCTCTTCCATCTGTCAGTTCACGTATTGCATGCAATGCTTCCTCAGGAGTGAAGACATGAGTGGCTCCAAAGGACAGCGCTCTTTGGCGTCTGCAGAGGGTAGGATCTATACCAATGACTTGAGATGCTCTAGCCAGCTGTGCTGACTTCACAACGTTGAGCCCCACTGCCCCGCATCCAAGCAGACCCACGGATTCCTCCGAACGCACTACTGCGACGTTGCGGATGGCACCATAACCTGACATTACTCCACCACCCAAAAGGCAGGCCTCTGCCCATGGGATACAATCTGGGATACGAACAGCAGCTTTTTCTTAAATGACACAAAACTCTGCATTAGGCGAAATGACTGAGAAATGATGCAGAGACTTCCCATCAGACAAGTGGAGCTTCCTTGCTCCGGAGAATGTGAACCCCTTTGGATTGTTTAGGGTCAGCTGCTTACAAAGAATGGGCTGGTCCTGTGCACAAAAAAACAACCTCCACAGGCAGGTGTCCAAGAACAAACAACACGATCGCCTACAGACGCCAGCCTTACTTCAGAACCAACCTCAATAACTTCTCCGGAACCCTCGTGTCCCAAATCAACAGGTAAGGGCCAATTGAGCTCACCATCAATGATCTCCAGATCGGTGTGACACAGTCCGGAATCCTTGACCTGAATCAAAACCTCTTTAGAGCCAAGGCCTTTGAGTTGAACGGATTCAATGCTGATTTCCTCATCAGGCTGGTATAGAACTGATGCCTTGAAATCCATCAGAGGCTGTGCAGATCAGATTTTGTATATGCGTTGAGCATTTTCATGCATCACCTGCTTTTGCGTTTGAGGGTTTCTCCTCGAAATGATCTCTCTGAATGCTGCGACCCAATCAGAGAGTTGTGTCCCAAACAAACAAACCGGCCAGTCACCTCCAAAAACCACCCTTTCAGGCCCAAACACATCAAGACAATGGTTGATGGTAGGTGCCAAAGTCTCTGCATTCCAGCCTGCCTGAGCTCGAGCCACAATTCCTGAAAGTTTGCAGACCGTGTTGGGAGAGGCTGCCAGCGCTGACATGTCATATTTCCAACCTGCTGAAGTATGCCAAGATGGGTTGCTGTTGGTTTCACTGCCTGGGTCAGTGTCTCCGTTGACTATGTGCGGGTCTGCATTGCCACAATGATCAATCACGAAGGTCGTCTCTGGAGAAGCTTGAACCAATTTTACAGCATCTGAGAGTTCTGAAGGGCGAATACAGATGTCAAAGATTAGACCCGCTCGCCCTATTGCCTGGATCCCTGCAATAAAATCATCCTGAAGACAAAAACCAGTTTCAGTTCCCGGCGTATGCAAAACGCTGCGCACGCCCCTGACAAACGGATTGTCTACCTGCTGCTTGAGATCATTGTGGAAGCTTTTTGCCATTGGATCCAATGAGATCACAAGTGCTTGCATTGGATTGTCAGAAGATTGGCAATGTTGAGTCATTAGTTCGACCTCGAGGTCAATACAATTGGGATCTACATTGACTTCCATGTAAACGGTCTTTTCGATCCCGGTGCCAGCTGTGGCCCTGAGATAATCGGACATCAGATAGCTTCGATCCATGAGCTCAAGTCCTTTGACCCAGGACAGAGTAAGCTTGTCTAGGTCCCATAGATGTTGGTGAGTGTCAATTAGGGGTATCATGTCACACTTAGATTTAGGTGGGATTGTAGAATTGGCAGACTCGCAGAGCCAATTGGGCTTAAAGATTTGTCAGTCATGATGAACTCCTGATGAAGTAGTGATTCAGATTTTGTATGCATACCTTGAGCTGTCTCTCAGACTTTGCGGACGATTTCATCCCTAATTTTTCATTACGCCCCTATAGTGAAAATTTAACAAAACAAGCCCATGAAGGTGGAAGTGTGGACATAACAGTTGTCACTAAAGACTTCTGCAAGCTGAGCTGTTGTCATTTTTCCTATGACATCCTGGCTAAGATATATCAGTGACGGTCCCTTCTTCGTCCCACCTTGAAATTCACCCAGCGACACTTCAAGGAAGCTTGTTGAAAACTTAACATCCCACATCAGGGATTTCTGGAACTCATGTTAGTTCTTCGAGACTGTGGAAATCCTCCTCCCAGAGTGGTTCTTCCAGCAAGTGGTAATCGGGTTTTTCCAAAAACCGACCGAAGCGGATGGCCTCTTCCAGATTCATACTGGAAACGGGATCAGACATCAGCACAAAATCTGGGCCTGTTGCCTCTCTTACCAGGGCATGAGCCTCAACGTCTTATAGAAAGTCCGCAGCCTTTGGACGTAGCTTGTAACAAAAAAAACTGATTGTGGTTAGCCAATGCTTCTCCTGCAAATTGCCGAGGTGAATCATGAACAAGTGAACCCAGGTAAACAGGAACGGTATCACGATAGCCCCACTGGTAACGATAAGTGGCCGTTTTGCCGCGAGCTCTCTAGACACAGCAGAGAGAATCAAAAGGCCTGTATGCCCAGAAGGGTAGGTGATGCCACTAACGATCCCTAGTCCATTACTGATGAAACGCCTTTTCAAGGCCCAGTACATTTCTGCCCATGAAAAAGGGTTTCAATGAGCTGGCGATCATTTATCCAGCAGAGAGCGCATTACGACTTGCAAAGCCATAGCAGGAAGCCTGCAGACCCTCTGAAGTTTTCGCTGTCAGAAACAGGAAATTCAATGCAGAGCTGTCACTACGCAAAGAGCCCTCTGCCAGACGTGACTCACCTCAGCAGGCACGGATTTCAGTGTCCCTGATCTCTAAGTTAGAACATTCGATATTTTAAATAGGCTTCATGGGGATCAGTCCCATTGAGAATCGCTTTACGGATCAAATTTTCAGTTTCAATGGATTCTTCTGCCTGCTTTGTAATTTCCAAGCAATCATTCTCTGGAACCACCAGGCTGCCGTCCCGATCCCCAATTATGAAATCACCAGGATGTATGTCGACTTCACCAATTGAGATTGGGGTGTTGACCTCGAAGAGCAGCCAGTAGCCTACGATGTCTCTTGGAGTAAATCCTCTACCCCAAACCTGGAGACCGAACTTCATCAAAAAATTTGCGTCTCTTATGAAACCATCTGTTACGACCCCTCTCAATCCTTTAAGCAGTAGTGTCTCCCCAGAAAGCTCTCACATTTGGGCGGCGTTACGGTCATTGGGTTGACTGATCCAAATATGTCCAGCAGGAGCCTTTGACAGCAGTCCTGTCCAGGCTACCAGAGTCTCATGAGGATCTATACCTGGGCATGGTCTTCCTGAGATGGTAAAGGCTGGTCCAGCCATTGTTTTTTCTGGCAGAATTGGCCCAGCTCAGGTGGGAGAGTGAAACGACTCATACCACGTGCCCGCATGACATCATGCACAACCCCGGTGTAGCATTGCTCCAACCTCAGGCTGAGGGAGTGCTGTTCATTTTTTGTCATGATAAAACACCTCCTCCATCATGGACCAATGCTCTCCTTCCTTACGAGTCTCCAAGGGGGCTTGACAGGGCTTACAGACGGCCCACCACTTCTTGGTGATCGGATCATCGGCCATCTTCTGCATGTCTGCTGCAAAGTCATCTCCGTGATACTCCCAATAACCAAAGAGTCGTTGTTCTCCCTCATGCAACCAAATACTGTAGTTGCGGATGTTGCTCTCTTCGATTCCCTTGAGAATCTCCGGCCAGCAGTTGGCGTGAAGCTCCTTGTATTCTGCAATCTTCTCAGGCTTGATCCCGATCACCATTCCCATACGTTGCATAGCTCTCCTCAGATCTGAAAGTTCAGTTTGCTCAGGTTCTTAACCTTCTCAAGGTCCCACTCAATCCCGATTCCCGGGGTGTTTGGTGCCCGGGCCATCCCATTGATGATCTGCAAACGACTGCTGGTTAGATCATCCAACTAGGGGATGTACTCGAGCCAACGTGAGTTGGGGACAGCACAACAAAGACTCACATGCAGCTCCATCAGAAAGTGTGGGCATACTGGCAGATGAAAGGTCTCCGCAGTATGTGCTGTTTTGAGCCAAGGAGTGATCCCCCCAATGCGGGCGACATCCACTTGGATAATGTTGCAGGCACCTCGTTGCATGTACTCACGAAAATGAGCTGGGTGATACATCGATTCACCCACGGCAATGGGAATCGACGTGGAACGATTTAACTCGATGTGTCCCCCAAGATCCTCTGCGGGCAAAGGTTCTTCGAACCAGGCGATGTCAATCGGCTCAAAATGCCGGGCCCGGCGAATAGCTTCATCCTGGGTGAAGGCCTGATTGGCATCGGTCATGATCTCAAAGGTGGGTCCCACTGCTTCACGTACCGCTTGTGGTCGCTCGACATCTTCTGCGACATGAGCAGAGCAAACTTTGACCTTACAGCCGCCAAAGCCTTCAGCTTTTCGGTCAAGGGCATCTTGCACAAGATCAGCAGTTGGGATGTGGAGCCAACCACCTTCTGTGCTGTAGACTGGAATTTCAGGTTTAGCTCCTCCAGCAAGTTTCTAGAGAGGCAGTTGAGCCCGTTTGCAGCGCAGATCCCAAAGGGCGGTGTCAATGGCAGATAGTGCGAGGCTGGTGATAGCGCCAACGGCAGTAGCGTGGGTGTGGAAGTGGAGATCTTTCCAAATGCTCTCGATGTCCTCGGCGTCTCTTCCAATCAGTTGAGGCAGCAGATGGTCTTTGAGCAGGTAAAAGACAGAACTTCCACCGGTACCGATGGTGTAGGTGTAGCCAATGCCAGTTTGTCCATCCTCATCGATGATTGAGACAATCGGGGTCTCCTGGGTGACGAAGGACTGGATGGCATCAGTACGCTTGACCTTCGGATCCAGATTGACCAATTGAAGCTGAATCTGTTGAATGTTTGCCATTTTGCTACCTTGGAAAATTGAGCAATTTGATCATCCCTTTACCCCCAAAAAGTCAGTGTGTTCCGGCAGATTCTCGTAGTTATGGAACCCTCATAAATCAATGGGGCTTTTGGGACTGGTAAGATTGTAAGACGTTAGTGGGATGTACAGAGAAAAGAGTAAAGTCAACAAAACCATGTCGAGAATGAAAACAAACGGGGGGCATCTGCAGGAGATATTGTGTCCAGCGACTTTGTCCGTAGTTCATCAGCGTTCCAGATACTCTGTTCCACCAATGCTGTTGGTCAATTCTCTGGCAATCTCAACTAAATGTTCTCTGGCTTGCCTGCGTTCGGTTCTCGTCGAATTTAACTTGGCCAAGAATGGAATCGTCAAAGCTGCCACTGCTCGCCCATTGGGGTCCAGAACAGGAGCTGACAAGTTGTAAACACCCTTGACCATGTAAGATTCCACCTCCTCAAAACCCATGCGTCTAATGTTTTTGAGTTTGAGAGCTAGCTGCCCCCTGTCGATGTCCTTTGCGTCATTGCACTGATTAATCATCGTGTTCCGAGTCTCCTCGGTCTGGTAGGCTAACAGAATCATCCCGGAGGATGCTGAAAATATATTGACCTCAGCCCCTAATTTTACGTTGTAGGAATGGTTAAAGGGTGCCTCCATCTGAGCGATGATCAGAATTTTACCGTTGTGGAAGATGCCAAGATGGCAAGATTGATCTGTGGCCTGAGTCAATTGCATCATCATGGGATGAGCTTTTTTGACCATCATTCGAGCTGGTTGGTAGCGATTGGCTATAGAGAATAGCTTTAGTGAGAGAGAAAAGCGTTCTGTTTCCGGATCACAGAGGATGTATCCCCTTTTTTCAAGAACACTGACCATTCTAAAGATCTCATTTAAAGAGCGTCCAAGCCCCTTGGCTATGTCCACCTTGCTCAATCCCTCAGGGAAATCTGCTAAAAATTCGAGGATGTCGAGTCCCTTTTCAAGCGCTGGGGCCTTATACTTTTCTGTTGAATTCTTAGGTTTGCTGACGTTGATAAAATTTTGACTGTTGATCATCAGGTTACTGAAAGGAAGGGAGCCAGGTTCCCAAAAAAACCGGGCTCTATTTGGGGTCAGAGGTATCCAGTCTCAATCATGATTTTTGTGGCCTCCTCCGTTGCCTAATCTTGAGTTTCCCTGGGAAATGTTTACTCCATGACCGCGTATTGAGGCTTAAGCCAGAGAACATTCGTAATTTGTATTCAATCGGGAATCAACACGAAAAAGAAGCGCAAATATTTTCATCAGTGAAATTATATTTCAAATTTTTAGAAATTATCTGATTAAAAATTTAGTTGAAACTGTCGTAAATTTTGAAAAAAAATAATTAAAATTAGATAAAAAAACTGTAAATATTCAAGTAGGCTATCGATTATTTTTCAGATTTAAAAAACAATTATCTCAAAAATGAAATTAATATTTGCAAATAAAATCTTTTGTCATTAATCTGCGCATGAAATTTTCACCTTTCCTAAGTGGGAGCAGATGTTTGCAGTCGAAAACTATCCAAGCAATGGATTCGCTTGTCCTATCTCTGTTCTTAGTACTGAAGAGGCAGAAGGTTTTGCAGAACATTTTATGGAGCTCAAGCACACCCAACCTGACATTGTTGATCAGACTCTAGGGACAAACTGCCATCTCCTTTTTCCAAGTCTGTATGAAATCGCACAGAGACCGACCGTGTTGGATCCAGTTGAGCAAGTGATTTGTCCAAATATTCTGCTTTGGTCTGCTGGGTTTTTTATCAAGTACCCTGAAACAAAATCCTTTGTTTCCTGGCATCAGGACAGCACCTATTGGGGATTGGAACCTCCAGATATTGTCACTGCTTGGGTTGCATTTACCCCCAGTAACCTCAAAAACGGCTGCATGCAGGTCGTACCAGGCAGCCACCTCCGGGGGCAACTACAGCATCAAGATACCTTTGCTGATAACAACATCTTGAGCCGGGGGCAGGAGATTGCTGTGGACGTAGAGATTGAAGAAGTTGAGAGCATCGTCCTAGAGCCAGGCCAGATGAGTTTGCACCATGTTCGAATTTTTCATGGTTCAAAGGCTAACCATACCAACGCTCCAAGAATTGGATTTGCGATAAGGTTCATTACTACCCATGTCCGTCAGAATGGGGTGCGAACTCATGCACTATTGGTGAGGGGGAAAGATGAATACAATCATTTTGACAGACCTCGGTTGCCCCAGGAGGAGCTAGGAGAGGCAGAGTTGGAAATGCACCAGATATCCCTTGAACGTATCAATGAGGTGGTGCTCAAAGACGCAGCACGGGCCAGCAAGGTTAAGGGGCACCAGATGATCAACAAGGAAAACAGGCAGATTTTCAATTAGCCACACCATCAGTTGTAGAGTTATGTGTCTGGGCGCTAGGTCATCCTTGTTGCCTAAATTGGATACTAAGAACTAATTTTGTGTTTCATTATCTTTTTCAGGAATTAACCCATGAAAACCACATTATGGGATAGTTTGTCGGAGTTAAATTTCCAAGAAAGAGAGTCTCGATGAAACTCAACTATCAATGGCCGCTTCCAAGTCAGTCAAGACCCATTGCTATCATCGGTTCTGGAGGTATCGTCAAGGATGCGCACTTACCAGCTTACCAGAAAGCCGAATTTGAGGTGCTTGGTGTCTTCGACATCAACCCTGAACAATCAGCTAAGATTGCCAACTCATGGAGTCTCAAGGCCTTTGAATCTCTCGATTCTTTGATTTCGAGTGCGCAATCTCAGAATGCAGTTTTCGATTTAGCTCTCCCACCATCAGCAGTAGCCGACGTCTTAGAACAACTCCCTGAGCAGTCTACGGTACTAATTCAAAAACCAATGGGTAGTGACCTCGGGGAAGCCAAGCTAATCAAGGCCATCTGTGAGCAAAAGAAACTGACAGCAGCGGTCAATTTTCAACTCCGCTTTAGCCCAATGATGCTGGCCCTGAAAGATGCGATGTCCAAAGGCCATCTGGAGCGGATCCTTGATTTGGAGGTACACCTGAATCTGGAGACACCATGGGAGCTCTTTCCGTTTCTGAAGAAGATGGAAAGAGTCGAGATTGCGGTCCACTCCATTCATTATTTAGATTTGATTCGATCTTTTTTGGGAACGCCCAACAGTGTCTGGGCCCAAACTCTTGCTCATCCCAGTACGCCTGATTTTGCCCAAACACGGACCTCAGCGATTCTCAATTATGGACCTGAGATCCGCTGTGTCCTATCAATCAACCACAACTATAACAAGGGTCCAAAATTCCAGACGGCGCAGATCCGTTTTGACTGTCAGCAGGGTGCTGCCGCGGTAAAGCTTGGATTGCTGCTTGATTATCCAAAAGGAGAGCCGGATGAGGTGTGGATTTGTCCAAGTGGAAAAGAGCAGTGGGAATCAGTTGAATTTGAAGGTGGATGGTTTCCAGAAGCATTCATTGGGACTATGAGCAATCTTCAAAGATTTGCCTTGGGAGAGGATCATCAACTTCACACTTCAGTAGAAGATGCCTTTGAAACCATGAGACTTGTTGAGGCTTGCTATAAATCAAGTAATTCTGGGGGTACAGAACTATGAGAAGCAAACTACTTATTATCCAGTTTCAATAAAAGAGAAAAAATGAAAATTACAAATGTTAAGAGCTACTTAGTAGAAGATATTGTAAAACCATTTACATGGCAAGTTGACCGACCAGGTTCAGGAGATGGGAGGGATCCAAGGAAAAACTTTAGTTGTGTGATGGTGTTAGAGACTGATGAGGGCATTTCTGGCTACGCAAAAGGCCCCAAAGGCCGAATAATGATGGATTTAGTAGAAAGAAGATTTTCTTCAGATTTAATAGGTATGAACCCATTAAATTCAGAAAAAATTTGGGAAAAATGTTGGGATACGGATCGACTCGAAGAGTATCCACTTTATGCAATGGCAATGGTAGATATTGCAGCATGGGATATTAAGGGTAAGAAAGCTGGTTTACCAGTTTATAAACTTTTGGGAGGCTATCGCGATGAAATTCCTGCCTATGCATCCACAACAAGCTACGATACTCTCGAAGAATATAAAGATGTTGTAGAAGCATCTTTATCGGCTGGGTATCCAAGTATTAAGCTTCATCTTAGGTATCGGGATGTTAAAACAAATGCTAAGTTATGTGAGAAAGTAAGAGAATGGGTTGGAGATGATTTTAGTTTAACACTAGACGCTTCAGGACTATGGAATTACACAGATTCATTGTGGTTTGGAAGAGTTTTGGAAGAATTAAAATTTGAGTGGTATGAAGAACCAATGAGAGAATTTGAGTTAGAAAGCTACAAAAAATTGTGTGACAAGTTAGATATACCAATTCTAGCTGCAGAATGTAGCGACGGATCACATTGGAATGCAGCAGAATTCATCAGAAGAGATGCGTGTGATATAATGAGAACCAGCACTCACTATAAAGGTGGGTTTACAGGTGGTATGAAAGTAGGGCATGTGGCTGAAGCATTCGGAATGAAAGCAGAAGTGCATGGAGGAGGTCACAATAATCTACATTTATGTTTGGCACTGCCAAATAATACATACTATGAAGATCTCGTGATAGATGTAGAGGATATAGAAACTAAGGGTAATGGACAATTAAAGTTTGAAAATGGGATGTATAGTTTTAAGGAACAAGTAGCTGGAGTAGGGATAGAATATGATCATGATGAACTAGAAAAGAACTCAATTCAAAAATATGAGAAATTTTGAAATGGAAAAAAATAAGCCGAATCTCTTATTCATAAAATCTGATCAGCACAATTTCAGATACATGAGTCATCGTGGCAACACCGAGGTGGAGACTCCGAATCTGGATGAGTTAGCAAGTCGTGGAGCAACTTTTGCGAATGTTTATTGCCATTCACCAATCTGTGTTCCATCAAGAGTTGCTTTTCTGACCGGGCTAATGCCTTCGGAAACTGAAGTTTGGACAAATGATCAGATCCTGAATTCAGCTACTCCAACATACGCTCACGCGTTGGGTGCAGGCGGATATAGACCTGTCCAAATCGGCAGAATGCATTTAAATGGATTGGATCAATATCATGGTTTTTCTGAAAGATATGTAGGCGACCATAACCGAAATTTCCTTGGTTCGCCAAGAGATCCTGGAACTCACCAAGAGCATATGAAAGGGACTGCTGGACCAAACAGAATTAGCTTAATTCAATCTGGAGCAGGCCGGTCAGCATACGAAATTCATGATAGAATCGTTACCGACAAAACAGTTGAATACATCAATCAGTTTTGTTCAAACTCAAATAATGAGAGCCACTCCTTTGGATTATCAGTAGGCTACATGCTCCCCCACCAACCATATGTATGCCAAAAGGAAATTTATCAACAATTCAGAGATAAGGTGAAATTACCTGAAATCAAGGAAAAAAAGTTTGAGGATTACCACCCTTATCTACAATGGTGGAAAGAAAATACAGGTTCAGCAGATATAACAGATGAAGAAAATTTAAGATGCAAGGCAGCTTATAGTGGCCTTGTTTCTAGTCTCGATGGTATGATAGGTGAAATCGTAAAATGTCTGAAAAAGAACGAAATCTTTAACGAAACAATTATTGTTTACACTTCTGATCATGGAGATCAAGTAGGTGAACATGGTTTCTGGTGGAAACAAACTTTTTATGAAGATTCAGTAAAGGTACCCACAATAATTTCGTATCCAAAAATGCTCAGATCTAATATAGAGATGAATGAAGTAATTAACCATTTTGATATCACAGCAACAATGTTAGATCTGACGAACTCACCAACATTGCCAAGATCTCAAGGAAAGTCGCTAAAAAATATGTTAATTAGTGACAACAACTCTTGGGAGAATGTAGCCATTTCTGAATATTGTATGGATGATTCTAACTTTGCTAATGTATCTGGAAATTTAGGAGGGAGAGATGTTCATGCAAAACCTGGTGGGGTACAGAACAAAATGATCAGACGTGAAGAGTGGAAGTTAATATTTTATGAAGGATATAAACCTCAAATATTTAATCTTAAAGAAGATCCACAGGAACTACATGATCGAGTCGATGATCCAAAAACCAAAGAAATTAAAGCTACACTTATCAATGAGGTCTTAACCAATTGGAATCCAACAGAGATTCACCAACGAATGATTGATTTAAAGAAAGATCAACTGATGCAACAAGAATGGGCTAAAAATACTAATCCAGATGATAAATTAAGGTGGAATCTTGATCCATTGAATGACTCCTCAATGTTGGATCAAGCTGACAGATGAAAATTGCTATTGGTGGAATTTTTACTGAAAGTAATCAATTTTCATTAAACCCAATAACAGTAAACGAGTTCAAGCGGGGAGGCATCTTTCGTGGCAGTGAATTCTACGAAGCGAGAGTTCCTTCCATACGAGGCTGCATCGAGGGGCTTAATGAGGAGAACGCCGAGATCATTCCACTGCTCTATGCCTCCGCGAGCCCAGGTGGCAAGATTACATCAGAAACCTTTGAGGAGCTATACAGCGATCTGGTGGCAAGACTTCGGCAGAATATGAATTTAGACGGATTAATTCTCAACATGCATGGTGCTGCTGTTCTCGAGGATGGATCACACCTGGATTCTATTGTCCTTGAGAGAATCAGAGAAGAACACTGTAAAATACCAATCTTTATTACTGTAGATTTACATGCATACATCACTGAAAATTTAGTTAGGAGTTGTGACGCGATTCTAGCCTGGAACACATATCCCCATAGAGATATGTTTGACATCGGAAAAAAAGCAGCGAAGCTCCTCTCGAGAACAATCAGAGGTGAAATCAAACCAAAAATGATATTTTCCGGAGTAAATGTAATCACTAGTGCAATCAATGCTTCGACAGATGGAATTGGGCCTTTTGCAAAGTTGATGGCTGAGCAACTAAAAGCTGAGGCTGATCAGGATGACATCCTCTCTACAAGTCTCTTTTTATGTCAACCGTACTTGGATCAACCAAAAATGATGAGTGGATCGCTGGTAATTTCAAACAACGATCTTCATAAAGCTCAAAGACTATCTAATGAATTCGCTGAAAAATATTGGAACAAGAGAGCAGAATTTCTCTCTGAGACGAAGAGCGCAATCCAAGTCCTCGATTCTCTTAAATCTGAAGAATACGATCATCATGTTCTGGTAGAGGCCAGCGATTGCTGTGGTGGTGGTGCAATTGGCGATAGCGTCCATACCATTCGACAGTTGATGAGACTTAATTCAGATCAAAAAAGTCTCAGTATCGTTGTTGATCCAAAAGCCATTAATCAACTAAGTGATAAACATATCGGTGAGATCGTCAAACTGAAAATTGGTCACCAGGCTGATACTAAATGGGGAAATCCTATCAAGGATAATTTTGAAATCATCGATAAGTCAGCAGGTCTATTTACCTATCAGGGGGGTATTTGGGGAGGAGAAACGGGAGATATGGGTTTGTCGTATCTAGTTAAAAAATCAGAAAATTATATATTAATCAATTCTAAGCCGACTTATGAATGGGCTGGTGAGCAATATCACGCAATGAATTTGGATCTTAATAATTACAGATATATCTTGGTGAAAAATCCCATGAATTACAGAAATTTAAAACTAACAGGTAGGACTAAATATCATAGAATAGATGAGTCAGGTCCGACACCGATAAATGTTGAAAGTTTGCCATTTACTAAAAGTAAGGAATTTTTCCCAAAAAATTTGGAAGAGAAAATGATTATTAGACAATACTTTTAAATGGAGTGCCTATGAAATGATTCAGAAATGTCTCTTCAATTCTAATTACACTTATGAGGAAATCATGTTTAATGCAAAAAATTTATTTTTATACGTTCTTTCTTTTTTTCTACCATTTGCACTCGTTGCAAAGGAGGTTCCCAGGGAGAAAACTGTCATTGTTGGGAGCAGAGGAATTACAGCCAAAGAGGTATGGAGCCCATATTTACTTGGGGGTAATCATCAAAAAGGTGTCAGCTTCTTCTATGAACCTCTTTATTTTGCGGACAATCTAAATGGTCATGAGTATCCTTGGCTTGCCGAAAGCCACAGCTATAATGACGATGCCACTAGACTGACTTATACCATCAGAAAAGGTGTTTTCTGGAGTGATGGTCAAGGGTTTGACGCGAGTGATGTGGCCTTTTCACTGAAAAAACTCTCTGAATTAGGTTCTGATGTTAGACTAGGTGGAAACTATAAAACCTTCATTAAAGATGTTGAACTACTTTCTCCGACTAAAGTAGTGATCCACTTTCATGCCCCTGCACCTAGATTTCATGATGAAGTGATAGCCCAGAAAGGAGACAGTGGGTTTTTTGTTGTGCCAGAGCATGTCTGGTCAAGCGTAGATTGGCCACAATACACGAATTACAACGACGGTAGTGGTCCAGTAACGACTTCACCTTGGAGATTGAATTATTCAGATGAGAATCGTCGTGTTCTTGATCGTGTTGATTCTTGTGATGACTATTGGGGGTGCAAAACGGGCTTTATCAATCTGCCAGAGCCAGAACGCTATATTTGGCTAAGAATGGAAGATGATACAAGCATGGCATCTGCAGTCATCAAAAATGAAATTGACCAGACTCATGATCTTAGAGTTGAGTTGATACAACAGGCAATTGAAAAGAATGAATTTGTAACTACATGGAGTGGTCGTGAAAAAGGACCATATGGTTTGGTGTCGTGGTGGCCTTCATCACTTTATGTGAATAACAGAGACAAACACCTCTCTAAAGCCAATGTCAGATGGGCAATTAGCAAGTTCATTGATCGTGATAAAGTCAATGATTTCGCTTTCGCTAATAATGGGCAGGTGTCACGTTATCCGTGGCCAGCTTTTAAGGGTCTAAGTGACATAACTGCCTCAGTCGATTCGTTGGGAGTGAATACCAATGAATATAATCCATCAGATGCCGAAAAGCTTTTGACAGAGGCTGGCTACACCAAAAAGAGAGGTTTTTGGGTAGATTCCAGTGGTAATAAAATTACTTGTAATATCGTTGCCTTTGGAATTTTCAGCGATATCGGCCCGGTCATTGCGCAAACACTGGTTAATGCAGGCATCGAATCATCGTATTCTGAGCCGCCCGATGCTATCGACCAACTGACCACCGGTAAATACAATTGTAGTATCTTTGGTCATAACGGCTCCCAGACTGGATCTATCTATACTACTCTCAGTATGTACACAACGGATAACTCTCAAAATCGATGGGGTTACTCCAATAGTGCGTATGATGAGATAATAACGAAGATTGCCACAAGTGCTAATCAAAATGAGATTAAAGACCTTACAAATCAAGCAATGAAGATTTGGTTAACAGATCTTCCAGATATTCCATTGACTGAGTTCTTTAATCGATTTGCAATTAGCGAAAAATATTGGACTAATTGGCCAACAATGACTACAGATCCTTATATGAATGGTCTGCATTTACATACTGGGATGGCCTATACTTTATTTAAACTCAAAGCAAGAAACTAACTCATTTAAATTGCTGGATTGGATCACTTGAATGAACATTGTCTACTACATTAGAAGAATATTTTTATTTATTATTGTAATTATCACAGCAATAAGTCTGAATTTCTTCTTACCAAGATGGACAGGTCAAGATCCAGTTCAGCAAAAAATTGTCCAACTCGAGATTGAGTCTGGCGGCGGTGGTGGTGAAAATAGCGAGTTGATAGAAAGCTACAGAAAAAAGTTTGGACTAGATAAGTCGCTGGCTGATCAATATCTAACTTACGTAATTAGTACGCTCAAACTAGATTTCGGTTACTCAATTTCTCTCTATCCTTCGAAAGTTGCCGATCTCATTGGCAGGGCATTGCCTTGGACTTTGGGTTTGCTCACAGTTTCGACTTTGATAAGTTTTTTGGTCGGATCACTGGTTGGTGCATATCTGACCTGGTCACGTGGAAGAAAAATCTTAGAAAGTATCATTCCCATATTGTTTGTTTTCTCAGCGATCCCCTTTTATTTACTTGGGCTAGTTCTGATATGGTTATTTGCATTTGAATTAAGCTGGTTCCCATTATTTGGAGGTTACAGGCCAACAACCATCCCGGATAACAGTTTGAAATTCTTTTTAGAGGTCCTAGAGCATTCTATTCTACCTGCTTTCTCGATAATTTTGGCTCAAAGTGGGTTTTGGGCTTTAGGGATGCGATCAATGATGGTGACCACCAAAGGCGAAGATTACATGACCTTGGCTGAAGCGAAGGGCTTGCACTCTAAACGAATTTTCTTCAACTATGGAGTAAGGAATGCGATTTTGCCTCAGGTCACTGCACTTGCACTTTCATTATCACACATCATCAGTGGGGCAATTCTAGTTGAAATTGTGTTTTCCTACCCTGGAATTGGCTCTCTTCTGTACCAGGGTATCAAGGCTTTCGACTATTTCATAATCCAAGGAGTAGTTTTTATTCTGGTAATTTCAATCGCGTTTTCAATGTTACTGATTGATTTAATCTATCCCCTAATTGATCCAAGAGTAAAAATTTCTAATCTGTGATGATCAAAAAGAATGATAAAATATTTAAGTAGAAATTTTACGTTAGTGCTGGGGCTCGGAATCCTTTTAATTTCATCATTAGTTTGGTTCGCTTTCTATTTGGTTGTAGATTTTAATCATGCACAGGCCCTTTCTTTCAGACCCTCACAACCACCGTCCATGGATCATTGGTTGGGTACTGACAGAATGGGGAAAGACGTTCTAACATCAATTGTGATAGGAACTCCTCAAACTATTCAGATAGGTGTAGTTGCAGGAGGCATAGGCATTGTGCTCGGAGTAATCCTTGGGTTCATGGCAGGATTTTTTGGAGGGATTATTGACTATGTTATCAAATTCATTGTTGACGTTTTTCAAAGTATCCCACCACTAGTTGTCCTCGTAATATTCGCGATTTCAATTCCCGGAGATATGACAATCTTACAATTGTCATTGATAGTTGGGGTTACTTCCTGGCTTGGGCCAACAAGAGTATTGAGGTCACAGGTCCTTGTTATGAAAGAACTGAACTATGTTTCCCTGTCAAGATTCTCTGGATTGCCATCTTGGAAAATTATTTTCATGGAAATCCTTCCCAATCTACTTCCCTATGTAATGGCTAATTTTGTGATGACTGTGGCTGGGGCAATTTTGGCTTCAATTGGTATAGAAGCCTTGGGATTAGGTGCATTTTCCTCGAATTCTCTGGGAATGACAATTTATTGGAACATTTGGTACTCATCCCTATTGCAGGGATGGTGGTGGTGGTGGTCACCTCCGATATTGATCATAGTCCTTGTTTTCGTGTCACTGTACTTGATATCGCAGGGTTTAGATGAGTGGGCAAACCCACGCCTCAAAACCAAATTTTAGTAATGTAGTGTTTAAGTCTTTATTGAATAAGTTTGAAGTAAATTGAATTCTAACAATGTTTTTAGACTGAATTACATCATTAAAATAATAAATAGATAATTTTGCTTTAATCTTATATGTCCCAGCCTCTCGTAAAAGTAGAAAATTTAACTATTGAATACAATAGTTATGGTAAGGCTTTCAAAGCTGTAGATGATGTAAGCATGGACATATATGAAAATGAAAAAATAGCGCTTGTTGGTGAATCTGGCAGCGGTAAAACCACTTTAGCTATGTCGATTTTAAGGATGTTGAAACCTCCTGGGTTGATCACATCAGGTAAGATTTTACATAAAAATTCAAATCTGATTGATTTGAGCGAGGAAGAGATTAGATCACGGCGCTTGAGTGAATTTTCATTGATAACACAAGCATCAATGAATTCACTTAATCCAGTTTTGAGAATTAAAGAGCAATTACTGGATGGACTTTTGGACCATGGAAAATTGAATAAAGATGAAAACAACTCAAAAATTAGATCAGTACTTGATCAGGTACAGCTGCCTCATTCAGTTCTTAACATGTACCCACATGAGTTGAGTGGGGGGATGAAACAACGAGTTTCGATAGCTTGCGCTATTCTACTCAATCCAGATTTCATAGTTGCAGATGAACCTACCAGCGCTTTAGATGTCATTATTCAGAGACAGGTCATTTCAACATTGTTTAGTATACAAAAAAAATATAGAACATCGATTTTACTGATTGGTCATGATTTGGGCCTTGTTATCCAATTTGCTGACAGAATCGCTGTGATGCACAATGGGAAAATTGTTGAATTAAAGAAAACAGAGGAGCTGTTAGATTCAGCATCTCACTGGTACACCAAAACCCTTTTGGAGAGTGTCCCCAGTTTTAATGAAGAATCAAAAGCTATAAATAGATCTAACAATCTAAAGAAAGCCAGTGAGTTTTCTTCAGATAAAAAGATAACAATTCAGCTCAAGAATGTTTTTAAGTCTTATGAATCATCTCTTTTGGGAGCAAGGCATAACTTTGCTCTTAAGAACATTAATTTTGAATTTAATAACCTTGAGCCATCAATTATTGGTATTGCTGGCCAAAGCGGGAGTGGTAAGTCAACATTGATGCAAATTTTATTGGGAACACTTACACAAACTTCTGGTGAAGTTTTACTAAATGAAAAACCACTATTGCAATATGTGAAGAGAAATCGAAAAAAATACTTACTTCAAGTCCAGCCAATATTTCAGGATCCATATGGGGTCTATAATCCTTTCTATAAAGCTATCCATTTTCTTCAAGAAACTGCAGTAAATCTAAACCTCATTTCACATCCAGAATATTTGGAGGGTTTCATTGAAGAAATTTTGCTGGACGTGGGCCTAAACTTTCACGATTTGAAAGAACGTTACCCACATGAATTGAGTGGGGGTCAAAGACAGAGGCTGATGGTTGCGCGCGCACTCATGGTGAAACCCCAAATCATTCTAGCTGATGAGCCAGTTTCGATGATTGATGCTTCTTTACGGGCAAGTATTCTTGAGAACATACTAACGCTTAAAAACCAATACGGTATTACGGTGATTTATATTACACATGATTTAACCACTGCCTTTCAAATTTGTGACACATTAAATGTAATGTATCAGGGTGAAATTGTTGAATCAGGCCTTTGTAAAGAAGTTATTCTTCAGCCAAAGCACTCATACACAAAATCTTTAATCGCATCTATTCCAAGTAAAAATAAAACTTCCGATTGGATGCAGCTTTCTCTCTAAAAATAAAAAAATTAAAATAATTATTGAATTGGCACTAGGCGTTGGAGCTTAAGGGTTGTTTAGTTCATGGATGAGTAGTTTCAAAGAAACTTCCAACATCGTTTTTGATTTGCTGAAGCAA
>JACLAD010000003.1_pt1 | contig 50503 bp, 34 predicted proteins | sample 8027901 | NCBI WGS metagenome assembly JACLAD01 (sample SAMN15725071, study PRJNA655200) | protist metagenome | isolation source: fluorescence activated cell sorting (FACS) single amplified genomes of... | place: Spain: Blaines Bay Microbial Observatory, Mediterranean Sea | collected 2016-07-05 | reverse complement strand
CCTCCCTCAGACGCGGGTTTACGCAATGGAGAAGGAGCTGCCCTGCACTGGGGCGTTACCTTATTTTACAACAAAAACACACACATTTACAATGAAAAATTTTGATTATCGTTGTTGCGTAAAAGAAAAAAGTACCTCAAGGGTGAATTTTTCAAGGCCAAGGTAGATGATCTGGCCGTGCTTGATCTCGTAAAAACGATTTATCTGTAGCGCCTTAGTACCAAGACGACAACCATTCAAACTCCCTTTGTCTTGAAAAAAGAAATCCCAGTTCTCACCATTCTTGCTGATTTCAAACTATTTTTTTACAAAATGAACAAAATTTTTAAATCTTCTGGAACAAAAAAATGTTTGCTCTAACATTTTGATTAATCTTTAATTTTGTGCACATAATGTTTGTTAAAAAATTACGACAGCGTGAGACCTAGACATAGAGGTAGAATCGATCAGTAACGTTGCAGTATTGTCATCCGCCTGTGGATCCCTCCCCACAACTAACGAATTCACAAAAATTTATTGTTTTTACATACGTTTTTTTCAGAAAAATCGTTTAAACTAAATAAACATGTTTGTACCGGTATTGCCGCACTTGAGAGGTAGGCGGCCAAAGGTATCGTGCACCAATTCCGCAACTACCATATTTTCATCCAGCTAAAAACAACATTTTGTACATACAAAACAATGCTTTGTGCATCGATTTTAATCTTTTTTGATGTAGAATTGAAACCAAATTTGTAAAAAATGTTTGCTACGTGTTCCAAAATGTCTGTGGGGTCGAAATCATCTGGGAAATGGCACACCTGCGTGCATGCCGCATGATTGAATCTTGTTCACAAAAACATACAAAACTACTAAAAAATACTAAAATTTAAACTTTGTTGTATGAAAGATGTTGTTTTGTAATAAAATTACGAGCCGGGCGTAGAAACTTTAGTGCCGGTGGTCCCAGGTGTTGTGGCCGGGCGCGGCGTGCCCGCCGGTGTGGTCGTCGGGGTGACCGTGTCCATACCACGTTTTTACTATATATTACAATATTATTGTTATGTTACAAACTTACGTTAACAAAAATCAAAAGGGTGCAGGTTTACTACTATACACTTATTACACGGTTTTACAGGTGTTATCACGAATGTGGCAATAATACGTATGCAATCACAACTTCACAACAACTTCGAAACAGGTTCTTGTCGTTACAAAATAAAAAATGTATGGGTCAAACAAAATATTGTCAAGATACACAAAACTTGCAAAATATAGCTGTTTTTCTTTTGGCCACGTCCGCAAATTTTAGGGCTGTATCATGTTTTGTATCCCAAGCAACCGTTCCATCTCACAAACGAAAAATTACATGTGAAAAGACACATACGTAAGAAAATGTTCAAGAAAATGCGGTTAAACAAGTACCATTTAAATAGCCGAGTAAGATTTCGCGTATTAATCCACCGCGGTCGTCGCACACTTCCACCCTCATAGTAGAATAGCCCTCTCTCGTTAGTCCAAGACTGTTAGCTTGCAACGCACACGGAAAGGCACTAGATTGTAATGCTATAATCTGCTGTCGTAACCATGCTTTTATTGATTCGTCCCTAGACACTACCACTGCGCCGACCTTTCCTGCGTCGGTAGACAATGAAACTAGTATACATTGACTTTCCCAAGACTCACATACGGTACGTAAGCACCATGCTATACCTATCGCCACCCCTGCGAAAATTGCAAACGACAACCCACCAGAAAAAATGATTTGCAATAACTCCCACCAGGACGTGCTAACCGGTATTGGTATGGGCTGTGTTTTCTGCGGTATGTTGAACACCAAACTTGATTGCGGCATTGTTATCCCCTCCATAATTGATACTAAACTTGTCAAACTAAAATAATTTCCACTGCGAACAATACTTATATTATTATAACATTATAAGATCATAATGAAAACAGATGAGTACGTGAACCACTGACCAACAATGTACCAACTTAACAAAACAACAGAAGATTACGAGATTTTTGATGGTGTGTAGGAGTCAAAAAAAATTGATACTTCCAGAGCATTCAATTTGAAACGCTACATTTAGAATTTTCAATTTGGATTTATAATTCGTGGACTTAGAATTTAAATATTTTTGGAATCTGCGTTCAATATTTTGTAGCGCTCAAAAAATTAAACCTCTTCACTTCACGGCAAAAAATTGGTAACATTTTAGTATTCTTTTTGGTATTGTTGTTTTCTTGTATAATTTTTGTTGTCAATATGGACTTGTTCTGATGTAGACTTGTTTCGTAATTATCAAAAAAAATATAGCAACTAATAATTATCCGACGTTTCATGCATCTTTTGGGTACTTTTTCAATTTAAAAATATCGAAGGGACGAAATTTACAATGTTGGCATTTATAAATTTTAGTAATTATGTTAGATAGTAACAAATAATTTGTATGTGTACTGTACGGTGATTATACCGCCTTTTCTGGCCATAATCGGTGTATTACTGTATATCATATTGAAGGTAATTACTTACCATTTTTATAAATTTTACTAGCGATTACTCGAATCGATGTTAGTATATCGTTTTTTGTACTTTTTGATAAAATTGAATTTCTAATTTTCTATTGTGATGATGAGATCGAATTGTGGCATCACTTCTTTTCTCCATCAGATTTATCATTTTCGTTTTGTTGCAGTGCTTGGAATGCTTGTTTTAGAGGGGAAACCGAAGAATGTAAACACTGTTGGTAAGCCAGAGATGTCGGCTCGTCGGCATAACGCCAAGGCCGCCCCATAAGCAAAAAATTCCGCCGCTACCATGCCTGTGAAATCAATCTTTTTGGTCTTTCCCTGCGCTCCCCCAATCGATATTTTTTCAACACGCTCAAACAAATCTGATACCTGCCCATCTTTAAACAAATAAAAATGGACAAGACCCGGCAACACCATGATTTCCTCGCCATTTTCATTAGTAAGAGGCATTTCGTTGACAGGGTCCAAAAGAAATAAGGGCAGATCTAAAGGCAAATCTTCCGCTAGCCCTACCAATTTTTCATACGTCCTAATAACAACACGCAACCAAAATCAAAACAAAATTAATTACATAATAATGGTTGATAAAAAAAGTTTTGTTTTGTATTGCATCGCACCTGTGCAAACTTGCAAGAAGATTTATGAGGATCATAATTGCATCGCTATCGTCATTCGTGTTTCTTTTGAAATTAGTCACATGCTGCTGCCAATCCTTACAAATCCTGTATAAAATTTAAAACAACCAAATCAAAATACAAAAAATGTTTGCTGTGTTACTGTTACAAATGTCGAGTTAAATTTGTAAAAATCAAAAAATGAAGTTACCTGGATAGTCCTTTGATACGATAGCTTAGGGGAACTTGACCGAGACTGTTGCTTTGCCAGACGCTAGGGTACATTGTATCCTGTTTAGAACAACACACAAAAATGATGCAAAAACGTTAGCAAAACAACTTACTTTTTTGTTGTAAGAATTTGTTGTAGTCTGTTTGTACCGGTCCGCGGAAATGGCCGTATTGGCCGAAAATCATGTCTAGCATCATGTCTTTGTCTCGCAACTCGTTAAGGCGCGTTTCTATGACTGTCCCGGACCATCGGTTAGGGTCGACGCCTGAGCGTAACAGTGTGCTTAAGAGGTTGCGCAAGGTCGTGTCAAAGATTCCCTGGTCAAAACTCCAATACTGCACGGCCCACAAAAACATGTGTTCTGGGGACAGCTCGGCGTTTGGGGTGATGGACCATAAATTCTTGGAGGACATTTTCAGGTTGAGGATGAAGTACGACGCCACGGACGGTTCGGGGTAGGATTGAATGGGATCCGCGTTCAGGCCAGCCGTGTTGTAGATTTTACGCCTAGCACCGAAAGCTGCCGTTGCCACATTGAGACGACGGATTGCGTCCGGGGATGTAGGAAAGAAACCATTTTTGGCAACACGCTGTAGTTCAGACCAGCACTGAGAACAACCTAGGAAATTTTGTGTCCGCTTTTCAGAACACTTCTTGCATGGTTCTTGCCCGCTGTAAACCATCATCGCATGGAAAATGCCCTCAAACGAATAAGGATCTGGGAAGTTCAGCTGCTCATGCCAACGCCCAGAGGTATCATAATTTTCCACACTATCCCTGATGATACACAGCAGTTTCACATAGTCCTTGCGTTTGAAAGCGCTCGTCAAAGGATCAGAAATGTCAAAATTGAACCAATACAAGTCGAATTTCTCCTGTTGCTTCTTCTTCATCTTACGGAAACCATACTTTTCAAAGGCTTCTTGTAAAAATCTAGCTAGATCATAGTGTTTTTCGTTCATGGCCCAGATGAATAGATTCTCCGGCGAATACTTTTCCTGGGGGGGAATGTCTTTGCAAAACCAATCGCCGTCGAAAGAAGTAGCCTCCACCAAGAACTCGAAGGTCTTATTTGCATTCCCTTCCTGAAACAACTTCCGCAACTCAACCTCATAAGATTTACCTTTGTTTCTGGTAGTATCCCATGGGGGGATGAGCTTATCATTGCCAGAACTACTTTCTTGTTTTGGCGACAGCTGCGACTTGGCAGGTGTCACAACGAGCTTTTTGGAATGTGATGTTTGTATCTCTTGCGCCTTTTGATGTTCTTGCACAGCCTGGTGAAATTCTTCGTCGTTCAAATATGCATCCAATCCTGCACATTTTTCATGCTTGCAATGGCTATCATCAGCAGCCTTGCCCTTCCTTTTCTTCTTCTTACTTTTCTTTCTCCCACTACCAGTAGTATTAGTACTATTACTCATGATACCCATAGTAAAGGCTGTTGAAGTACTCAATTCCGGTAGGGATTTGGAAGTGGTGATCTTGATGTCAGCGTTGATACTCCCATCGTGATTGGGCGTGGATTGTGCTACTACCTCGATGAGATTGGTGGTGGCGCCGACTCGAAGGTCCGCCGCCGACAGCTTCCCTGCCCCCTTACCAGATACGACCTGCCAGCCATCCTTTGCTTCTGTTCCTTCTTGTTTTTGTATGGTTTCTCGCAGTTTCTGTTCGGGTTGAGGATTTCTAACGAGGATGGTTTTAGGGATTGGTTTGACGACTTTCTTTTCCTCTTTTGCCATCTCTTCCCGAGCTGCTTGTTGCTTTTGTTTTACGTTATTAAGCACCTTTTCACGGAAGTCTGACTGTTTTGTCTTGGGTTCATCTGCCTTTTTCTTGGAATTTGAAGCTAGGATATCCACCCATGATTTTGTCAGCTTAGGAACTTCTTTCTTTTCCGTAGACTTCTTGCGTGCGTTAGTCTTGATACTTTCATCTTTCTTACCAACTTTTTGCTTGCTCTTCTTGCTTTTCTTCTTGCGTTCGCTTTTTTCGCCTTCCAACGAAAATTCAGGGACCGGTTCGTCCCTACCAACCGGCGTTTCGGACCGTGGAGAACCGTCCGATCCACTAGATGAAGTGTTGGATTGGGAATCGTCCGGCTTGCTCGTATTTGGATCGTCCCTCCCAAATGCAGGTATTGTAGCAGGGAACATCCATTCTAAAGAGCGATTGCTATGTGTTTCAGTCATTTTGGAACCGATCTCCCAAAAGGTCGGTGGGGGAGAATTCCTACCCTCCGGCTGGGATGCGTCGAAACGCTCTTTCATGTTGCCGACGTCCCAAAAGCCTGGGGGTGGGGAGTTCCGTCCCTCATGCTGGGCGGCGATAAACGACTCTGGGACCGTAGGTTCATGAACATTTTCTTCCGGTTCCGACCGCACTTTCGGTGATTGTTCTTTAACGACGTTTTCAACTTGTTGCACTGCTTCTTGTTCACATCCTAGATTTGTAGTCATGATAACATCACTGGTACGTGCAAGAGATTGATTGTTATACTGAATAACAACTTGTTGAGACTGCGCCAACGCCGTTTGTACAGTATTAAACCACATGTCCGGTTGCAGGCAGTCCATGCCTTCTTCTGTTCGCTTTTCAATAGTTGCTAGTAGCTGTTCTAGAAATACTCCTACAGTCAGCATGTTCGTATTGTCAGCATGAAAACCAGTCATCAATCTTAAATCATGCTGGTACATATTTCTAATCTCCGGCCCCATATTACGTAGGACATTGTCAGATACTTGACCTTTGTGGCTAACAAAATACGCTTCGGGTTTGGATTTGAAATCGGCTTTTGGAGGGATTACGGATGGGAACCAGATAGACCCATCCCATTGTAATAAGATGTTGTACTGGCGCCAATTACCATGCCCTTCGTTAAAGAATTGCACACAGAAAGCAAAGAATTTTTCCAACAACATTCGTAGGGACTCAGGTATGGTTGAGTTGATGTTGAAGCAATCCCTAAAGGCTCCAGGATTAGCGTCAATTTCCATACTTAGTAATTGCAAGGACGCAGCCCCCATGGTGATCATACGGATGGAACTAAGACCTTCTGGGCGGATTGCTTTTAGCGTACGGATGTACAGGTCGAAGACTGTTTGGGATACGTACCTATTGGCCATGCGATTACGAAACGCAGACAGACTATATTCTAGTAGGTGGTATTGATTCAGTCGCCAAACCCAAGTAGAGGCCTGGGCGTAGATAGTAAGATCAAATTTGGCCGCGCAGATGTGGTTGTTAGCGTTGAATTTGATTTGTAGGAAATCAGATCTGTGGATGATGATTTCCCCCCAAGGTGTTGCAGATAGTAGAGCACCGGTGGTCGGTTCTGCCCACCCCAACCTAGGATCATCAGAACTCAACCAGTTCGTAGGCTGGCTCTTGTCGACGCACTGCCCAAAGCTAGCTGTCTTCGCATCCCAGGGATACTGCGTGTTTTCATAACTAATACAATTATCTTGATTAGAATATGCATATAAAGCGCGGGTAACGCGCTGTAACCAGTGAGGCGTGTACCCAAGTAGCAAAGTGACGTCGTAATCACTATCTAGGGTGTAAAAATTGTTATTAAAATCTGACATTTGAGAACGGGAACCGGTCATATACATAGGAACGTCGAAAACCTTTTTGGCTTCATAGATGCCTCTTTGTACCACGCCGTTGTATTCTAATCCGCGAAGTAGCGGTTGGACCGCATCCCCATGGATTGCAGCCGGGTTGGCATCCACACGGTTGGAATGCTCATAATAATCAAAGACCCGCGTAATAAACTCCTTGATCAGTACCTCATCGTTCACCTCTCGCACCTTACACAAAGTTGACAATAAAAAAGTGAACATAAAAACTTTTACTTCGATAACACGAAACGTTGTGGTTTGGTTTAAAATTCATGTGAGTTTTACCGTGTTTTGGGAATGGGTGCCGGTGACAGAGGCGGCGACGAGGTGGTCCGCCGCTAGGATTAGGGCGAGTAACTTCCTAGTAAAACGGTTCATTTTGTTATCGTAAAACTGATGTTTTCTTGAGTAAAACTTTATTTTTAGTCAACTGTTAATAAAACTGTTTTTTTGTAGACTGTAAAATTTGGTTTTTCGTTGTATGCGTAGTATTTAAATATTACTATTGTAATATTTGGTGATTTCTACAAAAACGTAAAGAATGTAAATCAAACGACAGACGTTTTGGGTTTATAAGTGCTCGACTCCGTCGGCACAAAATTGTACGTAAATTTGCTTTTTTTGCTTCCTATACAGTGTTTTGAGTGACTCTTGTCAGACTGTCTAGATTGCTCTACAAAGTATCATCTAAACCGAGAAAAATTATACTAAGTAAAATTTTTGGAGGGATCAAAATCTTAATTTTGGTAGAATCAAAATTTTAGTAGAAGATTATGTATGGAAAAAATATTTTGTAGCGAAAACATTAATACGATAATGTATTTCGCGTGCTTGTGGCGTCAACCAAAAATGAGAAGAACTGACCACATCTTGAAATCTGCCCCGCCATCAAAAATCGTAAATTTTAATAACATCATGTTCGTATTTCGTAAGGAGTAGGACATTAAATCAATTAAACATTAACAAGAGTGCGTGTTGTCATTTCGTTCGACATTTTCGTTGTAGGTAGGTAGTATAGAATACGGACATTTTTTCGATGGTTGAAGAGTTGCAAAATTTTCAAAAGGTTGGTCAATTTTTTCGGTAAATGGAGAATGTATGGTTTCGATGGACCAATGAAAAAGTTTTTACGTTTTGTTTTTTTTTTCGTTGAAAATCAATTATTTTTGTAATATTATGTCAAAACCAGGCAATTCATGTTATGATAAGTAGATTTTCAATTTTGAATCTTGAGTAACTTTTTCATTTTCAAATTTTGTAGTGGCGACGTTCTCTTTCCAAAAATTTGAAGAAAGAAAATATCGATTAAGACGCGTACTTAGTGACCCAAACGTTTTCTAGCCTGAACTTGTTTTTCTTACTATGCTGAGAAAATTTCTGTTTCTAAAACTTACACAAACAGACAAATCGACTCCTCTCAACAATCAAAATTATTCCCGACGACGGACGAATGTTTATGATAGTTTTTGATTTTTGGAAAATGAAAAAAAATTAAGTTTGTGGATTTTCAAAATTGTATAAACATGCAGCATACCAAAAAATTGAAGTCAGCACATTCGGGTGGACTACTAGGATTGTAAATTTACAGTGTATATATAAATAGATTTGCGATAGGTATTGATACTTGGGAACGAAATTAAAATTTTGAAATTTAACGGATCGATAGTATTTAGTAGATTAAAAATAATATGACAAAATTGATAGTATTGAAAAATTTAAAATTTTGTGTATGGTTGGTAGATTATTAAATTATGTTTTTGACATTGTTTGTTGATTTTCTGCTTTAAAAGTTGTTATTATGTAAAATTTTCTGAATTTTATTCATTGTTGTTCGACATCAAAGCGCGTTTTGTTGTCAGTGGATGCTCTTCGAGAAAGAAATCGTAAACTTTTTGAAGTTTATCGGGGGCTAAACGACGGCAGAGTGACAACGCTGCCGCCATTAAAAATTTATCCGCCATATGTGTGTTTTTGGTAATGCTGTAATTTGCCTTGTTCAAAATATCCGCCGTTAACATGTTCGTCTGTTTTAGCATATTTTTACTTTTTAAAGTGGCCTCCGCGCGGTCATTGATCTTATCATACGGGATGATATACTCATTTTCGATAAACTCCTTGAAATCGTAGAGAGATGGTAGACTTGTAGTTGCCGCGATGGGGGTTCGTGTCAAGAAAATAATTACAAAAATGAAAAATTACAAAATTAGTCATCGAAAAAATGGGTTTTAAGATTTTTTTGTAACGAAAATGATTTTTTAGTGAACGAACATTTATTTTTTGGCAACGATTTTTGGCGACATCAAAATTTTGAATTTTGCGATCATGTCGTTGAGCATGGTAAACGACATCGTTTTTAAGCTTTGAGCAACTTTTGAATTTCAGAAAATTTCGCTAGCGTCAAAATTTGATAATGATCATGAAAAAATAGTTTCGAAATCGACTTCAGCGTCAAAATTTATGTCAAATTCTCATTTTAAAATCTCTAAATCCGTTTCCAGACACTGTTAGTGATTCTTTCTTAGTTAACCCCCAACCTGGTAGTTGCGCCGGAGACGAGGGTCACGTGGGAGGGCTCCCTGGATGTGTCGAACAACTCACTGCCTAATGCGGGCTTGTCTTCCATTTGTACCAAATACCGCCTTGTTTACCAAGATTTGAACATTTCACAACAAAATTATTTTACAAAAACAAAAACATTTTTGTCAGATGTAAACTTTTGATTATTATGAAAAATACATGGCAATGGAATGAAGAAGATCGCCAACACTTTCCGACATGACATCCCGCGAGCCTGAACAACAAACAAATTTAAAAACTAACCATCAAAAACATACAAAAACCAAATGTTTTTTAATGTTTTGTGGTTGTTTTTTGTTTTTAAATTTTTGTCGTTCACCTTCCATGACCTTCTGCTCCTTGACGAATCCGTATATGTACTTCTGCCACTCTACCGATATTCTAAAATTTCATAAGTGTTCACAAAAAAGTTTTCACAACACAAATGATCTTCAACAATTCAAATCGTATTGAGCTGGTGTAAAATTCAGTGGTTTTTACGGTAAAAACGTACCTAGAACAGGCGTTCATGGATAATAAAATGTTTTCGGTCTCATTCAAGCTAACCTCATGATCCCAGCAATAACCGTATCCATAACCCTTCAACAACTGTTTCAACTTTTCATGTTGGTCTGCGCGCTATTTTTCAAACAAAAAACAACTATTGAATTAATATGTTTTCATAAAAAAAGTAATTTTGTAATAGTAAAAGTACTAATATGATGTTGATTTCTTGGTCCTCATATTTCTTCCAATGACTGAAACAAAAATTGTTGATCAACTTCCCGGTGATTGTCTCTGCCGAATGACAAAACCACGTTCGCTCATTTGGGAATTGTTTTTTCCATTCGCTACAAAACAAAAAACAAATCAACAATTTACTGACGAAATCATTTCAAATTTTTCAATATTTTTGTAGAAATACTCAGTAACGTTAATAGCGTGCGCCTTGAATTTTTGAGGCTGGGTCAATCTTGACACAGTCTGCTTCTCATCCTTGAACATCGTAAAATATTTCGCCTGCACCTTGACTCTTACCTAAACACAAAAAAATACGAAACACAAAATTTGAAAAATGCGACAAGAAAAATTATTCACAAACATTTGTTTGATATTTTTTTTAAAAAATCTTGAAAAAACAACGTAAAAAAATACTTTTTCGAAAAGCGGTTCGTTGAAATCGATCAGCTCCTCGATGGCCTTTTCGCCTGCCTTATCCTTCCTAGAAACATTTGAACAACATAGACAAAACAATTACAGAAAACTAAAATCACAAAACAAAATTTGAAAATTTGTTTTTGTGTATAAGTAAAACCCAAAATAGTACCTAGGAAATGCGTTGGGATCGACACCCGAGCGGAGGAGGCCGTCGATTAGTTTTGTCACCGCCGGACGTACGGGCCAATGTTCCTTATAAACTTTTAACGCCCACATGAAAACAGCTTCGGGAGATAGCGGTTCGTTGGGCTTGCGCGTCAACCAGATGGTAACGTACATTTTAATCTGGATGATGAAATAACGGATGAGCATCATGATAGGATAGTTTTCGAGATAGTCTTCCTCCGTGAAAATATGGACGGCGGGACCTAGCATACACATACACAAAAAAATTTTAATGATTCAAATTTTCAAAACAAAAAACGCAAGAAAAAATGTTTTTTTGAAAATTTGAAAATACTAGTACCGATAAGTTGGCGATAACGCATGTTGGTGTCTTCCATGATCATCCGGCGCGCATTGAAAGCTACGGTAGCTACCTCAAGACGTGGTAGGGATCCGTCCCTTGCGTTTAAACCATAACCATCGTTTCCTACGTGAGCTAGATGTACGTCGTCCATAGCATGGGCGAAGATATGTTCGTAAGAAAATTCATGCTTCCAGTTTAGTTGCGATTGCCAACGCCCTTCACTGTTATGGAACTCGATAGTTTCTGACATGATGCCAATCACCTCTTCGTATTTTGAATTGTTTATAGCCTTACCTAGTTTCATAAAATTCGCGAGAGTAACCTTTCTATCATTAACCTGAGTCAACAAATAATCTGGTAAATCTCGCTTTTTGAAGTAGTTCATGGTCTTTTGGATTTCCGCTGCTAACTTGACATCGAATTCATCAACACACCAGCAAAATAAATTCTCGGGGGAGTAATCCTTTTTAGGATGAATCGTCCGAAACCAATCTAGGTTCATGGGATGGGTTTCGAAATACTGCACGACCGCAATCGTTTCCCCCGTATCCCTCGCCGCTTCTACACAAAAGAAAAATTACAAAAACAAATTTATTAAAGTTTTTATTTTTAACAAGAATCGTGATTACAAAATTGTTGACGATGATTTGATGTTGAAACATTTTGCTTGTTTACTAGTATATACCTAGGCCTTTGATCAAATCTTCCTGCGCCTTTTTATTTTCGTTAAGCCAAGTCAGATCATCGAGCACATCCCAACCTGAAAGTTTCACCTCTTGTTTACCACTCTTACTTTTTTTCGACTTTTTCTTCTTTTTGTCGGACGCTTTTTTCTTGGTAGTGCTTATAGGAGTAACAACACTACTCAATTGCACCACCTTATCATCTTTGCTACTTTTAGATTTTTCGTTTTCATTAGATTTAGTGATTGTAAGTTGTTTAGATTTAGTAATTGTAACTTCTTTGGATTGAGTGATTGTAATGGTTGTAGAGTTTTCGTTTTCAATAGTAGTGCTTGTTTTAGCGTCGTCATCGTCTTCAGCTTCGAGAGTCATGGTAATCGCGATACTAGAAGCAAGAGGGGTTCCAGCGTCTTTTTTGTTGTTGACAATAGGTGAAAACAAATTTTGATTCTCGTCATCAAGGCCGATGGTAATGTTCAAAGCTTTGTTTTTTTTCTTGCGCGGTCTTTTCTTGTGGACGCGTTTGGACGCGCGTTCCTCTTTCGTTTTCTTCTTCTTGCTTTGGCCATCTTGATTGTCCTTAGATTTCGAATCGCTATCTGACGTGTCCGAATTATCATTTTTAGTTTCCGTTTTGTCAGAATCGACACCTCCGCTTTCTGCTTTTTCTAAATCATTAGATTCTTCAATTTTTGTATCAATTTCAGCAAGTTTGACAATCTTTTCTTCGCGCGTTTCTTTTTCCGTAGTAATAGTAGTAGTAGAAGTACTAGAAGATGATTGGTCATCTTTCTGGATGTTTGTTTCAGAAACTGGTTCTTTGATCTTGATAGAATTTGTTTCTGGGGTAGGAGGGGCAACTTGCGTTTCGTCCTCCTTGTCGCTTTTAGGTTCAGGTTTGTCGTGTTCGATGCCAGTAGTGTTTTCTGGAGTTTCAGTCTTGTCACTTTGTTTCTTGACAATAATAGGTGTGGAAACGATTTTGCTTTCTGGGGTAATTTTCTTGTGAGTAATGCTAGTATCGATCGCCGGAGGTGCTGCTTTTGCGTTCTTTACGATGTTCAACCAGGAATTTTGTTGAACAACTTTCGGTTTCTTAAGTGCTTGCCAACAATTCGTTTCCTGACCTTTCTGTTCTTGAACTTCTTTTTTCTTCGAGGCATTCGCACCACCCGTATCTTTTGTCGTTACCCCATGATTGACACGCTTAGTGTTGTTAGAATTTTTAGTGTTAGCATTAGTGGTAGTAGTAGTAGTTTTTGTAAGAGAAGGTTGTTTTGGTGCACACTGCATGACAGTAGTGTCGCCGATCTTTTGCGACCATGCACCTAACGTCACCTCCACTTTCTGTCTTTCCTTTTTCTTGATGGGAGACTTGGTAATAGTTGATTTAGCAACTAGAGGACTGGTGGTGGTATTTTTCTTCACAGGCGTAATAACCTTCTTCTTGGTCATTGGTTTCGCAATCTCTTCATTTTGTTTACCAACCTTTTCTTCAACTTTTGCTTTCGGATCGTCTACAGGTACCTCTTCAGCTTCTTTTTCATGTTCTTTGTTGCAATTTTGTACGTTTTCCATGACTGACGTAGGCGAATCCCCAATCTCATCTCCTTCTACTACTTTTGTAAGCTGTTTCTGCACAACTTCTTTTTCATGTTTACCTTGCGGTTGCTTTTCTTCTTCAACTTTTGTTTTGTCCTCATCTTTTTGTTGGTCTTCAACTTTTTCTTCATTAATTGCACTAGCATTCAACTCCTCAACAGTTGAATTTTCGTTTGAAATAGAACCACCATTAGTACTAGAAACGGCTTTATTTTCATTTGTTTCTTGCGGTGTAGGTAGTTCTTCTGGTAGGTGTAAGCTGAGGGGTGACATGCTATGTTGACTAGATGCGCTTGATACAGAAAAATCATTTTCATTATCGCCGATTGTTGACGTAGGTTCCGTAGATACGAAGGAGGGGCAATCCTCTTGTGAAAAAATTTCAATCCCCGGCGGGCTAGGCGGGGGCTGTTCTTGACTACCACCATTAGTAATTCCATTTTGAGATTGTTGGTTATTATACATCCACATATTTCTAGAAGCCTGCCTTGCTTGGTTTACAATTTCAAACCAAGAACTAGGTGCTAAACAATCCAGCAATTGAGTGTGTCGATATGTAATAACTTGTAATAACTGTTGTAGGAAGGCATTGACTGTTGTAGGGGAACGAGGGTCTTCGTAAAATCCGGTTGTGTTACCTATAGTGCGAAATTCGAAATTTCGTAGAAGACAAGAAAAACAATGATTTTTACATCAAAAAGACGAATTTTGAAACGAAAAAAACGTCAATCGACATCTAAAAATCAGGATCTGCCCATCTAGAAAAAAATCCGAAAACGAGCTCGAACGGAAAAGTCCACAAACGATGTTTTTCGGTCTAGGGCATAAAACTACTTTTGCGAAATTCTGCAACGCTGAAAAGTCATCGATTTCGATCAAACCTCCACATCTCGATTTTGAGATCTTAATTCGTTTTATCGAACATGCCCAAAATTTTCAAAAACATCACGATTATACTAAGAAATCGTAAAAAAATACTCTCCAACACCATCTACGTGCAGTAATTTCGTTAAACTAAATTTCTTTTCTCCAACGGAGGTCAGTTTGGTAATGGGAACGGATGCTAAAAGTCATGCTATCCAAGGAGTTGCTAGAAGCATGCCCTTCCTGGCCAACGTAATATGCTTCAGGGACGTCTTCGAAATTAGTTTTAGGAGGATTGATCCTTTCAAACTTCACCTTTCCATCTAGTTGGATCCAAAACCGCCACGCCCGCCAGTCGCCGTATTCATTCAAGTAGTTATTGCAAAAGCCAAAGAAATTGTTCATTAACATGTCTAATTTCTGTACCGGATACAATTTTCTAAAATGTGTTGTTAGTTCCTGGCTATTATTACAGTCGTTTGCAAAATTTTGCATTGCAATAACTCCCAAGGTAATGACCTTATGAGAATTTAACAATACAGGTCGTACAGCCTTTAAGATCCTTATATAAAGATCAAAAAGACGGCGAGGAAGGAAAAAAGTATTGTTGACTCTAGAAATGTTACTCGCAAAATTGCTTAGACTGTCTTCTAATATAGTATAGTTGGTCATACGATACACCCACGTTTCATGATGACCACAGATAGTAAGGTCAAATTTTGCTTGACAAATCTCATTGTTATTACCGAACTTGATTTGAAGAAACCCATCACGTTCAATAATCACCTCCCTCCAGGGTGTGTATGAATGGGAATGGTCAAACGTACCTAAAAGTTCATGGTCCTTACTCAAAAAATGCATAGGTCGCATTCGTACCGACGTACTCTCCCAGGGCTTGTTAGGATTTTGATAGGCAATCTTATTACGATCGTCTACGTACGCGTACAATGCTCTAGTGAACATTTGCCTCCATCTAGGTTGGTACGCAAGCAATAACGTAACGTCGTAGTCGGAATCATGGGTGAAATAGCGGTTGTTAAATTTACTAGCACTAGAACGGGAGCCTGTCCAGAAGACTGGCACTTCTTCTAGGTCTGAATTTTGGTTGATAAGCCTTGTAAGATGGTAGTCTCGGCCTTGGATGTACGTTTCGGGGTAGTGGTAGTAATCGAGGATCATAGTGCAGAAGGCCTTGATGGCATTGCGTTCCGGCGCCATAGCCACTTCCTGTCGCACCTATAAACCATTACAATGTATCCGTCTTCTTACACTTTTTAACTTTGTGAATCATTTTCAAATTTTGGTTTTGAAATTTGTTGCAAAAAAATGTTAGGATTGAATAATAAATTCGTACAGGTACTTGACTACCAAGCAGGCAGGGAAGGAGATACGCCAGCGTTTTGAATGGTCTGTTCATGGTTGAAATCATTGTTGTAACTTGTTAAAATTTTATTTACTCAAAACTTTTCTTGATTGTTGAAATTGCAATTGTTGTTGGTTTACTTGTAAAAATGTATAATTGTTGTGACTTGTTGTAATTTGCAGGAAAGTAGAATCTCAAACTTGAGCTGTACAAGAGGTCCTTGGTTTTAAAATTGGTTTGCAAACATTTTTTGTTAACATGTTTTTAAAATTTGAATTTGTATAAGGTCGGGGATGGCATCATGGAATTTAGTATTGAAAACATGTATAAAAACGACACGTTTTTGATTGTTGCAATTTTTATTTTTGAAATTGTAATATTTTTGCAGTTTGCAGTTTGTAGGTTTAGGTTTGAAATTACCGACAGGATATTTTTAAAACACATGGCAAATAACACAGGAACACATACTTTTTCGGACCGATTAACAAACTAATCTACTTGTGATACTCACAAAAATTCTAAAAATTTAAATCTAAAAGACTAATTACTATCTTTACCACTGCTTACTGATTTACGATAACAACCTGTACATATGCAAATGTTTCAGTAGTAGTAAGTGGAAAACTGATACGTACAATATTTTTATAGCTTACGAAGCAGCTAGACAAAAAATTAATTTTAGGATTGTAATTGCAGGAAAATTAATGCCATTCGAACGATTCCACAGCTTGCATCGTGATTTCCCAATCTTTCGAGTACTTCAGTTCGTCATGACTAGCCATATATGTTAGTATTTCGTCAATGGTCATGCCTGTGTTGATTTGTAGGGGCGGATTTGCTTGACTAGACCAGAAGACTTTCCCACTAGCGTCAATAAATCTTATATTTATATCCTGCCCCGGTACTTTTAAACTTGCGTCCGACAAAGAAACACTATGTTTCCTAGGAATATGTGACTCCGGCGGAGGGGATTCCGTTCTCGTACTGGCAACTTTGGGTAGTAGGCTCATTAGACTAAAAGACGAAAATCTGGGGATCATACATGACATCAAACTTTCGCTGTCTTCAGTTGTATCCAACCTCGATGTAGATCTACTTTTACTTCTACTGAAGTAACTTATGTCGATACTTTCTTCATGCGTCTGATCGAGGTTATCTCTAGAATCCTCTCCACTGGTGTCATGAGATGCATTACCAACATTCGGAGTCATTTCTTCGGAGTTGATAGCTACCACTCCGAATACCAACGTTGGATATAATACTACCTTCATTATGTTTCCGACTTCGCTATTTGCTATCAGATTTTGAAAAAGTTTTGTTTTGAGATTTTGAAACAATGTATTCAAATGCTAGTTTACTTGTCAACTTGTATGTTGTTTAAGTGCGACTCGAAAATAGTTCTTGATTAAAATTTGAATTTTAAAAAGAGGTCTCAGCGGAGAAGACCTGACTAGTATCTAAAACGACATGATTTTGATCAGTTGTAGATAGTGGAACGAATACAAAGATAGACAGCACAGAATGTTTTAGATGTAAGAAGGCAAATTTACGGTACTATAGCTAAGATTTTACAACAACACAATGCAACTTCAAGCGATCCACAAAACAATTTGTCAAAACTAAAATGTATATTTATTTCAAAAAATATGGCAGTGTTATGATAACGTTTGATAAAATGTTCGTAAAAAATTCTAGAATTTATGTAAACTCATTAAAAGATGTACAAAATCGAGCAATTTAATCATCTAAATTACTGTGTGTATGGTACTTTTACGTAAATAGGAAATTTCAATTTGTGTAAATCGTAGTTGATAACGTAGTAAACTACAGAAAAAAATATTTTTTGAATATGGAATGGTAGCGCAACAACATTTGCTGCTTCGCTTTTTGAAATTTGTCCTATTTCACAGGTGATTGGTTAAGGAGTAGGAAGCGAACGTCCTCCGGGCGGGTGCGTCTCACTAACGACTGCGCACACCTCATTGCCATGGCCTGTACCTAAAATTCAAACAAAAAACGATTTAAGATTAACAGAAAGATGTTTGATAAATTTGTTTTGAAAGTCAAACATTCTATATAGCACTAAGTAGGTAAGATATACATTAGTTACGCCCGGATCACGAATCTCCCCCTGCTTGAGTTTGAAATCGAAAAACTTCTTTTCGTTGAATGCGATTTGAAGCCCCCCTGGATGCGGCGGTAGTTGACATTCATAAACTCTGCTCAAGTGCTGTAACTTATCATAGAAAATCTTGAGTTGCGGAGTTTCGTTCTGATGCTTTTCAACGATAGTTTCAACACCGCCTATCCAATTTTTGACAATCGCGCAACAGCCTGTATACATGTTGATCTTTTTCGGAGTGCGGTTAGGATTTGGACTATTTTCACACAACGTTGTGACTTCAGAACGATGCAATCCAAAAGTATGCAGTCGTGTAACTATTGAATCGAATTGCTCAAGTAACATTTCATGGTTTGGGTTTTCGAAATGGCCGTTCATAATTTTTGCCACCGATTCATCCCCTACTACTTTTGGCCTAGGAAATCCATTAGGATCTACCCCCGCCTGGAGTAATATATGCAGTAACATGTCCATAATCACAACATGCTTAGGATTTCTCCACTTGGGAAATTCTTGTAGTACAAATACAAAAATACTTTCAAGACTTGTAGGATGTTCAGGTTTTGGGAGTAGCATTGCAGGTGAAGAATTTTCAACACCAAATTTGACAATCCTTAACAACTCTAGAAAGTTCTTAGAATTCATTGCATTTTCAATATCTTGGATCATGTCTACGAAACTTTTTGGTTTTGCACTCTTCTCCTTCGTATTAGCAACTTGATTACTTACCTCGATTACATCTTCTTCACTAGACATCTGGTCTAATGTTTCTGAAGGTTTTGATACCTTCTCATGCACGGCTTGTAACTTCTGCTGGACTGAGGGATACATGGTGAAATTGATGTCTTTTGCAGATTGGTGAATAGCTTGTAACCTATCTTGTACTGACGGGTACATCGTATTATTCACATCATCTTCTTCTTTGGAGATATCTTCGTCCTTCTGAAGGATGTTAGCTAGTTGGTTTACGAGGGGCATATCAACATCGGGATGCACTTGTTGCATGGCTACTCGCTTCTCCTTGAATTTTTTCAGCTGATTTGCAACAACTTCTCCGTCGTTTACGTCGCAGGATTCTACGCTGGAAACTAACTCGCGGGCGGCGCTGACAAAATCCTGCAATGCCGTAGTTGAATTTTCCATCTTAGTTTTGTTCTCAACCAGCTTCCGCATTGCTGTTTTTGTCCTATCTTCTTTTAGAACAGCTAGCTTCTTTTCTACAGACTGGTACATGGTCTTTTGTTCAATAGCCTTCAAAGCCTGCTGTACCAAATCATTCTCATTCTTCAACGCAATATCCTTAGGGATATTTACGTACGTCTGATCCTTAGAGACATTTTTCCTTTTGGCCCTCTTTTTGGCGGCGCCGCTCTTCTTTTTCTTCACAGCTGGCACACTACTCTCACTACTACTACTTGCAGGAATACTGTTTGCAGCAGTATCATCATTATTATTATTAGTTGTAGTAGTAGTAGTATTCGCAGAGTTTGTAGAAGTAATGGTAGAAGGCGGTGTATCTACTCGAGCTTTTTTCAACGGTGGCGGTGGTGTAGGCGGCTTGATGCCTATGGTTTTGCTGGCGCATGGGATAATGTCCTTGGGCTGACTGGAGGTTTCAGGCTTTGCATCAATACTACTAGTAGGGCTTGAAGAATTTGTAGGACTTGTCCGAGGGCTATTTTCATTGGAAACGCTTGCTTTTTTCTTCTTCTTTTTCTTCTTTTTGCTGTTAGCACTCTTGGCCGGCGGTTTTGCTTTTTCTGCGTTGTTGATACAATCTGTCAACTTTGCTTTTGATTCCTGGTTGAGACCAAAAATGTCAGCTACCTTCGCAGCAGGATTTTCTTCCATATTGAGGTCAATGACCTCAAAGTTCATTTGCAAAACGTCTTCTATCTGTTTTTTCATCAAATCTTGTGGATTTTCTGGGCAAGATAAGGCTGCTTGAAGTACGCGGTTCGTTTCCTTCTTCTCGTTGGTAGCTTTGGTTCCATCCTGCACATTTTGGAAATTGTTGTATACGTCAGCAACTGCAGAATTCAGCGGATCGTCTGGATTAAGACGGCGGGCTAGGCCTGAGGCGATGCTCATTGCAAAATGTTTGATTTCTGCCGGAGGTAGGTAAGAGTCGTCTAGCAAAACCAAATCTTTTAGACCTGGAGAAGTTTGACCGGATACGTCAAATAACTCCATGTTTTCATACATCTCAAAAGCCTGAAGGTTCTGTTGAAGGTCGCAACCAGAATCCAACGTGATCATTCCTTTATAGACGTTTTGTAATTTTTCTAGATGGTCTTCAATCGTAGGGCCTGGGGGCCGTTCAGCATTTGGATCACCATACCCTTTCTTGAACGTTTCGACGTCCTCGCGCCATTCTTTTAAAAAGACGATGGCGTTGTAGATCAGGTTCACGCTTGGGTTTTGGGCAATCTTGTCAAAATGCGGTTTGCCTAAAAAACCGTTGATGATATTGTAAACTTGCGGATAGGCAGGAAAGACTACGCCTGCCACTTCTGAAACTTGCAATACGGGTAAATCAAATATAGAATTTGGGTCGTTGTCACAAGGGACACCATCTATATTATCACGTGGGAAGCCGCCCGGATCTACCCCTGCGTCAAGTAGCCCATTGATGATTGCATCCGCGGTCTTTGCTAAAGCCGCTCCATACGTCTTGATTTTGGCAATGTTAGGGTACTCGTTCAAAATCCATAAGAAGATGCTTTCTAGGGAGTTGATGTTCGTGCGAGGGGCACAGAAGAAGGATCGCTCATTAGTTTTCAACCGGTATAGTATCAAATCTAAGACATCAAGAATTGGGAAAAGATTGGGATCGCCGGCCGCGTCAAAAACCTGCACAGCTAATGCCCAAATTTCACCGTTCTCGCTCTTCTCCCGTGCGATCGTCTGTGTGCAAAAAGCGAAAATGCTTTCGAATGAGGAAAAATCAGCCTTTCCATTAGCAATGGAATTCTTTCCTTGCTGTAGGCATACTTTTTCGGAACCAGCCATTGAGCTCCAAACCATCTCTACGATCTTTTTGTATTCATGATTTTCATACGCCTGTTCTAGATTTTTGCGCTCGGTCATCTGAGCAATCGTTTTCAGACATAAAGTGCGTCCGAGGTACGTAGCCGTCTCAAAGAGCTTATAGGATAGGTCAAAATTGTACACCACCGTTTCTGCCCATATGAACAGATTCTCTAATGAAGCAGGCCTCTCCGACCTAATCTTGATAAACCAATCCTGCGTTTCCAATCTGTCACTACCTAATGAGGCTATCACGCCTTGGGCGTCCCCTGCTCTCCGTGCCCTGGCTAGTTTTTGTCTTGCATGTTTGAAAGTAGCCTGAGCTTCCTGCTCGAGCATTTCGTTGAAATCGTCGACGTTTTGGTATTCTTGTAATCTGCGGTCTGCCTTGGCTTCCTTCTTCTTTTTCCTTTTCTTCATCAACCTCGTGATCCTCATCGCAGCCTTGTCAGCCTGACTTGCCTCTTTTTCTTTTGACTTTTGCTTAACACTTACAGCGTCTCTTCGATTTTCTTTTGCTTGATTTTCTTGTGCATTTTCTTGTGCCTTGTCTTGAGACGACTTGTCGTTGTTGTTGACAACGTCGGTGATGGTTTTTAGAAGGCGGCCTTCGGAAGTTTCTTCAAAAAGGCGGTCGGTGGTTTCTTCTGGCATCCATACTTTTTTTGGGGGTGCAGGATTTGAAGGAGTTTCCCAGCCACCGTCATCTTCAACTTGTCCACTTTTTTGAAGTTGCCTAGCAACACTACGTTTTTGCGTCGTTTTCGTGTTTTTGTCGCTAGTTTTCTTGACCTCAGCCTTCTTTGCCACAGGTTTGCTTTCTTCTTCTGTCGCTTTGGGCTTTGAAATGGGCAAGATCTGGTTTTCGACAGATGGGTACGTGCCGCTGTTGGACTGCCTTGCGGACTTCGAAGTACTTGAAGATGTACTCTTTTCATTTGTTTTCTTGGGAGGTACTACAACTTTTGAAGCAACCGACGAATACATTGTAGGACTCTTTCGCTCTTCAAGTTCAACCTTCGGACTATCTTCTCTTTCTTGTGTAGCTTTCATCTGCCTGGCCCAATACCCTTGCACCTTGGGGACGCTATCTTGCGGCGCAGGACCCTTGGATACATCATTTTTCTTTCGACGTCTTGGTACATGTAGGTTTTGCTTCTGTTGCCACTGCTGATGTTCTGAAAACATATCTGCCATTGTCAACGATTTCTTTTTGTCATTTTCCGTACTATTGTTCTTGGTAGTAACTGCTTCGTCTTTTTGCTTTTTGTCTTCTTGTTGAATGCGAGCTTGTAAGCACTCCGCGGTTTTGCTATCCTCTATAACCTGCTTGTCAATGTTTTTAGATTCCGGTATCTTCTCAAAAGATGAATGAAAATTTTCATCAGCTACCTCTTTTTTAGTAGTTTTAGGCGAGGATTCGTCGCTTTCATTTGCAGATTTGGTAGTAACTATACATGTTGGGGAGTTAGCCCCCGCAGATAATTCACAAGAATCTGTCGTCTCAGAAATCATTGTAGTAGCTTGTTTATATACGTCCCTAGCTTTTTGGCGTGCTTGCGTAAGAATAGCATGCCAGATTTCAGGCGTGGGGGTGTCAAATTTACTATGCATGAGTACTTCCATCAACGCTGACACAAAAAATCCAACAGTAGTCGTACCACTAGTGTCAGCGTTGAATTTGGAAACCTGACGGAAGTTGCGGAAAGTGTGTCGGTTTTCGATATTTAACGAATTCCACACATTATGCGTGATCTCTCCGTAGGGCGACTGTAACGACAAAACAAAAAATGTTAAACAGTAATTACTACAAAATCATTATATGAATGTACGAACTTTGACTTAAGTTTTTGTTTTTGCAAAATGAAATTGATATGAAAATGTACGCGAAAATGTGCTTGGGGCACGTGGGCCGTTTCGTCAAGAACGCGGTTGAACGTGAAGACCCCATTATTTTCTAGAATGATCTTTTGATTTCTCCAATATGGCCCTGTACGATGTTCTGCAAAGAAAATGGTACTAAAGTTAAAAAACCAACCTACCAATTCGCTTACCTGCTCGGCAATGTTGGAAAACGTATCGTTCGCCGGTCTATGCACACTCCCTGCGTAAAATTCTAGCGCCGTAGCTCCCATCATAATCGCCCTTAGCGAACTACATCCATCAGGTCGAATGGCCTTTATAGTACGTATGTATACGTCAAAAACTACCGGCGTTAGAAAACTCCCGCTTGTCATTCTAGTACGAAAATTGTTTAAGGAAATTTCTAGGGAGATATGTAAATTCCATTGTTGAAGGTAATTCGCTTCGTCCCGTACATTCAAATCAAATTGAATGCCTGGGGCGATATTATTATCCGTCTCAAATTTAATTTGAAACCCGTCTTGACCAATATGCCCTACGTTCTTTTCATCAAATTGTTCTAGATTCATAGCGCTGGCGACGGCATGGACAAATATGTTTTTGGAATCTTCAAATTGAGTATTCAAAAACATGGTTATGTCATAGTCACTTTCTAAGGTGTAATAGCGGTTATTGAAATGTGAAGTAGGAGATCGACTGCCTGTGAAGAAAACATGCGCGATGTCATCCGGGGCGACAAGGTTGTAGGCGCTGTCGAAGTAATCAATCACGTTGACGCAGAAATTGAAAATCACATTATGTTTATTGTTCCGATCCTATGGTATCAACAAAAAAATCGATGCGTTCAAAAAAAATGTTTGCACACAAATGTACGTAATTAACTAGATGTTTTGCTGTTGAAATTTGTGTAAAATGTACATGTTGGATTTCGTGAGTGCCTCCTTCCACTGGGTGCGGTGCAAAAATTGTTGCCTGTGACCTCAGACCTTCTACAAGCTTCAACGCCGCAGCTGCGATCAGCACATGGATTCGTATCATGTTTGTATTGCTGTTTTTGTATTGTATTTCCAATATTTTTTGGGTTGGTAAATAGTAGTATTATTTTTGTGTAGAAAATTACTGCTGATAAAATCTGTTTTTAAGATTTGAACGGTATCAGAACCGAAACAAATTTGCTAAAAAAATTGTAGTAGACTTGTTAGTTGTAAATTGGTTGCTGGCTTAGGTAAATGTAGTGGGATCAGGATTCGTTCGGAGTTTGCTTGGGCCTGTTGAGGAAAACTGTATGTTTTGGTGGATGTTTTGGGAAAATGTTGAATTTTATTATTTTACAATAATTGACAAAAAGAGGATGTACCAAATGACAAAACCACGTGCAGGGCACACATTTTTTTCTTGACACGAGAATTCATCTAAAGAACTAATGTTTTCATTTCACTCGATTTCTATACTACAACGTGCACGTTTAGCTTCTACCAAACTGTTCGACAACCACGACAAATAATCCGGTTGGCAAAATGCGTGTAATTATAAAGAATAATTGACTTTGAGTGTCATTAGTTTTGTTGTTTGATTATTGTAATTCGAGCAAAGAGTTGCTTTAGCGGGAGGTAACACAGCGTAAAATAGATTCTTGAATATGTATTATTGATTGGGTTAGTGTTTCAAAAAAGGCAAGCAGCCAAATCTGGATGTTTGCTGCTCCTTAGCGATGTAGTTCTTCGCTTGTTTCAGAAGTTTCTCGGCCTCGGATAGTTTTTTGTGGAATTCTTTTGCAAGTCTGGCTTTGGCGTCCTCACGGCTCGACACAATCGGGAGGAGCACAGCGCCATGGCCGATGACGTCAAACAGTCCATCTTCCAACTTGGAATACGCAATCAAAAGGTCAAGAGCTTTCAAAACATTTTCTGACAAATTAAGCTTAACATCTCCATAACCGCGGTTCAAAAATTGATGGTTTTCCACAGCCTTTTGGAAATCCGAAGAAAGTTGCAAAAACGTTCCACCATACTCGCTTTCATAATGCAAACGACTGTCAACATCATTTTCTTCAACGGCATTGGCTTCTTCGTAGGCAGCCACTTCAGCTGCGACCAATGCTTTAAATTTATTGATCACCGGAGGCGCTGTAGAGTGTTTAATCTTGCTGTAGAATGTTGTGAACTCCTGCTGGAAATCGCTGGCGAATTTGATGGCCTTGGCTTCATGTTGTTTGAGGGATTGGGCCTATTAACAAAACCAAATCGCACATTTGAAATTGATTACAACATGATTAGAATGAATACATTTCTGATGTCCAAACTGAATTTTGAAAAACTGTTGTATAATGATTTAGTGTTACCCAATAGAACTGCTCCCAGTCAACATAGCGGTCCTTCATGAACTTAATCTCTCCATCGTTTTGTGTCTTAATTGCAATTTCGACAATCCTGTCGGTGCCGTTCTTGTGAAAATTTTTTGAATTTATCTGGCACCTATAGTGGTGCAAACGAGCGTCAATCGACAATAAAACTATTTCGAAAAAGGTGGTTGACGCTTTTTTCTGTCGGTTTGTGCGTTGTTTGCATGCTTTACAGTCATTTTGTTGAATTCCTTTTGGCGAACTTCGTGTTGCGAATATCATCCGCGTTGCCCCTTTTCATGTATGCGCCAGGGTTAGCTTTCAGAAATACCCTCAAATCATCGAAGGAATAGAATTGTTTCTAGTTGGCAAACAAAATCAATCAAAAAGTTACCAATCAAAGTTTAAACAAACAGATGAAACATTTAAAATTTAGATTAAATGATAGCTAGGATAGCTTTGGCTGAAAAGAATAATCTGTATTGAATTTGGTAATACTGGCTCAATTCGGTCGAGGTCTTCATTTTCTTCAAGTTCTCTTTGTTTCTCTTCCTCGCTCTTCTGCAAGGCTTGTTCCGTCATCATTCTTAAGGGTTTCCCCTGTGCCATCCCAATAGGCACCTTGCACTGGTCGGCCACCCATGCCAGACTGCCAAAAGTGGGTGCATTGTCAGTGTTCTTCGTGGCCAAACGTGCTTGGTTTCTGCGCGATAACATAACATTTTGTTCTTCAGGCGATAACTCTTTAGACCAGAGTGGCGTTGCGTTTTCAGGAACAATATTATCGATTTCACCATCGGAATTTTCACCATCATCGTCAAAAGCAAATGCCCATCGCGCAGGATCTTTCGCCATGGCTTCTTGCATCCTGTCATTTTCGTCAGTGGTGTCTACTTCTTCAGGTAGAGGTAGTTCTTGGTTTTCGGTGATTGCATGAACGGGAGACAGTGAAATGTCGCCTGAAGAATTGGAGGTTTCACTGGTATCAGAATCCCGACCATCATGAATGTGAGCTGCTGAGCGGCCCCTCATTCTGCTCAAAATCGAAGGTTTTGAGGTTTTCGAAAGTTTTGTTTCCGGCTGGTTTTGATTCATTCGGATGTCATGAAATTTTTGACCCAAACCTGCCAACGGATTTTCAGAGTCCGGTTGAGGCTGCTTGTAAGGATTCGTCATATTTTTATACTTGGATTCTTGAGGCTGCGAGACGCTTCGTTTTCCTAAAATATTACCTGCATTTTTAAGGTGCGTAAGAGCTTCTTCATTTTTGTTAGAAGGCTGTTGCGTTTTCGCCGCCTCCTTTACGTGTTGACGGCAGACTTCATTTTTCGTGTCACTTTTGCTTTTCTCATCTTCACCGAACACAAAACCTTCAACCGAGGAAGGAAATTTTATGGAGCTTAGAGTGGAGCCCAGATCAAGACCTGCTGAAGCAGATGAACCGTTGCGGCGATCACGTTTGACCGCCCCAGTATGTTCACGGCAAGCTTCATTTTTTTCTTCGTCTTTCAGATCTTCACCGAACAAACGATCAATCCACGAATAGTGAGTCTTTTCTGGGACTTTCTTGGAGTTTCCTTTCTTGGAATTCAAAGTAAGACCTCCCGTACCTCGTGAAACTGAGCTCGATTCAGAATTGGGCGATATTAGAGGAGTGTTGTCGGTTTCCATGGCTGCGCCATTGGTGGCGATCGAAAAAAGAATAAACTTTTGCATTTTTATTTTTTGTGTAAAGAATGTCTACGTGTATTTACTTCGTAGTATTGTAAATATTTGTATTTTTAGCAAATAGATGTGAGTTGGTAGTAACTGTTATTTTTGTAACAAATAAACTTCGTTTCCAAAAAACAGATGTGCGTTTGATAATACAAAAATTAGATCAAATAGACAACATGCGGAAAAAATGTTTGGAACAAAAAATAAAAGTGGATAAGAAATCCACGGAAAAATGGTTTAAAAAAGTTCTGACAAAAACATTGGATTTTTTTGAAAACAAAATAGCTTCGATCAGGATTTACCTGCGCGACTATTTATTGTACACAGAAAAAAATCATGTTTTGTCTGAACAGGCTTTGAAAGCAAAAATAATTACACAAAAAACGTAAAAACATCAAATGGAAAATCAAAGAATCTCCACTGTTTTACGGAATAAACTTCTTAGCAAAAAATCAAAATACTTATTCTACTACGCAAAAAATCTTTTGTCCAACTGCATTAAACAGTAATAAAGATACAACACTAATTTGAAATTTCTACTCACACCGCTGCATTTACGCAACTCAAAGAACAATGCGTAGTGACCAACGGACCACCACGTGACACACAGCAACACTGACGTCAAGCCATGCCCAACAAAGGCATCGACACCAACGCACAAACAAACTTGTCAAATGAGATCATGGTGTTTTCAAGGTCACTTTTTCCATCAATCCATGTCAGAATTTCAAAAACTTTTAAAAAAATTATCAATTTCGCAAGTCCAATGCCATATGGCATTTTTTTGCATCAATTTTATACCGGTATTGTAAACGAATTTATGAGATATATCATATTTTACGATTCAAATATTTTTTCAAAAAATCTAATTTAGGTCAAATACGAACAATTAATGTTAAAAAATAAAATTCAAAGACTGTGGTTCGGTTCACGAAAGGCTGTGAACGTTTGTGCCACTGTATTATATTTTCCAAGTATTGTACTGATATTCAAGTCTTTACTGTAAATATATCATTTTTGTAGTAACTGCTATTTATTCATTTTTACTTCAAATACTGTAATTCATAATGTAATATCTTGACTCATCTCAAAAAATTAAACTTCACACGTGATATTAAATTTTAAATTTTTATAATTTTTGGTATGATAATTTTTCAATGTTCATACGTGTATGATTTTGTATATAATGATAATGATTTTGTATATGAAATGTGTATCTGTATATGTGGGTAGGGAATCTAGCTGGGTAAGACGAAAAAATGGTGTATATTTTTGATTTTTGTCTTGTGACACTTTTGAACCTTATACATTTTTTATTGTAAGCTTTTATTGCTCGTTATTGAGGGTCTTCCCCATGGTCGTAATTTTTGTTATTAACGTCGAATACACTATCACTCAAATTAAAATCTAAATCGCCGTTGAAACGTTCGTATATGACGTTGATGTCAAAGTTTGCGTTGAACCTTGCAACGATCATCCTGCCTAATGAAATAGATAATTGTTCTGCTACCTTTGCGGCGCCGTCGCCAAGGGTTGAACGGATGCTCGGCCACCTACATTGCACTTCATTTCTAGCATAATCCGCTAGATAATCTACAAATGCACAAAACAAAAATTTAAAATCGAAAATCGTTTTGTAAAAGTGTAGCTTATGTTTTTATTATTCTAATTTTTATTGTCGCTATAAATCATACCGATAAATTGCTCGATCACTTTTTGCGTCACCACCTGATCCACCTCCGCCTCGATCGCAACGATATCTTGAAACTTTTCTGTCATAAAAAACAAAACAAGAAAAAACATGCAAAAAACAATGCAATTCGTGTGCAAACATTTTATTTTTGTTGTTGTGACATTATTTTTATTGATTAAATTGTTGTTTGAAAAACAAAATGTAAGCACCTAGAAGGCGGTCTTCCTTTTTGTACAAGATGGCTCCGAGCTCTACCTTATAGGCTCGCAATAACGATCTATACCTGTTGACAATTCAACAAAAAAATTAAAACAGTAAAGTTGGTACACAACAACTTCAACTTTACTAGATTTTTGTTTTAGATTTGTTTAGTTTTGTTTTCGTTTAAACAGTACCATAAGGTGGGTGGCTGCTTACGTAACTTCTTTCGTTCGCTAGAAGCAATAGGCTGGTCGATACCAAACGGCTGCAGCACTGCTACCTTGAAAGATAAATTTACTAGTTTGTCGATAATTTTCGCAGGTACTGCTGTGAAAGCGGCAATTGTTTTTTCAAAAACTTCTAGATTGAAGAGTAACGGGTCCACTCCTGACATTAGTAGCATGTGGATAAACTCAAGTTTGGTAGCTAATTGTAGGGTCTGCGCCGCCATTGGATAGTCTGTTGGAGGCTGGCGGCCGATTTTCATAAGATGCAAACCAGTAGACCAATGAAACAAGTCATGGGCGGTAAGGCCGTTTTCCGGGAACGGCCAGAACGTTAGAGGCTCTGGCTTTTGATTGGCAAAAGACTGAATTGTATTTTCTACTAACAACCTACATCTTTTTACAGATTTGTTCTTCTTCGCGTCTCTTACAGCATCAATAGGCGCATTTGTAGGGGGAGGCATGACGTACCGGTCAGCTACAATATGATCAAAATTTTTGACCCACCATGCCAAAATACCAGCTCCTAGTATCTGCGCGTCCTGAAATTCAATCAGACTGTCGAAAATCTTTTTGTCTTTAGGAAACATGGTTAGCCAACGTTCTGCCCGCCATACCATAGTATGAATACGACCGTGGGAGCCTAGTACGTGGAAGAGGATTTTAGGATATAACCCATCAGCTTCAGGGACATCTGCTGCATTCGTCGGCTAAACATTTTTTACAAAACAAATAAATTATGAAAATTAATTTTCAATGTAAAAAGTTTAATAAAAAACATGCAAAATGATTGTTTTCGTGTTGCTTTGAGATTTTTTTCAACTACCTCGAATCGTTGTACCCAGTCAAGCAAGCCCTCAGCGGAGAAAGGGTCTCCTCTTGGCAAGCAACAAAACCACTGTTCGTTAAGATTGTTCTTCACAAAACTAAACGCCTGCCCTATACTCTTTATCTTATAATAGTGCTTGAACTCGTCAAACTGCCTAACATATTGTTCATCAAAGACGCGTAATTCTTTGCGTTTCTTCCTTCGCCTCCTTTTCTTTGCAGAACTTGCACTACTACAAGACGACTCTGTCCTGCTGCAACTAGAAGACCCCACGCTATAAGTACTAGCTGTTTCAGTCCGGTCATCAACGTCAACCTCCAATCTAGTCTTCATAATATTTTCTATATTAGTAATCCCACTTTCGTCTTTAACTTCGTCTTTCACACCAACATCGCTGTTACCATCATTGTTACCATCGCTGTTAGCATTCTTAACATTGCTGTTAACATTGGTCACATCGCTGAAAACATGGTTAACATCGTGAGTATCGCGGTTAGCAGTAGTGACAATAGTAGATGTGGTATTATTAGTAGTAGCATGCTCTTTTATCTCGCTGGCGAAATTGGTGTAAATATGGCTTTCTTCGATAGGGATAGTTAGTATAGGTGTATGGCCTAAACTTGCATGGGCTTTTACTTTTTCTGGGGTGTTACTAGTTTCTTGTGTGGGAGAAGCAGTAGGTGTAGGTTCGCTATGAACCTGTTTAGAACTCGTTTCACTTTCTTGTTTGGTAGAAGTAGGAATAGAAAGATCGCTATTGATCGTATCGCTATCAAACTTTTCACTAGTGCTATCGGCTGGTTTTGTAAGCATATCAACATCATCGTTTTTAGAATTTTGTTTTTTTGTAGTATTGTCCATTTTTGAAGAATCCATATCGTTGTTAGCATTTTCAGTAGCTGTATCTTCTTGTCCTGTAGGCGAAATAACATTATCAACGGTTTTAGAATTTGTGGGGGAGTGCTCGTGTAGGACTTCTTCAATCACATCATCGATGGCCATTTTTTCAGGGATTGTATCTTCTTGCGAAAACCTACATTTTATACACAAAAAACAATATCTTTTTACATACACCAAAAATCATTTTTCATGTTTTTAATGTACTAAATTTTCGAATTTTGAAACGATATAATATAATCATATCGACATTCAAAATTGTAGGTAGTGTAAAAAATAAAAAGGTAATAAGATAGATATGGTATATAGACACATCAACTCGGCGTAGTGAAAACTTACAATTTAAACGGGGTATAGAGAGCTTGAGAACAGGAAGGAAGAGAGCTTAAACAGGCACGCGCCACAAAAACGCCCCGGCCTCGTGTTGAGGTAATTGTGTACTATTAATGTACTCGTGCAACACAATATTCTCGTTCAAGACCTCGTGTTGAGGCGTAGAATTGGTAGGTTTACAAGATGGTTTATTCTGTTCGGGTTCTTTTTCACCACAAGAACAGGAATTGGTATCACTGCCACACTCACTTGATAACTCATCGTCGTTTTGATCGCGATTATTTTCAGTCACTAACTCTGAAAGGGGTCGGTACGGGAAGAGGGCGTAGAGACCTTCAAGATCGAGAGATTTGTCAAACTTGCTGCCTAACATTAGTTTAACAAAAACAACACATTTACAAGTACAAAAACGGAATTTTTAGTTTTGTATTTTGTAAAAATTTGTTGTTAATGTTGTGAAATTTGGCATACAGTATAACCGGCCCCCGGCCATGGCAACGCGTCTAGCCATCATATGACTCTTATCCCCTGCTGTATTACCGTATTCTAGTCCAAACACCACCAAGACGTCGAGGAAATTTAGGAATTTGTTTTGGTTGTCGGCGTATTCGGGGTGGGCTGAGGCTAAGATTTCATTCAACTTTGGACCGCCGATAAACCCCGCACTAAATCACAAAATTTGAAAACACAAAAAAATGAATTGAAAACATTTCGTACACAAACATGTATTTGCTCTCTGAAAATGTTGTGTTTTTGCTTGAAAAATGAGAAAAAATTTACGTGTCGTTGTCGTAGTGGTGAACCATCTCCATAACTTCTACCTGATAACACTCTAACAAGCCTTTGAGCCACCTGCCAAACCGTTTCTTTCTTTGGGTTTTACTCCAGGGAATGCCGAAAGTCTGTTGAATGCATAAGGGGTAGAACAACTTGCCTACGAGCCAGTCGTAGATTTTTGTAGGCACGTGAGTGAAAGATTTTAGGGAGGTTTCAAATGCATCTTGTTTAAACAACCAAGGGTCAACACCAGCCATAAGGATGATATAAATAAGATCTAGCTTTTGAGCTAGTTGAAGGCTCTCCTCAGCTTGTTTCAAGGCGTCTTTGTGGTCTTTTTCGCGAAAATACAAACCTGTTGCCCAGTGACATAAAGTAGCGGGTTGGTTGTTTGGATCTGCGAACGGCCAATGCTTACTGCTCTCTACTGCCGCCTGCACAATCTTGGCAACTCTATCAACGCCTTTTTCCGCAGCGTTCTTCTTAGCTAAAATCAGCGCCGAATCAGTACAATTGTGACTACCACATGCTTTCTTCTTTTTGCGTTTTCGTTTCTTTCCAAACCTGTTTGCGGCTAGCAGATCTTCTACGAGATTGCCAGCTAGTTTAGCGCTTTCATGGAAATCCTTTACATCTTGCAGTAGCGATGGGTCTACAGAACTTTCACCATCCACACCGTGCACCTTGCCTAATACTCTACCTGTCATTGATTTCAATCTTACGTTGAACAAGGAATGGAGCATGTAGCCATAGTCGTATTCGCTTTTGCTCGCACTTGTCGTTTTTGGCGCTTCCCATTCCACAACCCATTTGAAAAGCGATTCAAAAGAGATAGGATCATGCGCGGGTAAATTCATAAACCATGGATCAGAATGGCAATCAAGTACCATAAACAAGACAGAACCAATATCGTTGGTTTTAAACGCATCCATCATCATATCATATTGTAATGGATGATCAATAGGCTGTTTTTTCTTACTCTTTTTCTTCTTTTCATTAGGTGTTTTAGCTAAATCGCTGGCAAGGTGAATGTTGGGGATGGGTACCTCAACGAATTCGCGCCCATCGTACATGACGGATTCGCCAGGCTGCATAACGTGGACTTCTAGGTCATCGGCAATACCTTTGAGAATACCTTGTAAGGCTTTATCAGTGTTCTCGCGTTTTTGCGCTTCATGTTGTTTTTTGACTTCTTGCTTTTTGACTTGTTGCGCCTTTACTTCCGGTACTTTAGCTGCCGTGAGTTGTTTGACATTTTCACCTGGGCGCATGATGTGGACGCCAACAGTGTCGTTGAGGATCTGTTCAATGGTAGGCGTATCACGACTACTTGTACTATTCGCCATCAAAACGTTATCTAAAACGGCTTCTTCAAATTTTGCCAACATGTCGTTTTCTTGCTCATGTTTTTCAAGTTCGCTTTCAAATTCATGTATCGCCTTGAAATCAAAGAACCGTTGTACATCCCTTACTACATACTCTTGACCGAACTTTTCACGTGTATGACGGGCTACAGCATACGCCAATGCCTTGCACATACCACGCGTCTCTTCATGATCTATACTTTTTGCTACGTTTGCTAGTTTCTCTATGAAAAGGATAGGCCTGCCTTGGGGTAAATTATCTTCTGGTTTTTGTTTACCCAGTTCAGTCACCAACGCTGTTATATAAGGTTCTGCTACGTCTGGTGGTTGCTCTTCACGCACAATATCCATCGCCTTGACAAAAGTAGCTAAGGCTGGTGTTTTTGATCTAACAAGAGCGATTTCCGTAATGCGGACGATCTCTTGACAACTAAAATCCGCCTTCAGCATGACGGTTAAGTGCTCGATCAAATCTTTGCTGACTACATGGCCTATTTTTTCTGTTAGGATAGCTTGACGTACATCCCGCCTACAAGCAGGATCGTTCGTCTGCTGCGCCGATAACAAATACAGCGAAAGTATGGAAACATACCAGTAAGAAGAGACCTTTCCGTTTGCTAACCGTTCTTCCCGCGTTTTGCCAGGGACTTCGAACGGGGCCACCGTGGCCGCTAAGAAACAACCACCAAGGTGGGTTTTCATCTTGTCAGGTAGTTCTTTACGGTCTAGGAAATAATCTAGATAGTTCTTCAGTGTCAGAGGTACGCCCTTGGTTCCGAAAGAAATAGTTGTCGGATCTACACCCCCCATGACCGTAAAAAACGCCAGGCCAAGGCCTAAAACGGTTTCAAAGAGCACGGGAAGTACTTCGTCTAGGCGGTACTTATGCGGCGGGCTATGCTCATCGCCAAAACCAAGAACCCATTTAATGAGGTTGTTCACAGCAAGGGCGTCATGGCCTTTGAAAGTCATTAACCATGGCTCGCCGATGTTTTGGGTAATGACATCTTTCACCCCTCGAATATCCCCCCTCTTTCTAGCCAACGCCAACTCTTTCATAGAGATTAGCTGGTCTTGGGTAATTTTCTGTCCAAGACTGATACCTTGCCTTTTGATCTCCCGCTCATTCGCGCGTTGCTGAAACAACGGTATGGCCGCGTCAACAATATCCACAATGGCAAGGCAATGCTCATCTTTCGAATTTCTTTCCAACGCCATAAGGGAAATACCCCTCAAAAAAGCTAACAACTTAGCTTCTCCTTCGTCATCAAGGACCTTCCTGTTTGGCATCTTAGACTTAAAGGCCCACTTGAATAACCACTCTAAAGATAGCTTTTCATGAGGGGGGATCTCTGCCAACCACTGCTGGTCCTTATTTTTGTGTACTATACCCGTGACAGCCTCAACATATTCGTCCTCCACAGCGGCAATCAACATGTGAATAGGTTGCGGCTCTTCTGTTGCATTTCTATCCAAACTAGACGATTCTTCCATATTACAAGAATCTTTCCCACTAGATGTTTGATGGTGTAAGGCTTGTGGCGTGTACAAGTCCTTATGTACAAGATGCTCGGTGTTTTGTAGGGCTTTTGCCGCCATCTTATAATCTTCTTCCGTCAGTACTAGATCATCTACCCCTTCTGGGGTAGGAGCTTTATAATCTTCATCATAACGTAATTTATAATTCTTGGCCAAAGCAAGTACTAAAAGAGCCGTACGGGATTTGTAGAAGTCGTGATCGCAGGTGGCGCCGAATTCTTGTAATGCTACTATGAAAAGGGGAATACGTTGAGGATCAAAAGTTTCTTGGAAAAAGGTAGCGTTAACACCATCCAATTCTGTTGAGAGGAGTAGATAAAAGTCTTCTATATAGTCCACGTCAAAACTTCCCTTGCTTCTGCCTTCCATCTGGGCGATAGAAAACAAATAATCTTCTTTGTCGATGTCTATGTAACTGCCTGGTTTGATACCCCTTCTCATCGCTCTGTCCACCGCCCTCTCCGCTATACAACAAACCACAACAACAAAAACAAATTAATACAAATTGAAAAGATTGATGACGATCTGTTGGTAGTGTTGTACATTGATTTGGTTAACTTATCGTCAAAAATTTGAAATTGTGAAAATGTACAAGCTTTGAGGGCTATGTCTGTGACGTATTCTGCTGTAACGCCATCGCCAATTTCTCTCGCAATATCCTCAATACCTGTAGTGTGAAATTCAAAATTTCATAGGAGAAAAGGAAAAACGTCGATTTCGGAACGCTTTTTCATTCAAAATCGATTTTGTTCTGCCAAAAATAATCAAAAAACGACTTTTTGACCTTCTTAAAAACTTTGAAGAAAAGTTACACGGAGAGGGACAATCAATTTTCGCTGCGATGCCTCGACGCGATTTTGAGATTTCGAATCGAAATTTTTTTCATGCCTAACCGATTTTAACTAAATAAAAATTTTGACGACTATAGAAAAAAATACGATTTTCGCGAAATTTCATGCGATTTATGCTCTCCAACACCATCTGCGTGCAGTAATTTCGTTAAATTCCTTTTCTCCAACCTTCCGGCGGATTGAATTTATAAAAATGCTCCCCCTGCACTTGATGCAACAACAATCTAGCTCTCTTCCCCAATGGCCTTTTTATTTTTACAATACAAAAAGTGAAAATGTTATACGTAGAAATAACGTTATTTTGCAAGATATTCACAAAATACTACCAATTCTAATTTGTGCAACTACAATTGGAGTGAGAGTGAATATTGGAAAATAACGATATTGACAATCAAGTAGGTACGATTTTAATGCTTTTTTGTACAGGAAAGGATCCATTTCGTTTTTCCAAATGGACAGGAGGCCGAAATACCAATGCGCCGACGTACGGGTGGGCTTTTCTTCTTGGGATCCTTTGGATTTACGTTTTGGGCCGTAGAAAGGTTCGATGACGGAGGTGTAGAAGCACTGGTCCAAATGCTTGCGAATGCTCTCAGGAATCTCAGGACGATACAAAAACTTCCTTATATACATGCGTAAAGGCATCTTAACATTGATGTCGGAGTTGCGAGACGAATATAGCTGTAAACCATGGAGATCCGCGCCGGATAAGATCATGAGCCTAACTAATTTCATGGCCTGGGTAAGTTCTAACAGTGATAGGATATGGTCCTCACGGTAGTTTGGCAGGCCGAGAGCGAGCGCCAACAACTCCGTCCAATGAGTGCTGTCATTTTGAGGGATCTCGGTGAACCAAGAATTGTTCATGTTACCCTTGAGCATTACAGAAACCGCTTTGATAGGGTTCTCGTGACGCGTGGGGCTGTTCCTGTCTTTTTCTAAAGCGTCACGTAAGAGCTTACGACGTTTTTTGTAATCGCCAGGTAGTTTAGAACCGCCCAAAGGACTATTTTCTGTGAGATCGCGAGCGAAGATGAGGCGGCTGTCAAGGTTTTGGAAATGTTGTCCACAGCCAATGAAACCCTCCGCCCAGCCGACCACCTGCATTAGCCCTTCCACCGTATCCTTAATGGTATCGTGGTTGACATACTTCCAAGCGCGCCTACCCCGGTTTCGATTGAACGCATATATGATCAAATTCTCCATGGAAAGGGGATGGTTTTGAGGAAGACTTGATAGCCAGTGATCGTGGCGGACATCGACAATACTCCCCCATACTGCGTGGACCACTGAGTCCACCGTTTCATACTGTAGGCCCTTGGAAAGGTCAAGAAATAATTTGAAATCGTGTGGCTTCGATGGCACGTTGAGAGGAAGGTCTTTAAGATTATATCCCCCATCTCTGTAGTGGTCCCAGTACAAGGGTCGCTCCCCCTGTCGGAAGTTGATCAGACGAACGGGATTCTCAGTCTTTCCCTTTTTACTGTCTAATACAGCTGGAGAGAAGAGCGCCTGGATAGTATCGAAACTAAACGATTTGTCATACAAAGCTCGGTACCGCCTAGATAACGACAAGGCAAAAGTCCTGGCGAGCATACGTGACTCTTTAGACTGTAACTCCGTCCTAGCCAAATCCGCTAAAACATGAATGAAATTCGTTACCCTAGACTTGTCGAATTTTTGCGCGGACAAGATCTGGTCTTCCATGTCGTAACATCGTGCGATTTCCATACCAATGAGGATGCCAAGAGCTGACGATCCCTCCTTCTTGACCTTCGCAATCTTGATGTTCCATAAAGAAAGAAGACTGACGTACCAATGTGCCGAGAATGGATCGATTTCGTCTTTACTTGCCCGTTCAGCTTCCCCACGTCGATCAGCTCGACAGCCCCCAAAAGGCTCTAGCACAGAGAAGATGAAGGTTTGGTCTAACATATCACGGAAAGGTTGGGGAACCTTTTCACGGTACAGGTACTTATCTAAAAACTTTCGCATAGTCAAATCAGCAGAATTAGTTACTGACGACGGTAGGTAAGAATTGAACTTCAAAGGATCTACACCAGCAAGGATAAGATGACGCGCACACTGCATAACTGTAGTTAGTTCAAGAAGTGCCACTAGTTCGGGTTTGTGAACGAGGGCCTTATCCGCGGCCCAGTTACGGACAATAGCAATCCCCGCCATCTCCGCCCAACTTGCATCCATAGGCGCAGCCATTTTGATGATATCCTCTAGCTTTCCCTCGAGCGCTTCAGTGTTTAAGGACGTCCAATCTCCTGATAGCATCGAGATTTTTGTTCTTGTTCTCGTCAACACCCATCCAAAAAGGTTCTCTAAAGATAGAGGATCTCCAGGAGGGAGGTTAAACAACCACGGTTCAAAGAAACTATTGGTGACAATCTCATACACCCTAGAGACACGCTGTTCTTTCACAAATCTTCGTAGCTGGCGGTGGGTTTCACATTCCGTCTTGACCAGTTTAGAATTGTGTTCCTCAAGAATGGCGAAAAAATCGTCGTTGGCATCGTCTGCGCTTTTGGCCTTATTTTTCTTCTTCTTGTTCTTCTTAGACTTGGGCGTTGAAGACGAAGAAGAATTACTGTCTGTATCGACAATATCAAGCTTTGTTTCGATAGGAGCAGGTATCTTAATCTTTTCTGGCTGGTTGACCTCTTCTTGTGGTTTTGATACCTCTTCTTTTTGAGTAGTTGTGTTAGCAATTGCGTCGGTATTATTAGCCTGCTTGCCCTTCTTACGCTTCCTGCGCTTCTTCCCGCCCGTAGAAGATGTAGGAGTTTCACCTTGATTTTCTGGTTCATATACGAAAGCGTCTGGCGGCGGGGACGTAGGTGATTCGCAAGTAGTACTATTGATAGTCGAATGCTCACTGGCAGTCGTAGGGCTAGAAGGCTCTAAAACTTTCTCGGTACTTGGTGTATCTAAGAACATGGTGCGGTCGGTGATGCCGTCGCCTCCTTCCGTACATTTTGCCCACACATCGCTAGTATCTTCCTTATCACTATTTTTGGTAGGTCTCTTCTTGTTTTTCTTGTTCTTTTTGCCAGATTTGGTAGACTTGGGCATAGCTGCTTTTGGAAGTGGGGGGAAGTTTTCAGCGACGGTCTTTTTCGGCGTCTTGCGTTCATCCTGCCTTGGAGATTTTCTCGAGGCTGGTGTTTGGGCGCCACCAATAGCGGGGGACGCTAAGGGTGAGGAGGTAAGGGCGGTCACGAAATTCAATGGCGGTGGTACAGAAATCTGGGGTGGCAATGGGAAATCGCTACTTTGCCGATCAACGGTAGTCTCCTTACCATCTTTTTCCTTCTTGACCACTTCTTCACGACTGTCTTTGCTGGCCTCCTTGTTCTCCTTTCCTTTCTGCACCATCTTCAGCAAGGCCTTACCAGCCGCATTTCCCACCTTTGCCGGCTTGTCATTCTGACCTTCGGAAGAACGAAACTTGACATTCGGTGGCTTGACAGGTACCTCTTCTTTCTGTGAAATTGACGGTTTGGGAGGTCCTTCTTCCTTCTGAGACGTCGGCGACAAAGACCCACTACTTCCACTCGATTCACTATCACGGTCATCACCAACTACAATACTACCGAAAGTAAAATTAACTTTGGCAGGCAGCGGTGGTTCTGGCTGTGGTTCCTTTTGCTTGTGTTCAACCTTCTGAACAACTGGCACTACCTCAACCTCTACTTCTACTGCTTGGGGAAGATCTTGAGGTACGGATGTAGGCGGGGTAGTAACCTGCGATGGGGGAGACCATGGTTTGGCAACCTCCTTAATAACAGCAGTAATAGTAGTCTCAGTTGACGGTGGCGGCGGAGCAGGAGGAGCAGGGGGAATCATCTCCGGCTCAAAATTTTCTTCAACGTCTAGTTGCACTGCCTCGACAGGAAACGGCACAAGCCCCGCTTCAAACTTTTCAAAGAACCCGGGGTATACCTGCAGTGTGAAATTCAAAATTTCGTAGGAGAAAAGAAAAAATGATTTTTGCACCAAAAAAACGAATTTTGGAAGAAAAAAAAGGTCAATCGGCATCTAAAAAGCGACATCTTTTCATTTAGAACAAAATCTCAAAACGAGCTCGAACGGAAAAACCCAAAAATGATGTTTTGCGACCTAGGGAAAAAACTATTTTTTCGAAATTCTGTAACGGTGAAAGTTTCTTAAATCTCATGAAAGCCCTAAATCCCGATTTTGAGATCTTGATTCGTTTTAACGAAAAAGCCTAAAATTTGTTGAATTTTCAAAAAAAAAAAATGACGAATATATAAAAAAATCGCGATTTAAAATGCTCCAACACCATCTACGTGCAGTAATTTCGTTAAAACTCAATTTCTTTTCTCCCACTTGGTAATACGTTTTCGCCGCTTCTACAAGGTTTTGCCAGTAGGTTGCATCAAAACCATCAGGTACATATTGTTGACGAATCTGCCCAAGTAACGAATCGATAAATTTACCTACGTTATTAGTGCCAGAGTCATCAACTGTGAAATAATTAGATGTAGTCATCTGGCGATATCCTCGACGCATGCCCGCGTAAATCGAACTCCAGATATTATGCGTCGGCGATCCATCCATAAACTGTAATCATACAAAAATTTAAAAAATGTTTGTTTTACAATACAAAATGAACATGAAAATTGTAAATTTGTTAAAAAACGTACCTGAAATTGAGCGGATGGGACATCTTCGTTTTCAGCAGGTAGGAAATACACCTCACCACTTCTTGTTAGCACCACATCATAATTTTTCCAGTAAATCGCCGGTCTATTGTCACTAACGGCTATGGGCTCATCAGCGAAGAATACGAACATGAAGTTAAAAAAATTGTTCAACAACCTTTCTAAATCTTGTAGTAGGCATTGCGACCCTACGAATTCTCTGGAATAGAATTGTAATGAGGCGATCCCCATCATGATTGCGCGTATGGAACTACATCTAGGAGGGCGGATGGCTTTGATAATACGCATATATAAGTCGAAAACGATCGTCGACATGGTACTACTTGTCATTCTATTTCGGAACATGTCTAGGCTCGTTTCTAGGGATTTGTGTAAGTCGAAGGCTACGCTCATGGCGGTTTCATCGCGATATACAGTTAGATCAAAAGCCTTCCCCGTAATTTTGTTGTCATGCGCGAACTTGATTTGTAAATAATTTTGGTCTTCTGACATTTTAATTTCTTCTCCCCAAGGTGTGTATAAGGCATTGGTGTTGAGGAATGTACCCTCATTTGGGAATAGTTGTTGAGAGGCAGCATGGATGGCAGCCGCAAATTGCTGTTGCCAAAATGCCGGACTCGCCTCCCGTCCCGCCTCTGGCATCGCTGGGAAGAACATCGTAATGTCATAATCACTATTGTGCGTAAAATACCTACCACTGAACAGACTAGTATGCGATCTAGAACCCGTAAAAAATAATTCAACGGGCTTGCATCCAGTAGCATCCGTAACGATTTGGCAAAAGTTCCAAATTTGAATACGCGGTCTGTCTGTAAAAACAGTCATGTCAAAAGTAGGAACGTGATTGAGGTCAAATTCACTACTATTAAATCCGCTGCCAACGCCGGGAGCAATTCTTTCTAAAGGTACGGTTACTTGTAGAAAAAATTGGTCTGGATGTACGCGGATCAGATCGCCCCAGGGACTACGGTGCAGGTCAAATACCATATTTGGATTGTCTGGTACGGTTTTTGCCCACCTTGCCGCCGCGTGTAATGCACTTACAAATTCTTTGTGCCACCTCGGTATCATATCCTCAACTGTCGACGCCACAAACGGCAAATACATACTAATTCCATAACTACTAGAAAGACTAGAAAACTTTGTAGCCCAGAACATCTGGAACTGTAAATTATTCTCGGTGGGTGGGTCGTACTGCTGTGCCAAACTATTCTGGTAGAAATCTGCTATCAAATGGCTAAAATACCAACATTGCCCCACCGCCCTATCCACACCTTGATCCTGCATAAATAAAAAATTAGACAACAAAAAAAAATTACAAATGTACTGTAGCACTGTACAAAAAAATGTTTGCATGTAAAAAAAATCTTACGCGCTGAGGTTGGGGTGTTAGTGATGGTGCAGGATACCCTACTATACTAGTAGGGGAGAACTCTGACGGCGGCGCTGTGTTTTGTGCTGGCTGGTGTGTTGTGACACTACATGCAGGCGTTGGGAACCCATTACTATACGTACTTACGCTGGAACTACTGCCGCTAGTGGTGGTGGCCTGATGATAGAAAGGTTCGCTGGAAGATTGCTTTGCATGGTTCACCGGGGCGCCTTCAGAACGGGAACGATGTCGGGCGCCTGCTTTGAGGGCGGTCACGCACGTAAGACTGCACACCACCACACCTCTTAGAATTCTCTTCATCTTGGATTTTTCAATTTTAAATTGTACTGATTGCTATCTTACGAAATTGCTTTGTATATGCGTCAATGCTTTTCTGTAGTATGTTAATTGGTAACTGCTAGAGATGAACTTGTAGGAAAAATCTATATATTTGTACTGTAGTCAGATCTCGGACTTCCCGAGAACGTGATAAAAAATTTGTTGTTAGACTGTTTCACACTTGCTTTTCAGTGTAAAAACGTGATATTCCTTTTTGTTAACTAATATTGGGGCAAGACGCTAACGTACGGAACTACATCAATTCGGTTGTTTTTTCAAATACTTCGTGTATATGTTTTCTGTATTTGTGTATAAATAATTTGTCTAGGAGCTTGTTTGGAAAATTACTTTTTTTTGCTTTTTTGTCATAAAGATAATGGTATTTGTAGTACTGACTCGCGATGTGATTCTGTTTGGAAATTGATTCAACAATCTGCGGTTCGCTATCCAGTGTCGGGGTATAGTGTTACTTAATTATTCTATTAGGACTTAATTGAACTATATTCCATAGTATTTTTTGAATACTGTAACATCGTAAAACATTGTTTTGTCACAGGTTTATGTTGCAAAATATTTTTTGATGGATGGACATTTTTGAAAGATGCATTGAGGTGCAAAGATATGATTACATGGACCAAAACGATGTTTTGTTTTGCGACAGAATTTCTTACTTATACTGAATCAAACACACCATATCCACGAATACTCACACTTTTTTGACCATATTTTTTTGTGACAGGATTTGTTCCACATTTTTATACGCCAACATTTTTTTGCTTGCACGTCTTTCTCTCAAAACTAGAGGACACTCACACTCAACTTGACAAAAATAAACTTCGACACAAAAAGAAAAAACGCAAAAAACTTCAAAAAATGTAATAATTTGATAACAAAAAACTTGATGAAACATGTTTTACTGTATTAGTAAACTGTAATTGTAGTATTTTACTGACTTGAAAAAATTGGTTAGGCATCCACAACGATCTGCTTGAATACTTCCTGCAACCTAGCATACAAAAAAATGTTTGCTCTTGAAGCTTTTAAGATTTACAAGATTGGTTGCTTGGTTAGTTTGTCAAAGAATGGTTGAAAAATACGTGCTGTAGAGGGTGTTGTTATTTTGCTCATCCGATGCAAAGACCTTCAGCCACCCCTCCCGCACCAGATCCGTCTGCTGATTATCCGACGTAAAAATATCAACTAGAATTGCCGTAGATAGTAAGGAAGTCAGCACGCTGTTCACCCTATCCGTCAAAATTTCATATACGCTCTCGCCACCTGCATCCATACCTAAAAAATCGCAGTATTGTTCCCTAGTTGATGCGTGCAAAGTCACCCATACATTTCTTTCATACACACCACCACTACTACCCGGAGTTGTCGCCCTAGGAATATTTAGATCGTACCCATGATTACGAAATTCCACTTCACCACTTTGTGTAAGTACCACTTCATGTTTGCGCCAATGTGGTAGTCCATTCTCAACTACATAAGGCAAAAGGTCGTCAGGACGATACTTCCAATCCGAAAAATTCTCCAACGCTAACGGCTGATGGCTAAAAAAGAAGGTAGTGAAGAAAAAGAACTGCATTAGTAGGAATTCTCGACGTTGGCTTAGTGTTAGTGTATCAAAACCATTGTATTTACCGCGTTCTCTAGCTTGGTAGAATAATTCCATTGACGCTAACGCCATCATTAAAACTTGCAGCGTAGAAGATTCCAGAGGCTTGATCTGTTTGATAATCATGATGAACGAATCAAACACCGTAAGCGGAATGTACTTACTCATCCTAGTCCGAAACAACTCCAAAGAATTTTCTAAGGCGTACTGTTCATTTTTTGTAATGTTCCAAGCCCTATGTGAACTTAAAACCGTCAGGGCGATGGTCTTGCCTTGTAGTAAATTTTTATCCTTAGCAAGGAATTGCACTTGCAAAATAGAAACATGCCCGCGTTTTATAGATTTGATTGTGGGTAGTTCGATGTTATGCATGCCTCCAGATGCATAGCTCAATGCTTTTAGAAATGACGACTTCCATGCCATGTTGTTGCTTACCTTCGGGAAATATATGGTGGCGTCGCGATTGCTACAAGAACGTCTATAACGAAAAGAAAATGGCGCCACTCCAAAACCAAAATCTAGCCCAGGTGCAGCGGAGCCTTGTAAAAATACGTATCTACTTGGCGCTACGTTATCAGGTTGACGACCATGTTGGAATTCGGCATGTTGGTACAATAAACCACAGAAATCTACCAAATCCTTACCAAAACTGTCAAGATTACTATTAAGCCCGTTCGTAAAGAAACCTTCATCAATACTGTTTGTATGCATCTTGAATTTAAGCAGTTCCGCTATGCCTTTCGTAAGTCGTTTATGTAGATCTAGCAAACCATTACTTGTAGAAAATTCCCCAATTTTGTGTTTAGACCCAGGGATTTGAGGTATATCTTTATGTAAGAAGAAAGGAACGTGGAAGATGAGAGCACTCCAACGCTGCGCCATATCAATCACGGCAGGGCTTGTAGACTTATCATTGATCAAACTAAGACCAAAGGCGTGTGCTAATTCACTAACCCTATCCCTGACCTCACGGAATTGGTTCCTAACGCCTGGCCTATAAGTTTTCATACAATAAACATCCACATGCCCAGCAGATAGACCACTTTTACTTGGAGGGCATAATACTAACTGCACGTTTTTGTTACCACCTCTTTGTATTTGTCTTACGACCTTATTAAATTTTACATTAGCGAGAAGTATACTGTTCACCGATATAACCTCGTAGCCCTCGTACGCCTTCATATTCCCGGCAAAACCTTCTCCAACGTATAAAAACCTTTTCTTACCTTTTTCGTTTGTTTCCTTGATAGCGCCCAGCACTAGATTTATCGTATAATCTGCAGTATCTTCAGGTGGAGTGGCAAAATCGAAAACAATATGCCGCTGGCGAAAATTTTTCTGGTACATGTCATGTAGGTCTAGTAGCCGCCTAACGACTTCGTTAAACCTTGCTAGTAAATTTTTTAAGGGTAGCAATGTTGATTCATGCTTGTATAGTAGTAATTTTTCATATGCAAGCCACTTCCTCTTCACATCCCCGATGTACTTGTAGATGTCAGATATCTTACTATCCCAGCCTGCTAAAAATTTGTCTAAGAAAATTTTGTCAGAATTACCGTTTTCACTTTGTAAATACTGCCAAAAATATTGTTCTTGTAGCGTGTTTACTATGTCTATACGATAATCGGCGTTTTCTACATCTACCCTGCTTGTGGTTAAAAAATCAATAGCCCGGCTGTCTGGCAACACACCTCTACCCAACTTTACAAATTTCTTATGCTGGTTGTAAGTATTACTTACAAGTTTTGTTGGTTGAATTGTTGTGCTAGAAATATTTTCACCATTTACGATTTTCGTCAAAAGTACTGCAGGCGTAGTAAAATAGTTGATATCCATCACTCCACTTGGGGAATTTTCCATAATCACCGGCGCTACATTTTTTATACTCAACTTCCCCAACCTATTTACATAAAAAACATTCTTTTCCAAAGAAATTTTAAACAAAAAATTTGATTTACAAGATTGAAAAAATGTACTGCTGATGGAAACCATGCCCTTGCTGTATAACTTCCTCGCCGCCAAAAGCTTGTTTTACAGATATTACCATGAATACTATCACCAACTTCATTTTGCTGTTGCTTTAAAAAATCGATATCTTCGCTTTCTTTCCTTGCTGTACTTACTAAACTAAAACTTACCTCTACGTGTACTACTACTGTTGTTTGAAAAACTAAATTTTCTTGATATATTTTTTGATTCAGCTGTAATTAGTAGTCTATGTGTATGGTGTATGGATATTTCTTGGTTTATTTCAAGGTAGAATGCGGCTGGTGGGAAGATAAATGGGCCAAGAAAATTTTCGGTGGAATAATATTGTCAATTTAGAACGGCTGAAACACAACACACACTTGCCACACGACTTGAGATTCAAAGATTTGTGCAGAAACTTTACGAAGAAATGCACTCACTACAAGCAGTAGCGAGTGCATGGATGGCGATCATTTTTTGTGGAAGAATATGGTTGTGCGTGATACCGCAGGGAGCCATTGTGTATTGTGACTGCGTTTTTTTTATTTCTTCAAATTTTTGATTAATTCAACATAATTAGTATGTATAACATTTGTTAAAAAAATAGCGCAATCATATGATATGATTACTTGATAATTTGGTAATAGTTTTGTTACGTAAATTTGTAAATTTCTCATGTGTAATTTTTAAAAAATAAACAGCGATTTGGTTTTTGTTTTGTTGTTTGGAAAATATTTTGTATGAACAGATTTGTAATTTTTGCTTTTTTTTTGTAAATAATCATTTAAATTCAAAAATAATAGATGGCTCCCTGGTTTGATTTTTGATGGCTAGGCGTAATCTGCAAACTGTATTCAAAATACAGTGCAATCAATGTTCTATCGCAAAAATTAACATCGATTTTGTTAATTCATTTTTACAAATATAATTTGGCAATGAAAATATGGGTTGTGGTAGGCAATTTGTTGTAACAAATTGCTAACACTTTCTACTTGGGTTGAGGCTATCCATTTTTTTGTAAAGATACATTTTTGTATATTTTGTAAAGAGACATTTTTTGGTTTTTTGTAATTAAGATACATTGTATTTTTTTGTTTTTTTGTAATTAATACATTTTTTGGTTTTTTGTAATTAAGATACATTTTTTTTGAATAAAATCGTAGTGGGAATATTGGTTTCTACTTGGTACATTTGGTATATATCTGTATTGGTTTCTACTTGGTTTTGGTAATATAATTTTCTACTTGGTATTGGTATATTTCTTTTTTTGCTTTTTTTATTTTTATGGTGGTAATAATAAAAAACTAACAATACAAAAAAGGTATGAGTATGTACAATTGGTTTTTGTAAGATTTTTTTTTTTGATAACATCATAGCAAGAATGTATGGACGATGTATCATTTGTAATTGAAATTTTCTACTTTGATTTTTTTTTTTTTTTTTTTTTGTTTTTTTGGTATTTTGGTAAGATTATAATGTAATTTTCTACTTGGGTTTGGTACAATTCTCTTGCTTTTCTTTTTTTAGTTTAAAGATCGCAGATTTCTTGCTTCACCTGTAATACAATTTTAAAATCAAATAAAACATAGCATACAAAAGTTACGTTTTTGTGTTGACGTTTTGTTAAAGGATGTACTGATATATGGGCTGGGATTTTGGAGAATACTGCTACCTTCTTCTTCTAAATTGGTGGTAGAATTGTAGTACTATTTTTTAAAAAAAAAAACATGAGAAACAATCATGAAAAAATATTTGGTGCTGATTTACCATAGGAAAATGTTTCAACGTTTTTGAAAAGGTTGTGTTTTCGTGGCTTATTGTTGAGGAAGTTTGATTACCTTGACAGCAAGTAGGTGGTAAAAGACGGTGATGACGTGCTTGTGAACCGCACTCCATTCCCGCAACGCACGAAATAAAGTCTTGTATTTGAAAACTTGATAAAACCACAACAATCCCTATCAGCAAGATCATTTGCACAAAAATGTTTCGCCTGGGACAAGGTTTCTGCGGTAACAGGCACAAAGCCCTCCAATCTATCTTCTTCGGCTTGGCTTAATATTCCGCCTGTGTTCTCAACTGTTGTTACACCTGCAGCTGGTTTGTTTACGACAGTTATGAAGTTTAGGAAGGTCCCGTCCGCACCTAAAATATGTTTAAAAAATGCAATAGACAACAGTTTACCATCGCAATGTATTTACTCTTGGTAAAATGTTTGCAAACCTCGTAGATCTTTCTCCGGATATTCGATCCAAAGTGGACACATTGGGTTGTTGCTGTTGAATTCGGCCGCATAAGTGCCTTGATCATCTGGACTGGTAGGAAAAGTGTAGGTTTCCGGCTTCAATACCACACCAAAAGAGGCTCGTGATTTGACGAATATATTGTCACACTCCAAGCTGAACAAACAAAATGAAAAACATTTTTTGTGTTTTTGTATTTTTATTCAATTTTGTTTTTTCTTGTTTGGTTCTTTTTTTGTTTTGTAAAAAAAAATTAAACATTTGTTTTAGTGAAAAAATCTAAAACAATTTGATTTGTTGGATTGTCGTAAGCATACCCCTTCAAATTAACGAAACAGTCCGCGGCCGCGCCCGTGCACTTAGTTCTCTCTACCTGAAGTTGTTGGAAATTCGTGATCGTCAAAGCATTGCCATCCTTATCCTTAACAGGACTGCCATCATCTTCCAAACTGATTTTTACACAACAAAGTTATACAAATGCCTTTTCAATCTCACGTATGTTTCCAAATTTTTCATTTTTGTTGTTGATTGATCGTACTTGTTGAGCGAGATGGACAAACTTTTGAAATAGCTGAAATCCTCATCATTAGCATCGCAAGGATTGTCGTTGCCGCTATCCGCGCAGTTGGGTTGGATCTTGAACGAGTTGAATCCGGACCCATCATCAAGAGTCTTATCCGTGAACGTAGTCCTTCAAAAATACAAAACCATGAGACACTACACAAAAACTCTTTGTGGGACTGTGAAAAATAGAAAATTCTTGACGTACCCTTGGAAATCAACGGTGTAGTGTGCGCCGGCGGGCTTCTCTGCGTCGGTGGCAACTTCGCCAGAAATTTCAACTTCGCTAACCTTGGACCTATGTTTTAAAAAAATGGAAATTCAACAATTCAACATGCATCAATTTTGAACGTTTCTTTTCTTGTGATTCATGATGAAAAAATGTTTTGTTAATGAGTGATTACTCCCTAGCGTTGAATGTAAGAGGGCCGCCTTTGTTGTTGCGTATGAAACAATCCCTAGCGTTGAAACCGACGGCGTTGAATTCCATGGTCCCGGCGGGGATATCGACGCTACCGTCGGGAAGGAATGTACCGGCGGGGATGTCGTTATCTTCGACTTCAAAACGGCGATTGACTGTAAGAGGCTCTTCACCGGCCAGCTTATTAGCGTGAAACGAAAACGCATGGAATTTGAAATTGTCTTCGATTTTCAAATCGTTCCCTTCTGCGACCGGGGAAGTTCTCACGTCCTTGATGACCGCCCTGTACAATCATTCGAAAATCAAATTCAAACAAACTTGTATAACTACAAAATTGTTGGATTGTTTAAAAGAACTACCTGTGGGCAAAAACTTCGATGATGTTGAACTTCCCATTTTCCTCAATCCTTAGATCATCATAGGCCCTACCACTAAACACAAACAATCATTTACAATTACAAAATGTAAATCATGAAAACAAATTGTCAGTATTGGGTTGTGAAAATAAAAAAAAACGTCATAAATGTTGTCATGTTAAAGTAATTACTCGTCAAAATTCACGTGAATCTTGTGCGTGTTGTCGCAGGCTGAAGGAATGTCGCAATCAGGAATACCAATGTTCTTAGAAACGTCGAGATCTGACACCCTCGCCCTGTACAAAAAAATCAAAAACATTACGCCAGCACCCATTGTTTGGTTTTGAAAAATCACAATTGGTGATTTTTGGATACGAATTCGCGACGACATTGATGGACTTGATGTTCTCGTTCCCTGCAACAAAGAAATTCTGGTATTTGAAGGGATTCAGGGAATCAGCCACCTGAGAATTAAGAATAGATGTCAGAGGCTGCAGGGCATCCGACTGACCGGTTGCAGCTACCAAACCGGCTTGGACGTCGATCAGCTGAAAATTCTTGTTGCTACCAACACGCACTTCATTCTTGTTGCCTGCGCCATGCAAAAATACTTTCAACGTTCCGGTTCCGTGAACGTCAGTGATGTTAAGATCAGTAAACTGGGCTCCATTGGCCGTGACAATTAGACCCTCGTCCCCCTTAGTAGTAGACAAAGTGCTTTTGGAAAAAGAAATGCCACCATTGTGAGTGTCGATGTTGGAGATGTGGAAATCGGCACTGGCAAAATTGTTGTTGAAGACGAAGAGCGCGCGATATTCGACACCAAAATCTTCTGAGCTGGGTAAGTCGGCGCCTTCTTGATGTGCTATTTCTACCAAATCTTCTGGCTCGTTGAGGAAATAAAAGAATGGTTCCGGATAACTGACAAAACAAGATTCAAAATTGTACAACGATAAATTTTCCAATATCTTGAAAAATATTTTTTGAAGATTATAGTGTTAATGTTTGATACATGAAAAACTCGGCAGCCCGTGGAAAGGGAAATTCAGGCTGGAAAGTATCGACGGGGATAGTATTCGCTTCAAGGCAACGAGTTTTAATCACGCTCGTATCAGTAATCTTGTCACCATATGCAAGGTCTGTGACACCAACCACCGCTTGTGCTCCTGCCTTAACGTCATCACGAATGTCACACCTGAACGAGGCCGGGATGGTAACCTTGGTACCGATCTTGGCGGCGTCGAAGTTGATATCGAACTTGCCAGTACCAGCGTTGTTGGTGATGAAAGTCTGAAACCCAATCTCAGATCCTTGGGCGTCCACCACAAAATCGTCATCCACGTTGAAGATGTCGCTCACGGTCAAAAAACCATCGACGTGTGCCCTACAACGTTACAAAATCAACAA
>JACLAD010015591.1_pt1 | contig 50816 bp, 78 predicted proteins | sample 8027901 | NCBI WGS metagenome assembly JACLAD01 (sample SAMN15725071, study PRJNA655200) | protist metagenome | isolation source: fluorescence activated cell sorting (FACS) single amplified genomes of... | place: Spain: Blaines Bay Microbial Observatory, Mediterranean Sea | collected 2016-07-05 | reverse complement strand
TGGAATCCCCAAACATCTTTGGACTTTGCCATTGAATATGAAATGACACATTCGGGACATTTTCTACAGATAAGATTGTAAATTTCGTTAATCGTCTGTTGTGATGTTCCAAAGGGCAACTTGATAAAAAAGTAGGGGTTGAATGCCGTCGTCACACATACTGACTTACCATCTTCAGTCTTTCCAAAAATGCTGACATGATGTTCATCTTCCGTGTCCCTTGGTTCCCATGTGAGAGCTTGGAACACGACCATATGTTTATATTCACCCAAATTTTTAATATCATTTACTAATAAATGTCTGCCGCTTTAATTGAGCTTGTGTCGGTGGGTGCCCAGGATGTCTACATCACGGGTGAACCCCAGGTCAGCTTCTTCCGCCAGAACTACAAACGTTACACCAACTTCGCCATGAAGCCCGAACGCATGGATTACATTGGTACTTTCGGTGCGAACAACGAAATCACCGTGCCTATTCGCTCTAAGGGTGATCTCATGAGCTACATCTGGATCGAGGATACCCTCGTGTCCAACGTGCAAGACAATCCTAACGGTCTGTTCTCTTCCACTGCTTCTAAGCCCACCGAGTTCCAACTCTGGATTGGTGGACAGATGGTTTCTCAGCTGGATTCTCTGTTCATTCAGGGTGTACACAACCCCCTCATGCGCGACACCACTGCGAAGGCGTCGATGGCTGCTACCACTTCGACCCTAAAGTCTAACCACGGTGGTGATCACTACATGATTCCCTTCTTCTTCGGTGAGGATTGGACCAAGTCGCTTCCCCTTGTGGCGCTCCAATACCACGATGTTGAGATTCGTATCAAGTGCCGTGATGGTTACACACCCGTTGGCACCCCCAAGATCTGGGGTAACTACGTCTACCTGGACACAGAGGAGCGCAAGTTTTTCACTGACAAGGAACACGAACTCCTCATCACACAAACCCAATACCAGCCCGCTTCTAGCACCGATACCGAGATTGATCTCAGCTACTTCAACCATCCCGTCAAGTCGCTTCACCTCGTCTCCGGTAACACGACCGCCGGCAATGACTGGGATTCCGAGTTCACCTTCGATAAAACTTCCCTTTACATTAACGGTGTCCCCCTCTTCGAAGATACTTCCAATGTCTACCACCACACAGTCGTTCCCGAAATGCACTGCACCGATCTCCCCGATGACATTCTCGAGGATCTTCCCACCTTCTCGTGGCCTTTCTGCCTCACCATGAGCAAGATGCAGCCCACTGGTACCCTCAACTTCTCGCGTATCGATAACGCCAAGCTTACTCTCACCAACCCTTCCGGTGGTAACTCCCTTCACCGTGTGTACGCGGTCAACTATAACATTCTCCGCGTGAAGAATGGTATGGCTGGTGTCGCTTTCGGTAATTAATTCCAGTTATCAATCAAAGTTTTCGTCTTTTCATACATCTTCTTCCCGTAGAAGGTCTTATCCTTCTCTCCCACCCAAATTGTGAGTCGGTCCTCAAGGAACTCCTTGAACTTATCCGAGTCACAGTTAGACTTGTATCGAACCTTTTCACTCTTAAGTGCTTCCTCCATCACAGCAATACGAGCATCCATCGAACGCTTGGCGAATTCATCAGGGGTCAGACGAGTAGAGACATCTTGTTTTTTTCCAAGTGCCATATATACTATGGACGACTCTACACTTTATACCATTTTGTACTATTGTAAGGCGTGTAAAAGGACATACGATGGTCACGCCCAATGTTGTTTTGAGATGGAACACGTCAAAGTTAAAATCCCCACAAATACTAAATGATACCACTTATCATAGTTGGCGCCCTCACTGGAGCTCTCGCGTACACCTATATGGGACAGAACCTTGTGTCCGCATCAGAAGCCAAACGGCTCATCAAGGAGGGTAAGATAAAGAAGGTCATAGATGTTCGTACTGCCGTTGAATGGCGATCCGGTCACTATCCCAGAGCCTTACATATTCCCGTGGACAAAATCAATGAAAAAACCACCACAGAACTCCCTAAGAAGGGTTTGCTCGTCTACTGCAACACTGGACAAAGGGCCAGATTTGCGGCAGAGAAATTGGAGGATCTTGGATTCGAAGACGTCTACTACATCGCTGGACACTATTCATCTCTACTTTAAATATCAGAGTACCCGATGTATCCCTCTTTCTTTACAATTCCCGCTGGTAATGTATCGATCGTTTGAATTTCCGACACGACCGTCGTCTTCATACCTTTTGGTTTTCTCACAGGTGGAAGCACTAGGACTTCCTCTTCCTCTTCCTCTTCCTCTTCTTGTGTTTCAGGATCAGGGCCTGGAGCAGGACCTGGAGCTGGTGTGGGTTCCACTTCCTTTTTCTTACCGAAAAAGAAATTAAAATTTGTCGCTATGACGAGAACAACGACAAGTAAAAAAGCTCGAAGGAGTCTATAATCGATACCTTTCATTATACAGTAGTACAATATTTTTTCAGGCGTTCAAGTCGGTCAATTTCTCGGTTCATAAAAATCGTGAGTTGAACAACATTTCCTTGTAGTGTGACGAGTCCACGTTGTTTCAAAGATGTAACATTTTCAACTCGCACCAAATCAACCCAAGACATCTTTGACACAGGTGTCTTACTGTGATGTATTGCCAAAACGGCTGCATCTCTCTTCACATCCTTTGGAAGTTCTTCTCCCTCATAACATACAACAACATGAGCACCTGGGTATCCACTTGCGTGCATCCACCAGTGCTTGGGGTCACTCGTGGTCGTGAGGTGGTCATTTTCCTTTGCGGTCTGACCAACTCGTACAAGTATATTACCTGATGCGGTGTATTCATACATTCTATTTTCCCACTTACAAGTAATATGCACGTCGTTCTTAAGCCCAGTCCTTCTGTAACACACAAATATCGTGTCATCCTCCCAAGTAAAAGAGCTATTGATTTCGGTCAAAAGGGGGTTCAATATTACACTGACCACGGTGACGCCCGTCTTATGCGCGCACATCTTATTAGGAAGGGAGCCGTTATTCCTAAGAAGTTGCGGATAGAGACAAACCATCATGAAATTCACAGAGGTATGCTTGCTATAGATGAAAGTGATAAGGAGGATTGGGAGGACTTCTTCAGGGCGGACTACTGGGAACGATGGATGCTCTTATCCTACCCAGATGTCAACAAGGCCAAGCTCTACATGACGATGACCAAAGGTGTCCTTTTCATGCCTACACCAGAAGACCTCTGGTTTTCTAATTGCCGGTAGATCCAAATCCACCCGAACCCCTCTCAGTATCTTCAACAATACTAATCTCTTCAATCGGAGGTGTTTCACATCTCTCAAGGACGAGTTGAGCAATACGATCACCCTTCTTGACTTCAAAGTCTTTCATTCCGTGGTTGAATAGGACGACCTTGATTTCACCGGTATAGTCAGGATCAATGACGCCCGCACCCACATTAATGCAGTGCTTCACAGCAAGACCTGAGCGAGGGGCCACACGCCCATAGACACCCGTAGGAAGAACAACAGTAATACCAGTACCTACGAGCGCTCGACCAGCTTGACACGGTACAGTGGCATCTTCGGAGCTGTATAGATCATATCCCACAGCACCATCAGAACCACGAGTAGGCACAATAGCATCATAGCAAAGTTTCTTGACTCCAAGAGACATTCTAGTTGTTCTTATCTTATTTCCTTTAAACATATTGATGAGCCCCTAGGTGAGTCTCCTCTCTTTATTCTCTCTTTATATACAAGTTTTAATATAAATGTTAAAATACAAGTTAACATTTATATTAAGATCATATTAATTTTGCACTCAAAGGGTTTCGAACCCTTGACCTCAAGCTTACTAAGCTTGCGCTCTACCACTGAGCTATGAGTGCGGGATGCTGAGAGCGGGGTTCGAACCCGCGCGTGCATAGCACAAACGATCTTAAGTCGCCCTCCTTAGACCACTCGGACATCTCAGCATCATAGGGCCTCCCACGCCATTCTATTTTGTTGTCAAATCTTTAAGCACTTTGGTGGTGGTTCGAATGCCGTCTGTTCTTTCAATTCCTTGCGTTGCTTCAACTTTTTGATGTCCGCACCCTGACAATCATGCTTCGTCAAGTTGATACAACTCGGACAAAAACTACCTTCACAATAATTACAATCGATGGGGACACCGCATTTTTTCTTACAACGTTGGCAAGGCATACTATACTATCATCCGTCATTTTTAAGTTCGTGTACAATTCTCAAAAATTCCACCGGGTCGTGCCAATACGAACCCAGTGTCGCATTCGGATCTTCTGGGTCATACGACTCATCACCAAATAAGAAATCAACGCCAAATACAGCTATACTCGGAATATTGGTTGCTGCATACCGTTTTCCAGTTTTCCGCATTTCAACAGAAACCTGACGTTTTTGGAGATTGCAGTGGTTACAGAGTGGTTGGAAGTCGTCAATCGTTTGTGTCATAGCATCTAACACTCTAGGGTCATTGTAAAGATCGTTCTTGTGGTCAATCACAATACTCGACCTACAACCACATACGACACAAGGTTCATTCTGGAGTGCTTCACGAATGTCGTTTCGAATCGGACGTTTAGGTTCGATTTGATCCGGATTCCAACCACCCATTTGAATGTGCGTGATTTTACGTTGTTTACCTCTCACAAATTTCCAAATGTACCGATCATCATTCCAGGGGCGATTGTATCGGATATTACCATTTGTGGACCACGGAAGTCCGACATTTTGAATCTCCTCGATGGTCACTTCCCGGCTAATACCACTCTCATCCGGACAAAAGAGACTATCGATGATGTTTAAACGATCTTGGCGAACCATTTTTACTCATCACTTAATTTCATATCACTTAGGCTCTTAAAGTATGTTTCATCAAGTTCGGATCCCACGAATCGACGACCCGTCTCTTTACAAGCAATCGCAGTCGTTCCACCACCAAGAAATGTATCTACGACTAGGTCACCCTCATTTGAGTGTTTCTTAATGAGTTCTTCAAACAATTTGATACTCTTCTGTGTAGGATGAAACCTCTTTTTACCCCCTTGGATCGGAAATTCATAGATTCCCTTATCGTATTCACCGTTGAATGTTGGTTTTCCTTTCTTCACTCCCAAAAGTGCAATTTCTCTTGAGTTTGTGAGATAGTTGACTCGAGAGTTTATGGGTTGTGGGTTCGTCTTGATCCATTCGATGAAACGCAACTGTTTGAATTTATACTTTTCCATGAGCTCTTTGAGGTGTGATATCTTCCAAAGATCGAAGAAAATAATACACGTCCCACCATCTCTCAACTTCGTGTAATACAACTTCATAAAATCTTCGAGTGTTTCCATCGTGAACTTCTCATCCCACTCTCCATAATTTGTTTTGACACTATACTTTGTTCCGTAGATAGTTCCATACTTCAAGAAATTTTCCTTCGCATTTGGTGTTGTTTTAGCGGCATCATTCTCAATGAGATAGTCTTCCCACTCTTTTTCAGTCTTTGTTAAGTTCTTACCAGATTCGATTGCGTCATGAAGAGCATTCATACCGGTTTCATGTGAAATGATATACGGTGGATCCGTCAATATCAAATCTACAGACCCATCGTCCAAACTCTTTAAAAGATCTCGTCCATCACAATGGCGAATATCCATATATCTACGTATGAAATATATTGTTTAAGCATTGTTAACTTGTATAAAGATTTCAAGTATCTCATGTCTAGAATGTCCCTCATTTACGCGTTCGCCAAGCCAATTGTTCCCACTGAGTACTCCCGCATCAAGACAACCCTCAAGAAGTCTACAGCTGGATATGGCACAGCCCTGAGTGCTTCATATTTCATCACTCAAGGTGCTGACCAGGGTGTATCAGCCGTTCTGGGAGCTGCCGCGTCGTACGCGTATGTGACCCTCCTCTCGGATAGGGTGGACAAGTTTGAAAAATCGGCATTTCAGAAGGAGTTCTTGGCACCCCTCGGTGCCGCTGCTTTTGAAGTGTCGTGGAATAACGCACCTTTCGCGTTTGACTTTGATTATGGAGCTACTTTTGTGGGGTTTCTCGCTTACAAATTTGCACTCTCTACCGTTCTCTACGAAACCGTGAGGGAGATGATGATTGGGGACAGTGAAACCTTCTACGACACAGAAGAGAAAGTCTATAACGATCTCTCTAAAGATGAGTAAATTTACAGGTCGACACGGTATCCTGAGGCGTTCAGTCTGGAAATCTCACGGGCAACCTTGACGACGCGACGAGGAGACATTGTTCCCATCTTGACGCGATTCACGAGCTTACCCTTCGCACTCCTATTGAGACCCTTCATGGCACTGATACGCTTGATGGCCTCATCCTTGGTGAGGGGCATCGCCTTCTTAGTAGGTCTGGGGATACGCACAGGGGAAACCGCTCGAACCACCTTCATTGTGGGAGTGGTGATACGAGTGGTCATGGCCTTCATAAAGTTGGTCGCGACCTTCCTGTTAAGAGCCTTCTTTTCCGCGCGCTTCTTAGCGGCCATACGCTTCTTAGCCGCCTCGGGGTACAGCTTCGCGAGGGGGACATTGTTCATGGGGGAGTTCTTGGCACGCGACTTGATGGACGAGCAAAGCTGGGTAACAGTCTTCTTAGCGGGGTTGGGAATACCGTAATTTTTCGCAACCTTCACCACCTCATCCTTCTTGTAGAGACGGCACTTTTTCGAACCAAGTTTGAGATCACCCGCCTTGTCTACGGATACGAGTACTGGAGTCATTGTTTAATATTAGTCAAGAAAATTATCAGTCTTTATTAAAATGAAGATGGGTGTCCTACTCTTCTATGTATATTTACTCTCACGTCTCACGAAGAAACCCAAATGGAAAAAAGTCAAGGCCAAGGCTCACTGGATTTAATTCATCTTCCCAGTTTGAAGGAACTTATCAATCTTGTTCGCGATAGACTTCCCAATACCCTTCACCTTATTGGGACCCTTCGCCAATTCCTCACCACTCGTCACTTCAAAAGGAAGATTCTTGATTTCATGAGCCGCACGAATGTATGCACCCTGTTTGAACTTGTCACCATATGAGTCATCAGCAAGGCAGTAGAGCATCTCAGCAACTTCTTCGTTGGTGGAGGCACCCTTCTCGAGCTTCTCAAGCTTCTTCACCTTCCCAGTCGAGAGGAACTCATCGATAACATTGGCGATGGACTTCCCAATACCCGCGACCTTCTTAGGACCCTTCGCGAGTTCTTTGCCACTGGTCACCTTGAATGGAAGTCGGTCGATGATCTGAGCGGCGTTATCATATGCCTTACTCTTGTGCTCATCCTTTTCGTAATGAGCAAGCTCGTCGAACACGTCAGCGAGTTCGCTGTTGTAGGAGATGAAAAAGTCAGACTCAGACTCGTCGTCGGAATCTTCATCAGACTCCTCGATAATCTGACCCTCATTGGATGCGACCGATTCAGAATCGTCGTCAGACTCTTCGGTAATCTGACCCCCACTGGATGCGACAGATTCAGAGTCCTCAAAGTATTCGTCGAGGAAGTGGTCAACCTTGGAGGCAATACCCTTTCCGATACCCTTAATGTCGAGGAGACTCTCACCATTGTGCACCTCAAAGTCGAGAGTGGCAATGATATCCGCAGCTGTGTTGTACGCCCCAGTCTTGAAAAAGTCGGAGGTCATCTCACCGAGTTCCCTGAGATGCTTGGCAATGTCCTCATTTAGTTTGAAGGTCTTGGTTCGCGCAGTCGTCTCATAGAGGGAAGGCTCATTGAGAGTGGCTCCAACCCTCTGAATGGATTCATCGAGAAGCTTCGAATTGAGTTTCTCGAGAGCGGCAACCCTCTCTTCCTCTGACTTTCGGTAGAGTTCCTTGAGCTGTTCAATCTTGGTTCGAGACTCTTCGTTGAGCTTCTCGAGCTTGAGGATGTAATCGGTGATGGAAGTAGAGTTCATGTTTGTAGTTGGTTGTGTGAATAAGACGTGACTCTTCTTTACTTAGGTGTTTAAAGATGAAAAACTTCTTTATGTAAATGTTCGTCTTAAGACCTATGATTATACGACCAACTACTATGCTCCGTGCCAAGAAGGATGACTTTGTGACTCCGTCTGATGCTCCCGGTGAGGGAAATCGGAGGTTTCCTTCGATGGACCAAGGACCTGATGACCCCCCTAAAAAAATGAATCCTATCAAGAAGTTCATCATGAAAGTTTTCAAGATGGAGGAAATCGATCATGAAAAGTTCCGAAAGGAAAGTATGTGGGCTATTCGCCCATCTAAAAAGAAGTAGTTTTCAACTTAAAATCCTTATCAACTCCATCGAGGCGAATCTTTCCCTCGTCCACAAGACGCTTGATCGTATCACCAACCTTTAGGTTGTCTTCATACGCCGCAGTGTGTTTTGGATCAGCTGGTAGATTAGGCATCAACATATTGAACGCCATCATCTTTTGAGCCATCGAGAGTTGCCTGTCTTGGAGGACTTGCATGATCTGGGGTGGTATCTTTGAAGGATCCATTACTCTTTATTTGGACTTTTTCTTTAACTGTTTGCTCTTGGATTTGGGTTTCTTTGAGGACCTGTCCTTCACATGTTTGACAAGACTGACGGCGGCGGCACTTTGTGCAACTGTAGAAATAAGGGCTCCTGTGCAAATGGGGCACGGCATCTTATAACTTTACCAAAGATATTCCGTACCCCAATTCATCCACAACTGGGTCGTTCTTGTAGTCTAATTTGTAATAGATCTTTTTGATTCCACTACTCGCTAGAGCCTTGTAGCAGTTGAGGCATGGATAATGTGTCACGTATGCCACACAATCATCGATGGAGGCACCCCTCTTCGCCGCATCCGTGATTGCGTTAATCTCTGCGTGAATCGTTGCCTGTTCGTGTCCATCCCTAACGATGGACTTGTGTTCGCACCCACCCAGAAATCCATTGTAGCCCATACTGATGAGCCTATTGTTCTTCACGAGGACACACCCCACCTTCAACCTCTCGCATGGAGACCTGACGGAGGCGAGATCTGCGACGTTTATAAAGTATTCATCCCATGTAATGCGATCAGTCATTACGAACCTAAGTAGATGTACTATTCACCATATTTTTAAGATGAATAAACTTCAAATATTGGCAGATGTATGCGAAACGCAATACTCATCACAACTTTTAGATATTTTGAACAATAAGAATATAAATCATTCTTTAAAAATCTTAGAATGTAAAACATTAAAAGATGCTCATGAATATTGTCTTGTAAATCGCTTATCTGGACAACAAACTGGACCTCTGATTGAAAAATTTATTATTCATAAAGGCGGGATGTGTAAGATCAATGCTTCCGATTGTCAGGGAGATGGTAAATACAATGAAAACTTTATCGAAATAAAAGCATCTTTAGGTGGTCAAAATAGAAATAGATTTAATTATGTACAAATTAGACCATCACATGATGTTGAATACTACATATTAACAGCGTATTATCTGGACTGGAGTAACATTATTGATAACGGGGAATTATTTGTTTTTCTCATAAAAAAACCAAACATGATAAATTTATTAGAAAAATATGGTTCTTATGCACATGGCACAATTAAACAATTAGGTAAAATTTCGAAAGAAAGTATATTGAACAGTTCTAATGTGGAATATGCTTTAAGACCTACTTATGGAGACGATTTATGGTCAAACTTACTGGAATATAGATATACCAAATCCGATTTACCAATTGAGTTTTGACGAGCTGTATCCTCACTTATAGAATAGTCCAATGTTTCAAAACGTTGTTTTAATGTATCTACATCTATATTAGATTTTATCCAGTGCCAACTTTTTGGTCGGAGTTTTTTTAAATCAGTAGTCTGTATTCTTCCACATTTACCACCATACGCAAGAACTGCAAAATCAGCACCAGTGGGTGGAGTGGGTTGATTTCTATCATCTTTTGGTCCAAATTGCATAAATTCCCAATCATTGTGAGTTATTGGTAATTTTATGGATTCCCGCTTTGTATCTCCTTTTTTCCATATTTGGAAGCAACATTTTACAGACATTGTGGGTACAAAAGAACAAGGCTTAGTGGGTATATCCTCATCGTGTGTAAGATGAAATGACAAGTTCAATTGATTTTGAATACTTATTCTCCGGAAAGTTTTGGGAATTACAAAGGCTATACATTCCGCCCATTGTGCAGCATGATTAAAAAACTTTACTGCCAATGAAGAATTTTTACCAAATGGAGGATTACCTATGACTAAAATTTTACCAGAAATGTGTGGAGTATAATCAAAGAAGTTCATCTTCTTAATACTATCGCAATCTGGTTTAATATCCATTCCATATTTATTTGTAACTGGTATCTGCTCAAAAAAATTACCACAACCCGCACTTGGTTCTATAACTAGATCCCATATATCCCAGTTTTCTATACGAGAAATACACCTTCTAACAATTTCAGGTTTAGTATAAAATTTATCCAATCCCTCGTCTCTAATGCGTTTTGTATCCATGAGTATAAGTGTACAATAATCTTTAAATTAAATCTTTGTCAGCCGTATAGTACGTCTTCCCCTTCGCGACAAAGCTGTGTACTCTCGCGTATCCCCACGCCTGTGGAGAGGCTCCCGGACGATGCCCGGTTCTCCACGCGGCGAGACCCCACCTTCAGTCGATTACACGGAGACCGCACAGAGGCTAGATCTGCGACGTTTATAAAGTATTCATCCCATGTAATGCGATCAGTCATATCTAACACCTAAGTAAATGTACTATTCACCATATTTTTAAGTTTACAAACATGACTATCAACGTGCCCCAATCTGTGCATGATGAGCTGGCGGAGATTAGAGAACGTATGGGAAAATTCCAGGAAAAATTGAGAAATGTCAGGGCAGATTTGGAGTCGTTGAAGCCAGTCCTGCGTGTAACCAAGAAGGTTAGAGAAGCTGCGATGAAACATTTTGCCACAACCACCTTTGTTCAAGGAGCCATCCCTTTGTCCGAGCCCTGGTTTTCTCAAGGTTACACGTTTGAAAATTTTGTGAGACTTACAGATTGGTCGGGATTATTGGAAGAAGATCGTAAGTGGTTCACGAGTAAGCAGTTTGAGAAGAGGATTTACGAGAACTACAAGATGTTTGAAAACAAGCGCGTCGATGAGAGAAGGCGTGAATTGAATGAGTCGAGAAGGAAGTTGGAGAGAGAGATTGAGATTCTTGGAGAAACAGAGGATAACTTGAGGTTGACATTCGGAATGGAACTGTGCACTTAAGTAGAACCAAAACATTGTAATTTTTAAGAAAAAATGACGTCTCTCTCCGATTTCGAACACAAGCTCGATACTCTCATCAAGACGTACCCGGATGGGGTGCCTCGTGATGAAATGAACGAATTTTTTGAATACACGATTGAAAACAAGGATGTCCTCCTTTACGGAGTGAGTGATGAACTACTCTACGCCGTGTGTGACAAAGCTTATGATGACAAACGTTTTCATACATACGGTGAAACCATCAATGGTCTTATTGACGAGTTTAGGAAAGTGAATCCGAGTCCGGCTGCCATCGCATCGAAACAGTTCGGAATGAATGCTGTATCTTGGGCTGAAAAAGCCGCAGCTCAAGATCAGAGGAACTATCTAGTATCTAACACACGAATCATGGAGATGATGAAAGAAATGATGGAACATTCTGACAAGATGGCGAGTGAAACCGAGAAAAATCAACCCATTGTGGGTAAAATCTTCGCACTCAAGTTTGCACCCGAGCCAGTGAAGAAACCTAGTATATGTAGAATTTCTTAATATCAAACCTAAGTCGCTTAGAGACTTTAACTTAATGTGTGTTAAGATGGTGAGAAAGATATACACCCACGATTTTTTTCTAAAGTGTCTAGAACGAGATGGTGCAACACTAGACGAAAGCAAAGAACTTCCTAAGCATTTAAACAGTAACATATCATGTCCATATGTATGCAAATGTGGACGACCTCATTCTAAAAGACTGGGACGTATTAACAAAGAGGGTGCCCTGTGTATAGAGTGTAAAGGTTCTAAACAGTTGCATGACATATTCGCATTAAAACGTCTATGTAATGAAAGAGGTATTAAATTGATAAACCCACCAAATCATGTGACTACTGAAACAAAACTTAGAGGTTATTGTATGAATACAAATTGTGAGAATGAATGGGAAAAATCTTTCATCTGCTTAGATGAAAATGGTGGTGCTTATTGTAAGATATGTACTCGCCTTAACACAGTAAATGAACTTCGTACTTCTAGAGTAAATGGAACAACAAAAAGGTGTAGCGAATGTAAAACATTCAAACATAAAGAGTGTTTCGGTAATGATGGTGGAACGTGGGACGGCCTCACTGTATGTTGCAAAGATTGTAGAAAAAAACGTCAAGACTCTCTAAAAATACAGGGTTACTATAGAGATTATCACAGAGAACGACGTAAAGTCGATGAAAACTTTGCTATGGCAGCAAAACTGAGAGGACGGTTAAGAACTATCACTGAACACAGGGGAAATCCTGAAAATACTAAATATCTTGTAGGTATTTCAAACTGGGAACATGCTGTAAAATATCTTAAACTAAAAAGAAACTCACATGATCTATCATACACGAAAATGGATGTAGACCATATTATTTGTTGCAAAACTTTTGATTTTACAATACGAGAACATCAGATAGCTTGTTTTCATTTTACAAATCTTCAATACTTACCCCCAGGTGAAAACCAGAACCTGAAGAAAGATAAATTACCACCAGATTTCGATTTCGATACGTGGTTACAGAAACAACTCGTGCAAATCGCACGTATAGAAAATGAAAAATTATCCTGGGAAGATGTATTACAACTTCAAAAGGATGGAATATTCCAGGGATACATAACAGATGAAATGAAATGGTGGTAATCACTACTACCGTAAATCCTTATCAGCCGTGTAGTACGTCTTCCCCTTAGTGACGAAGCTGTGTACCCTCGCATACCCCCACGCCTGTGGAGAAGCACCTGGGCGGTGTCCCGTCCGCCACGCGGCGAGACCCCTATTGTACACCGTCTTGAGGGTCTTCAAAGGCACGCCAGTAGCCTTAGCAATTTCAGGGAGAGATTTGACTCCTGGGTACATCTTTCTAAACTTTTGCGTGTAGGAAGAAGTCTTTGTTTTCTGTCCCTTGTCCGTCTTGAAATCTTTGTAGTCTCTCCGGAGCATCTTCTTATAGCGGGTCTCGACCTCCTTGAGGGTGGTGAGCCCCCTGAAATATTTGAGGGGTGCATAGATCTTGCCCTCAGATTTACGCAGCTCCCCAACCTTCTTGGTAATCTGAGCATCGCTCAATGGCATCTTACCTTTTGCCGAGATATTTTACCGCCACTTTTATATCGGGAAATAGGCGGTTGCCCAACTTCACGCGACCTGAGTTAGGATTGTAGTACCCACTGTATCCCTCGAAAGTTGCCCGAATAAAATCACCCATATAAAAAATACAACATTATTTTAATAAGTCAGGATGGGTCTCTCGATTATCATGGGGAACATGTTTTCAGGTAAGACATCTGAACTTATTCGAAGGTTGAAACGGCTCAAGGTTCTGGGGAAACAAATCATGGTCATCAACTCAGCTAAAGATACACGATCTCCAGATGAAGTCCTGAAGACCCACGATAATGTCAAGTTCGATTGTCACAAGGTGTTCAACCTTCTCAAACTTATTGACACACAAGCTTTTGAAGATGCTGAGATTATCGCAGTCGACGAAGCACAATTTTTTCCTGATCTCCAACACTTTGTTCGATACTGTCTGGGTGCGGACAAGGATATCATCATCGCGGGTCTTGATGCCGATGCGTTCCAGAGGAAGTGGGGTCAAATTCTCGATTGTATTCCCCTAGCCAGTGAAGTGACAAAGTTATCGGCTCTGTGTATGCATTGTGGGAATGGTAAACCTGGACCATTCACAAAACGCACGGTAGATAACACTGAGCTCGAACTCATTGGTGGAAGTGATATGTATGTGGCTGTATGTCAGAAACATCTTTGACAATCACATAGTGGGGTGTTGTGTTAATCAGGGAATTTGACCGAAGTTTCTTTATGTTGCAATTACCACCGAGAGACGCGCACCACTCTCTGGGTGATTTCATGTGTTCAATTGTATGTGTGGGTTGATGGAAAAAGATGTAGTGTATTTTTGCCACCAGATTTTGGTAAAATGTTGTCGGCATATCTTCCACGATGATAAGCTTCCCCCGTGACACTCGTGTGAGTTCTTTTAGGATGTTTTCATTGTGGGGTATGTGATGCAAGACAAACATTGAGACAACAACGTCAAAGGAATCATCTTCGTATGGAAGTGTGTGTCCATCGTAGACATCCGCTTCATCACAACTTTTTTGTATATCGATACTCGTGACATCATTCCGAGTACCTAAATATTTCGAAAGTTCACACTTACCAGCACCAAAATCTAAAACCTTGGCACCTTTGGGTATGTACTGTACAATTTCATCAAAGTACTTGTCTCTGTTCATGATATCTATGTAAATCAGAGACAATACAAGTGTGAAAATGAGTAGCAAAATCACCATACTTTACTGACACATTTTAAAATCTTTTGACATCCAAAATCAAAACAACTCTCCGACCCTGACCAGTCTTGGTAAGTTCGTGGTACCGTGCGTGATCAAAGAGGTACTCCCCACCTTCCTTGTGTACGTGAGGTCCCTTCTCAGTATAGAGTGTACAGTCACCTCCACCCTCTATAGTAAGATGATACCGAAGTAGGAGGTTTGTCTCTGCACGATGCGGTGCGATAGTCATCGGTCCTTCAACAACTGCGAAGAGTGCCGTTTCTTTGTGTATACAGGGAATCTGATCGATGAGATTTTTCAGAAGAGGAAAGTTTTCAGCTCGGTAGAAATAGTACTTCTCATTCTTCCCAAACCATGGATCAAGGTCGTGAAAGTATTGTTTCTCAAGTTTCTTGGAAACTTTTTCAAACTCTCTTTGAATTTTTCGAAAATGAAACTTGATGAGCCACAGCCCCGGATAATCCCGAACCTTGTAGTTTGAAGATCCAGCAAGTATGTCAATGATTGAGTTTCTCATACCCACCAGGGGTCTTTGTGGATTCTGAAAATACAGGCGGTCAATAGGTACCTTCAGATAATCGTGGAGAACCAGACCCACAGGAACCAGGATGAGAGGCCACATTATTTTCTCTGCAGATAATAAAAATGCCCGGATACGGTGGAAAGATGGAAAAGTATGCCCCCGCCCCTGTCGAAGAAGTTGAAACTGTCGAGAAGCGCTTCGTGATGCCCAAGATGCCCAAGATGCCCGCTCTCACTGTTGTTCAGATTATGCTCGTCGCCACTATTGCTGTGTATGCCTACACTGCGCGTAAGATGAATGGTGTCGTTGTCTCCACCCTCGCCCTTACTGTGGCCCTCCTCCACGTGTACGACCACATGTACCGTGTGAAGCGTGGCCCTGAGCAGCTTTTCTTCCTCCCCAAGAAGGAGGCTTACGGCTGCATGGCGTGCAAAAAATAAATACTCATAAAAGATAAGTATGCGCGTCAAGATTATAAAGAGCCCCGATCGTAAGAAAAAGTTCAGGGCTGTCTTAGAAGACGGCAGGACTGTTGACTTTGGTGCCAGTGGATATTCAGACTACACCAAACACAAGAATCCTTCACGTATGCGTTCCTATGTACTCAGACACGGTGGTCGAGTGCCCAAGAGGACAATAGCAGAGAGAGATCCAGTACGGATTCACAAAATGATGCTCGATGTGACATCGAGTGACAAGGAAGACTGGAAGATGAGCGGTATCGACAGGGCTGGTTTTTGGTCCCGTTGGTACCTCTGGGGTCATCCAACCTTTGAAGGTGCTAAAAAAATCATCACCAAGAAGTTTGGTCTAGTTTTTGTTTAATTTTGCGAGTTCCAAAGCACGTTTCACGAACGCCTTATCCCGTTTAATCTTAGGATCCGCGGCGATAAGACGCAACAACGTGGCAGTGGGAATCTTGGGGCTATTTCCTGTGGGCTTGGGCATCTTCTTCAACTTTTTCTTCGCGTCCTGAAGTTGTTTCACACCTGGCATTTATTATGGGCGGAGACCTTTTTTCGCCAGAGTCGCCTTGAGCTCAGCCATGAGTTTGGTGCGCTTGTTGTTTAGCACGGGCTTCTTAGGTGGAGGTGGAGGTGGAGGGGGGGGAGGAGGAGCACGAGCACCTTGAGGCCTGGGTGTCGCCACAGGAGCAACTACGGTTTGACAAATGCGAATAACTTTCTGTGCATTCTTGACACTGTTCTCAAAGTTCATGGTAATCTTGGATCGAAGTTCCTTAGCTGTGAGTTTAACACGCTTTCCGTCGACAGTCTTAGTGACACGAAGACCCAACTTCTTCGCTTTATTTTTCAGGTCCTTGTACTGCATATATTAGTACACAAGAAAATGATAAAACGTCTTGATGTCTCCATCGTTGATCAACTTGACGAATTTCTGATCACTTTTCGAGAAAAGGAGGGGATTTGGTGATGCCATCGTAAACGCGCGATCGATAGTTATCCCAATTTCATCCAGGTAAATGAGTAGATTGACAACTTGTTCATATGGTAGTACATCCAAGGAAATTCTAAATTTCCCAACTGAAAAATCGTACCCACTGTCCTTAGTTTTTATGAGTAACTGTCTTTTTATAAATTTTTCTAAATCAGTTTGTGGATTGACACCTATCTTTACATCACACTTGAGATACTCCATTAAGTCTCGAACACCGTGTGCAACCAGTTTCACAAAACTGCGTTTCTCTGGTGTCATACTTACAATGTATAAAGATAAATTGTGAAATCAGTGTAAGATGAGTGAAGTTCACGAACTCAAAGTGTTGATTCACAAAGTTTTGCTTCCACGGATTAGACAGCTCGAAGAAGAAGTTTCTTCGCTCAGAAAACACACTTGGCCATATGTACAAAGTAAGAGGGAGCGGCATCAACTTGACGACATCGAGGTGAAGAGGGATTTCTTAAAACATCTCGATGATGACACAGTTAAGGAACTTTTACTTGAGAAAGCGAAATTGTCCCCTGTTCCAGGATTTCACAGGAGAGAATATGATCTAACAAATAATTTTTGTTAGTATATTATAAATGGCTATGTTCCTAACTAATATTCCGGGTCTTGGTTTGCCCAAGATTCCTTTCATTTCTGACCTTTTCGGTGGAGATGACAAACCCATGAAGACCGAGTGGCTGGTTGGATACATCGTAGGTATTATGTGTTCTATGTTAGTAGCGTATGGTTTGTTGCGTTCGCCTGTCAAAACACCACCACTCATGATGATGGCATGTGTGTGCTCATCTTGTTGCAGTTCGTCGACTTCGCGTGTCGTGACTGATATTAAAAAGCGCATCTAGAAAAAATCATCTGTTCTATACATCTTCACTGTAAATGAACCAGTCTTACCAGTCACTGAGACCGTTTCATTTCCATAAAATTCTTGGCATCCAATATCTTCTATGCAATCACGCCCATCGTGATTCACAGGAATCGGGTACAAATTTTCACCCCCGGTAGTTGTGTAGTAGTGGTAACGATCACGACGTCCACGGACTTCTTTACCATATAGGGGTAAGGTTTCACCAGATCCAGTGAGAATACCCATCTGTTGCATACGTCCAGGTTTGTACTTCTTGATGGGTGGTCCTCGGAATTCTGGCTCGTAACGGATTTCCTGAGAAGGTACGGGCCTTGGGGGTACCATCATCGTAGGAACTTTGACTGGAACCTTAACAACACGGGGATTTTGGATGAGATACACGATGACCACGACCAATGCTACAAGGATCACCCATAACAGTTGAGTCTTTGTCTTGTTCTTCATTTACTATAGTTAAGGAAAATCTTTCACTTAAAGCTATGAAGGTTTTGGCGATCGACATTGGCTATCACAATATGGGTCTTGTATTGGCTGAATCGAGTGCGGGTCCAAAGATTGAGGTAGAATACATAAAGAAGGTGAGTCTTGAAGACTATAAGTACATCCACTCGAATGATTTCGTGGACTTGATTCCTTTATTTGTTGAAGATCATAGAGACATATTCGACAAAGCCGAAAAAATACTGATAGAGAGGCAACCCCCGGGTGGGTTCCAAAATATCGAGATACTTCTACATTACATGTTCAAAGATAAGGTTTCTTTAATTTCACCCGTGAGCATGCATGTGCATTTTGGTATAAGACATCTTGACTATGACCAAAGAAAGGAGAGAACTGTCTCTATCGCTGAGAAATATACCGATGGAGACATTCCATATGAGAGAAAACATGACATCGCTGATGCGTTATGTATGATCCTGTATCACAATTTTAAAAGTTGTGTACATTTCTTTGATCAGTTCAGGTTCTCTCTTCACGCAAAATCTTGAGTGCGTTCACGACATTATCGAACATATCGAAAACTTCGCTTGTGTTTCGTCGTTCGACAGCATCTTCAAGTTTTTTGATGTTGTATTCGAAAGACTTCTTTTCTCTGTCCATCTCTTCCAACTTAGCCTCTAGTGCCCCAACTTTTTGGTCTACGAATTTCGTAGTTTTCTCAATGGTTTCATCCAACTTTTTAATCTCCTGTAGGTAGAGATGCTTATGTTTTTCTAGAATTGCCCTCTTCACATCCGATTCACTCCGATCAATTTGGTTTTCGAGTCGTTCAATTTTTTCTTCGAGGACTTCGATATTGGCAACATAATCAGACTGATAAACCTCCTTGGCATTCTTCAAACGAGCAACTTCGTTACGCAACTTGGTATCCATAATTATTTTACTTTAGTTTCATAACTTTAAGCATTTGTCCCACATCATCCGAAAATCCTTTAAAGTGCCCCAAACGATATTGCACAAATGCCCACAATGCGAAGAAAAGGGTCTTGGTCAGCTTGTTTACTTCATTATCTTCCATTTTGTAAATTGGACCAACTAGACGCCCCATGAATGTTTCATCCTTGTGTTTACCAGTCATGAACATCTCAGCTTGTGTGAGAGCACAAGTATCATCGTTTACAGACCAATGATAAAAGAGGAATGGAATCAACATCGAGTAAAACTCGAGGTTCTTCTGATTGTTTGTGAAAGGAACAATCAGAATTGCCAAAAGAAAGATGACGTGCATGAAGAATATTATGTTCATCTATTATAAGATGTCAGAAGAAATTAATATGGAAGATATGTGGAATGAGTATCACGAAAATATATTGCGTCAATGGGGTGAAGCTGCTGCGTGCTATAGGTACATGCACCACCGGTCTTTCCTGATGTACAAGAAGTTAAGTTTGCGTTTTAATTTACCAGTAATCGTCCTGTCGACCATCACTGGTACCGCGAACTTTGCTCAGACAACCTTACCCGCGAGTATACAGCCAGCGGCACCATCGATCATTGGAGGTCTAAACCTGGTGGCGGGTCTCATCGCGACGATCATGCAGTTCCTCAAGGTGAATGAACTGATGGAGAATCACAGAACATCTGCGTTAGGACATGGTAGTCTTTCGAGAAACATCCGTCTTCAGCTGGCTTTGCCTCGTGAAGAACGCAAAAAGGAGGGTCTCAAATTCGTGGAAGAATGTAAGGCTACATACGACAGTCTTTTGGAACAATGCCCCGCAATTCCTAAGAATATTCTTAAGAATTTCGAAAAGGAGTATCCATTTGAAGGTGTATTCACGAAACCTGAAATATTAAACGTACGTCCCATACCTGGTCTTAAGCAACCTAAAACTATAGACACTGTGAGAGCCATCACGAAGGATACCGTATTTGAAAAGGTTGGTAATTTCCTTTCTAAGGATGAGGAGTATGAGGAAGCGGAAGAAGATGAAGATGAAGAAGAGACAGACGTCGAGCAAGGTACACCAAAAGAATAAACATGATCACATTGGTCGCAATACCACACACAACGTATGGTAAAATTTTTCTTTTTAAAGGTTTTACGACACGATTATGTAGTGCGTCATTATCGAGCACCAAATCTATGGCTTGATTAGTAAGGTCATCGATGGATTCCTTCATTAAAATAGTCGAACAAAAAAAAGATCTTACTGTGACGACAATTCACACGAAACAAATTGAACTCATTCGTAGGTACATTCGTGAACGAAAAAATGTGTTCATCTGCGGTGCACTGGGTGTGGGGAAGACGTACATTCTAAAAGCTGCTCTCGAGGGTTTGAATCATGTTGAACTCCAAGCTGAACATCTCAAGAGTAAGTCACCTTTTCTACCGTTTATAAGACCATCGACGAAACATGTGTACATCGAAGACTATGACCCCGTCTTCAAACCCATAATAGAGAAAGTTGCTGATGGTGACCGTCTCTCACGGGGGTCACTCTTAGTTACTACCACGAGTATGTGTATGTATCCAAACTTCGAAACAGTTTTCATCCCAAAACACAAACCTGAAGTTTTAAAAACTTTGACAGACAACGTTGGTCCTGAAGTGGAAAGTGCTGCCATACGAGCAGAAGGAAACATACGAAACTTCTTCACATACATGGAAGGTTACGATGAGATGGACGACTTTGAAAGTCCAAAGGATTTCATAGCTGGAGTTCTTTCCGATCCTGGTCCAATAGAAATTTATGATGGGATATCCGAACATGGTCACATATGGGACATATTTCAAGAAAACTACTTGGACTCCGAGGGTATTGACACCATACGAGCATCTCATTCATTTTCTGAAGCTGATATGTACGACACCCATATGTATTCTCGGGGTGAATGGAATCTAATGCCCTATTTTGTATTACACGCCTTAACGATACCAAAGGCGTCCCTCGGTCAACCACTCAAGAAAGATAAGATTAGACCTGGAAGTTGCTGGACCAAGTTTGGAAACTACAAAATGCGCAAACAAAAGTTTGAAGAAATTAAGAAAAAATCTCGTATGGGGCTGGGTACGGAAGAATTGTGCCTCTTAAAGAAGTATGCAGAAAATGGAGACTTAGAACCACTTCTCGAGTATAAAATCACTCCACAAGATTTTGACGTCATCAATCATCTCGCCGTCGGAAATGGCTTAAAATCGAGAGACGTCACAAGAGTAAAGAAAGCATTGAAGAATGCCTACAGAGGATGAGAAAGATAACGAAGAGACTGAGTGTGTGAAGGTTGTCGGTAATGAGATTCTATTCTATGGAGATGTCGACCGAGAGAACGCTCTAGAGTTTGTCGAGAAGTTCAAGAAGTTGGAGATTGAACTTATCAAGAAAATGGCAGAGCTTGTTGGTTACGAACCCCAAATCCGGGTGCATATCATGAGTGATGGTGGTGACATTTTTGCAGGACTAAACATGATGAACGTCCTTGAACGTTCCAGGGTCAAAGTGACTACAATTGCACAAGGGTCTTGCTGCAGTGCCGCAACTTTTGTATTCCTAGGTGGGTCTGAGCGACGCATGGGTCGTAATGCATACCTTCTGATTCACCAGATTTCTACAGAGTTTTGGGGCAATTTCCAAGATCTCAAGACTGAGATGAAATCTACTGAAAAGTTTATGAAAATGCTCAAGAAGATGTACCTCTCCAAGACGAAGATTCCTGAAAAGAAGTTTAAGCGACTCATGAAGAAGGATATTTACCTCACACCCGAGAGGTGTATCAAGTATGATATCGCTCACGTGATTGACTGATTGTCATAGAACGCTTGTAAAGCGCTAATATACACACAATTATGAAAACAACACAAAAAGTATTCAAGTTCAGAGGCACTGTCGTGCTTTCTGGTGGCCTAAGTCGTTCCATTCTGCCGTAGTTTACAACTGGTAATCCAGACATCTAATTAAAGCTGAGAATTTAAAACTCTGTATAATGGAACGCCTTATTAAGAAAGATAAAAACGGTAGTGAGAGATTCACGGACATCCGTGTCGAGGATTTAAAGGATGGTACAGCTGATATCGTGAAGAGTACTGGGGTTGTCGGTTCTGACAAAGTCTCTGTGTCTCGCACCAATGTGAAGACTGGGTATGAGAAAGCACTCGCACGTGCTCAAACAATGTGGAACAATGAGAAGACCAGGTGTACAGAAATTCTTCCGATGTTGGCGAATAAATGGGAAGATCGGCAGAAGTACATCTCCGAACCCTTCTACGTTCAACCCAAGATCGACGGTATTCGTCTTCTCGTCTCTAATAAGGGGTGTTTTTCTCGAACCGGAAAACCTGTGAAGGGTGTAGAACATCTTGCCAAAGGTCTTAAAGATGGTGAGTACCTTGACGGAGAATGTTATGTTCCAAACAAAACATTCGAGGAAATCACGAGTATGTTCAAGATGAATCCCAAAGATCTCGAGTTTCATGTGTTTGATTACTTTGATCTGAACCGACCGAACCTCACTTTCGAAGAACGAAAGGAGCGAATCTCAATCGACACCTTCCTTGTGAAATCAAAAAAGGGTGTCCAGAAATATCATGATATGTTTGTGCAACAAGGTCACGAGGGTGTCATGATTCGAGACGCTTCAAGCATATATGAAATCGGAAAGCGAAGCAATTATCTTCTCAAACATAAGGCGTTTCAGACAGAAGAGTATGAGATTGTCGATGTCAAAGAAGGTACGGGGCGTGAAAAAGGTACTGCAATCTGGGTGTGTAAAGTGGGAGAACAACACTTTTCTGTGAGACCCGAAGGCACCCTCGAAGTGCGGAGGAAATTCCTGGAAGAGAAGGATAGATACATTGGGAAACAATTGACGGTTCGTTTCCAGAATCTTACCGCCTTGGGTGTACCAAGATTTCCCGTTGGTGTGTGTATTAGAGATTACGAATAATATTAAGGTAAATAAATGAACAGTAAAATTGCCATCGATGTAGATGAAGTCCTTGTACACTTATTGAAACCTATGGCTAAAAGGAAGGGAGTGAAGTTACCTGAAAACAAAAAATACAATTACCTTTATAGAGAAATTTTTAATTGCACAGAGGAAGAATCTCAGGTAATACTTCGCGATTTTTATATGTCGGAAGACTTTCGAAATCTGAAACCTATTGAGGGTTCCCAACTCGCTATGAATAACTTGAATATGATCTTTGATAAAATGTATATCGTTACGGGTCGTCAAGAAATTGTTAGAGAACCCACTGAAATATGGATTGATCATTTCTTTCCAGGTGTTTTTGATGATGTCATTCTCACAAATAGTTTCACAGACAATGAAATTAAGAAGATCGATGTTTGTCGTGCTCTAGGTATCGGTTGTATAATTGACGATAGTATGGGGACCTGTAAAGAATGTATTGAGGGTGGTATGGATGCTTTAAACTTTGTAGGTGAGGATGTATATCCATGGTGTGAAGAGAGTGAAATTAGTATAAAAGGATGGCACATACATGAGGTATAATGTCTCTCGGTCTCATCGGCCTCGGTTCTATCGGTGGCAATCTCGCCCTAAACATCCAGAAGTCCCAAGAACTCAATGTGTGCAATCGTTCACCCGAAAAGGTGAGGGCGATTGTTAAGAAGTCTTCTCATGTGAAGGGTTATGAAAATGTCGAAGAGATGGTCTCTGATATGAAGGAGCCACGCACAATTATTACCGCTCTCCCCCATGGAGAGACGACGGATGCCATGGTGAAAAAACTGAGTTCGGTGATGACCAAAGGTGACACTATCATCGATTGTTCGAATGAATTTTATCGAACATCGAGGAACCGGGGTGCTTTCTGTCAATCCAAGGGAATCGGATACCTCGGTACAGGTCTCTCCGGTGGTGCCGAGGGTGCTCGCCTAGGTCCCGCACTCATGATTGGTGGACCTTCGAATGTCTTTGAGGAACACGAAGACCTCTTCAAGTCTTTCGCTCGGAGTTACGCATACATGGGTGAGGACTACGGTGTTGGTCACTTTACCAAGATGGTACACAATGGTGTAGAGTATGGGATGCTCCAAGGTATTGCTGATGTATACGCCTACTGCAACCAAGATGGATACTACATGGGACAGGTTCTGAAGCGAATTGAAAACACCGATATTTATGGCTACCTGACCAAGTCGGCTATGGATGTACTTCATGAATACGATCTCAAAAAGATTGCTGATATCGGACACATGAACAACACGGGTCTATGGTGTTCGGAGATTGGTCTCGAGTATGGTATTCCCACACCCACGATTAACTCTGCGGTGAACTCGAGGTTTACGAGCCGTCACATTAAGGCGGTCAATACATCTGATCATCGGAACTGTGCCATCGACTTTACGGTCGCGGTGGATGCACTTCGTTTTGTGTTTGCGACATCCCTACTCGAAGGCTACGACCTCATGACGACCCGGCACGTTGGTGACGAGAGTATCAAACAGGCTTGGTCTTCTGGAACCATCATCGAGTGTCCCATGATTGGTGAGGATTACCGCACCATCGTTGAAGAGACTGCTGAAAACGCACGAGTTATGATGATGTATTGCACTGCTGCTGGTATTCCCTGTCCAGCTATCCAGGCTGCTCTCACCCAGTTTGACTTTACACATCAGACCTCTACGTCTATGAAGTTTATCATGGCACAGCGTAACTATTTTGGTCAACACGAGATGATGGAGGCGTGATCCCACAGATAATCAACTTCCTTCTCTTTTAGGAACATCTTTCTGTTACCGCGTTTGATTCCTCTGAGTACACTTTCGTATGCACAACCACCCATGTCCAGGTTCCATTTATCGTTATCATTCGTGAGAATGTACTTGTCCCCAGGAACCATCTTGGCCAAATCTGCTTCTAATTCAATACCCCTGTATGTCATTCTAATTTTGCATTCTGTAGGCGCTGTACCTTTGTATTCTAAGCTTCTCGCGATTTGAATTATTTCCGGCTTAACTGAAGCCAATTCTTTTAAGATTTCTTCACGACTTCTAAACATATGTTTCGCGATAATTGTCGCGAACAACAGGACACAATGACTTTGATACATGTCCCCCACTATACCCACAGTATCAAAGTAATTAATCCTCTCATTCATGTCACCACTTTCATGTAACTTGATTTTGATGGACTTGAGTTTCTGTGGAGTCTGGATAAATCTCAAAACATCTTTGCCGAGATAGTGATCGTTGTACACCACCTTCAGATTGTTTTCGTCGATGAAGTCTTTGATTCTCTCAAAGTCATACTTAGAATGTCCATGTGGTTTCTCGAGGATATAGGTCGCATCGACAAGACCGAGGTAGGGTTCTACATTTTCACAAAAGTTGTGTGTAGGGATGGACATGTACGCCACGACGTTCTTGACGTCTCTGAGGTGTTCCAAGTTCGCCACTTGCTGTCTAGAAATGGGAGTGTGAGGGCAATCCAATTTCTTGAGAGCTGGAATGATACGGGTTCTCGCTAGGTGTCCCCTGGCTCCGAATACGAGGCAGTGATTCATCTATTACTTTTTCCTGACATTAAAATAATGTTCGCCCTCCTCTGCAAACCCATCGCCGTTCCAACACCCAGTGGAAATGTTGCCCTTCGTACCAGGGATTGTCGTATAGCGTACGTGAAGCCATCTCAAGTTCAAGAAGGTGTCTATGAACTTGAGATACTTGAAGCACCTCCAGTAAACGTTAGCGAGTCAGATTAATCAGGACACCTGACTTTGGTTTCATAAAAATAACTTCATCACACTCACCACCCTTCATGACCATCTGTGCCTCACCACACGTAGTTCCAGGTTGTTTGTGACGATCACAGGCAATTTGGGTTCTCGTTGTTATATCCAACCTCTGACTGTAGCCGATGAACGTTCTGTCGACAACACCATCCTTGTCGAGAGCTTCGACCGTCGCCTTCCAGGAGTACTTCCCAAAATCCCAGTACTTGGTATCATCTACTGGGGGTGGTGGAGCATCCAATGCAGAAGAACGAGCAGGTCGCTTCTTCCGTGAAGCTGAGACAAGGGGTGCAAACAAAAACTTAACAACAGTTGCCATTACTGTTGTTACTTTTTGTATTTTTAACTTATTTTCTACTCTTTATCTTTTTCAGTATACTCTTCGCCCACCCCGAGGCTTCAAGTTGTTCTTTTGATACATATTTGAGGTCTTTTAGTTTGAACACACCTGTTGTAGATAACTCTTGCCATTCGTGTAAGGATATCTTTGATTTTCGCAATTCTTCTGGTGTTTTCTCTCGTTCTTCTAAAATCCTATCATCTAAGTGTTCATCAGCAGCTCTCATGAGATAATACGCCATCGCGGTTATTTCATTTTCATCGAGGGAATCATCAACACCATCATCCAAATAACCTTTAGAGAATGATTCCTTGATGAGTTTTCTCAATTCTTCAAAATCTAAATCACCTCTACCATCGTCATCTGCATCTTTGAAACTCTTTGTGGCGACACACGCCTGTGCGGCATACTTTGCAGCTTCTTTTTGAACATCAAATGTCTCTAGAATGACCGACTTGTATAAGTCAGATTTGGCACCCAAACCAAATTTAGCGATGAAATTAACCAACGTTGTTGCGAGTCCCATCAAAACAATACCCGAAGTAAATTGCATAAGTACGAAAAGATAATCCATCTTTCCAATTAAACCCATTTGTTGTATGTCAAACAATATACCGTACCTATAAAAATCGTAATAGATGCCATTTGGTTGTCCATTTGTCAAATTGATTGGATTGTTTATATCGAATGGAGTATGACCACCTTCCTGGCTATACAGTATTTCATTACCCTTTGAAAACCAACCAATTTTAGGAGACACTGTCACGACAGCGTATACATCACTATTACCTATCTGTGTGTGTATATCACGGTCGAGATAGAAATTGTGATACTTGACTGCAATATTGAGACGCAAACCACTCGTTCTCACGTAAGGGTACTTTTCAGAGTCTTCCCCCGCACCATTAAACCCGGTGATATCGAGACCTTCTACATTTTGTTCGTTAAATGGTTTATCGAGGTCAATTCCAGTGATATTCAACCACTCGGATAATTTCAAACGAATAGCAACCCCCTTTTCAAATGTATACAGATTTTCATCAGAACCTTCTCTTCGAATGTATGTCATCGGTTTTGAGCCGGATTGAAGACGAGAATCGAAATAATGATTGAATGCAAAATAACTCTCCTCTATACCAGGTGCTAAAAAGTTTGTAGATTTGGAATGTTCACACCTCCCCATGACCTCAACCGCCTCACCGAGACCATTTAGATCGGAAATACACCCGTCATTTGGTTTAATGTATCTTTGTTTAATTGTTTCAGATATATGTGTTGTAAAAAACATAACATTACCCGATGGAAGCTTTGAGATTAATTCAGATCCCATGTAATATGCACACACCGGTGCATAATAGTACCAGTCATCTGAGTATTTGAATTCATAATTACTGAGGGTATCACAAAATGACGAAGCACCGTTGTATATCGCAGTTTGAGCGGACGTATACTCGGTCGATGCCAAACCCCACGCACTCGCAACACCTGTTGGAACTTCGGTGACGATATACGTCTTTCCTGTAAAAAGTGAATATATAACCCAACTCACAATACCCAAACTGAAAATGATATTTAGTACAGCCAATCTCCAATCACGTATGACAACAACCTTGTTGGCAGAGAATGACAGATTAACGATATTACTACGCATCCATTTCCAAAATGGATTCATTTGAACTGGAGTATATGCCATATAGTACTGTAATTTTATTTTTACAAGGTGGAAAACACCTTCTAAAAACAACTGACTCTCCCAATCGGGTTCGAACCGATGACCTCGCGATTAACAGTCGCACGCTCTAACCAACTGAGCTATGGGAGAAAAGGTCCCCTCTATCCGAATCGAACGAATGACAAATGGAACTACAGTCCACTGCTCTACCAACTGAGCTAAGAGGGGGTGGTAGCTCCCACGTGGATTCGAACCACGGGCGGTGGATTCAAAGTCCACAGTGTTTACCAACTACACTATAGGAGCCTCGGATATATTACTTTTACAACTAATTTCTTTAAACCCCTTTAGACTGGATACTCGTCGACACTTTTAGACCTATCGTTGATGAGTTTCATACTTGCCAGTGAAAGTGAAAAAAGTCCGGCGGAGGTGTTTGCCACAATCATCGGAACGACGTCGAAATAAATCGAATACACGAGACCAAGGGAACTCGCTAGGAGATTGAGGTTCAAAAACGCATAGTTGATAGCATTCGTATCTTTTGTTCTATAGACATGAACGACTTGTGGTACGAACATTATCGATATGAGTATCGAACTCGCCAGACCGACACCATCGATGATGCTATCCATTACCTATTACTATTTTCTAAGGTTTAAGTAGGTATGATTCTATTCATCGTTTTGATAGTCTTATGTATTCTTGTCTTGATGGACATGGAAAAGACTAAGAATAAGTATGATTACAAATGTTTTTTACTCACAATGAAAAATCAAAAGGAACGGTACGAAAAATTTATCAAAAGTCACAAAGATGACATTCCTTTAGAAATTATATATGGACCAGACACCCGCACGGTGAAAGTTGCCGGTGAATATGAAGATCAAATAGATCCGGACTATTATGAGAAGGCATTGGAGATTCACTACAATCCACAAGTGAAAAGACCTGACATAACCTATTTCAACATGGGTGCGATCGGGTGTTTCTTTGGACACATGGACTTCTATCAAAGATGTTTTGATCAGGGCCTTAAATATGCTGTGATATTTGAAGATAACGTTATCATAAAGTCTGACGAAGTTTACGACCGGATCCAGAGTGTGATTAATGAAAAGGGAGATGACTTTGAGATGTGCTTCTTCCACTGTTTATCGAGACTGCCCGACAAAAAGGATGGAACTCTCGAAAAGGTTAAGTGGATTTCGAGTACTAAATGCTACCTCATCAACGTCGAAAACATGAAGGAGTATAAGCGATACTTCCTACCCATGGACAACCACGTCGACATGAAACACGAGGATCTTATTGCCCAAGGTGCGCGCATATACTACAAAGACTTGCGCGAATACATCCTAATCGATAGAACCCACAAAAGTATCATCGCCCATAGTGACCACGGAAATCGAAACTTCTTCTCAAGGCAGTTTCCTGACAAGACCCCACATGAACTCAAGTGGGGATACTAATTCCATGGAATGTCCTGGGGTCTATAACGACATCCGACTTTGAGAAAATCCACAAACATTTCCAAGTCGTCTTTCGTCTGAATGACATCCAACATATCTCCCACATAAGCATTATATTTGTCATGATGACCTGCGTGCACTAGGCGATCTTCTCTTACTTGAAGAACTTCTTTACCATATCTCGTCGGAAGCATCACCACATTGGAACTCGCATTCATGTCATAGTCAAATCTTCTAACCGTGGGATGTTTGGAAAATTGTTTTGGTATCACGTGATGATCTTCGACAATACCCTTATTGTAGAGACCTCGACGTACCTTGAACATTTTGCGTGCAACCGAGCCGTACCGCATCCCTATTATTTGGTAAGTTTTATATACACGGGTCTTTCTGTTCCGATAATAGAGAGCCCTATGTTCAATAGAGTTTTCACAAATGGTGACCTGACCATAACCTCAGAATGATCGATGTACTTTCGTGAGTTTGGGCGATGTTTATCGAGAACACCTTTCATGGAAAGAACACGACCGAGGGAAACTCTCTTACACTCCCTGACATCTATCACAAACTTCACAGGTTTCCTGTATGTCCACGCATCTTCAAAATAGGTGTCAAGTAATTCAGGGGTTGTAGAGTCCCTAATTTTGATTTTGTATTCCAAGACCATTTTTATAAACATACACAAAAATGTTTATAAAAATGTTCCAAACGGGGCTCGAACCCGTGACTTTGGCGTTATAAGCACCACACTCTAACCAACTGAGTTATTGGAACAAAGGTGCAACTCGACCACTTGACTAGTCGTTGTGTATAACACATATCACTTACAGGTCTAAACTTTAAGTATATAGTCGTAGAACTTGATTTTCGTGTTTCCTCCCTGGATGAAGTTGTCAAACTTTTGAGCATTCTCAAAAGCCTCCCCAGCAACTTTCACGGAGAGGATCGTATCGTACGCACACGCTTCAACATCTCTGATGACAAAACCGGGATTGACAACCTTGAGATCTACATCTAATTGATCTTCGATCGAATCCACGACATCTTGATATTCACAGGCTTCGGCGACGACGACTACCGCGTATCCATACCTTTCATAGTTTTCTTTGATTTGACTAATCGTCACAGAGTTTTCCGTTTGATGATTGATGACATCCGTCACCTTTGAATACTTTGCGTATGTCGCATTCGTGGAGAGTCCAGTCACACGATGACCAGGTGCTTCCACAAACACAATTGAATTGGTAGTGGATGCTTCTGTGTGAGCATAGTCGATATACTTTGCAAATTCTTGAACAGCGGTTTGAAATCCAACAGATTCCATACCCGGGATATCATCGAAGATAGTCTTAGCGATGCCAATGATATTCGTCTTCACGCGCTCGTCAAGTGCGAGTTGAGCCGCACTCTTCATCGATTCATTACCACAAATGCAATAGAGGCGATCAAGTTCGTTTACTCGGTCCACAACCTGGTCAAGTTTTATCGGTTCACACGAAACCCTGAGAATCGAACCAGCACCTTCTTCAATCTTTTTACGCGATAGCTCCGTTCGAATATTATTGTTTAGGCCACGGAACCCTTCATTGAATCCAATGATCCGACTATCTTTAGAACTTTCTAGACGTGTTAAGGTGTGGATAATGTTGTTCACACCTGGACACACACCACCAGCGGTGAGGATTCCCACGTTCATTTGACAATTATAAGAACTTTTCTTTTATATACTTTCCAATGAGAAATCCAACAACATTAGTTAAATTTTCACCTATAGAGTAATGCCACGTGTGCTTCTGTGAATTCTGTATCCCAAAGAATCGATCAATAAAGTTTTCATGCTTAGGTTTATTCGCGTATACACGACGGAGCCAGAGAGGTGTTTCTTCATCAGACTCTGAAAGACATCCACCAAAATTTTGTACGAGCTTGGGTCGCATAGAAAGCCAATACTCAAACACTTCCCAAAGGGCACCTAGGGTAATCCAGAACCAGAACTGTTTGGGATACAACGCACCCAACAAGATGAACAAGTTCAAGTGCCCATATTGAAACCCGTAAAATTCCGTTCTATAACAACCATCAGTTTTCTTTTTACACGAACACTTGTTGGCATATGCTAAAAACCATACTGTAAACAATAGGATCACAACTATCATTTATAATAGGCTGACACAATTTTCAAGATGAATATTTAAGCGAACTTACCACGCTTGTTGGAAACGAGCGAACCGAGGATGGCGATGAGTTCACCGATGAGAATACCCTGCTGGGACATCACGAGCATCTTGGCACGATCTGTCTTGGGGCCGAAATCACCATAACCCACGGTGCTCATGGTGGTGAACGCGAAGTAGTAAGGATCAACCGGGCTTTCGAAACCAAACTCCTTAGGATCCATTCGGCTGTAGAGGAAGCCGTACGCGAGAGTGATAGTGGCCAGAAACAAAAAATTGTTCAAGGGTGAAAGACCCATCGTGCTTTATTATACCTCAACAGAATTTTGTCGGGGGATGTCGTCACTTCGTCTCCTTATGTTCAGGTTCCTCACACTCTTCATCCACCTAGAGACTGGATTGGCCGTAGAAGATATGGTCGAAGCCGCGTCATCACTCATGATTATACTGAGTCCATTGCAGACATCTGGTTTATTCTCTTTATCGGGGAACTCCATATTGAACGCCTGAATCGATATTGCTGGTATATCCGGAGCATCATCTAGAAGACGATCATATTCTTGTCGCGCCTTTTGTACAAATTCTAGTACATCTTCTCTGTGCTGAACATCAAGGGACAACTCCATATCAATGTTACGATAGAACTTGGAATACTGGACACACAACGCAGAGTGTGCTTCCGCTAAGTTCGCACTTTGACTAAACTTACTGATCGAAGTGAGAATGCCACCCAAAACATTGAGAAAGGCGAAAAAGTATTGGACTATCATAATTTTCGACTTCATTTCGGAACTCACACTATCGTTTCCACTAGGATTGAGAACGGCGAAACCACCTACACCTGTGATACTCGCGATGACTATACTTGGATATGACAAGTAGTCATGTTGCTTTTTGAAATAAAGACGAGCGTGATTATGAAGCCATCTGTACCCTGCAGCCTTTTCTGCCCATCTTACGAGTAACTTCTCCTGCTTCTCACACCAAAAATGCTCATGGGGCACATCCACTTCACCCATTACTTTACTTGAATATTTTTTGCACATTCCCTAGCGAGAGTGTCGACTGCTTCATTTAGGGGATGACCATTATGTGCCTTGACCCAACGCCATTCAATCATCCTCACTTTTTCCTTGAATGTGTCGATTTGAATCCAGAGATCCTTATTTTTTACAGGTGTCCCCATGGAAGTCACCCAACCATTCTTCTTCCAGTTAATAATCCACTTGGTGATGCCGTTCTTGACGTAGTTGCTGTCTGTGAAAATGCGCACCTCGTCGATGCCCCTCTTCACACACTCTTCAAGGGCCTTCGCTACCGCAGTCATTTCCATTATATTATTGGTCGTGTTCGCCGTGGCACCACACAACTTCATGTCTTTACCTATGGCTCCCCATCCACCAGCTCCAGGGTTTCCGAGGCAACTTCCGTCTGTGTAGATTTCGTACATACTTTCTTATTGGGTGTCTCTTTTATCTTCATTTTGGTCGTCTCCTGAGGTCTAAAAAACTTGTTATAGGGGCACAATCAAGTCGGGTGGGTGGTTTCATGCATGGGAGCATTTACTTTTGAATCGGGACACTCTTTTAAATCCTTGTATTCAGAAGCTTTTTTGGGTGTTTTGCATATTGTGTCACCACAGTGATCTCTGTTCTGATACACGGAGTTTATGGACGTAGCCAATTCATTACATGTCTTGAGTGACCAGCGACCCAATTTGGGTTTATCAATTTCAAAGAGTCTCCTAAACATTTTACGTTTTAGAATGTCTGTTACACATTTTAAAAGGTAATTTTTTATACTATTTTTTTTCAAAAAACTAAGACTTGGTGCTTAGTTGGAGAAGGCGAGACCACCCATACCGGACTGGATGCGGAGGACGTTGTAGTTGGTCGCGAACATGTGCATGGAAGTCGCGTTGTTGGCAGTGCCCATGGTGACAGCGACCTGCGCGTTGTCGATGCGGGAGAAGTTGCAGGTACCGGTGGGCTGGTGCTCCTCGGGCTTGAGCGCGAAGGAGTACGCGTACACACCCGCGTAGGGGGAGCCGGTGTGGTGGTTGAAGGGCTGCACCTGGTTGAAGTACTTGCCCTTCTGCTCCTTGAAACGGTCCTGGCCGTTAAGGATGAGCTTGAAGGTCGAAAGGGGACCGACGGCCTCCTCAGTGAACTCCGAGGTGGAGCCAGCGTCGCCAATGTGGAGCATGGGCGAGCCGTAGAGGGAGGTGGGGACAACGCAGTTCGACTCGATGCCGGAAACGTTCGACTGGAGGACGATGTCATCGTCAGTGGACGCGGAGGTGAAGTTCCACAGGGAGTTGGTCGCGGAGGTGTTGGAGAAGCACCACACGAGCTCCTTGACGGGGTGGTTGTAAGACAGGCGGACCTGCTTGGTGGCACCCGAGTCGACGGTGTCGGTACCGGTGTGCTGGACCTGCTCGATCAGGTACTCGTGACCCTTCTGGGCGAAGCGGCGACGCTCCTCGGTGTCGAGGTAGATGTAGTTGGCCCACACCTTGAACACGGAGGTGTTGCAGTAGGTGGAGAAGTCGGAGGCAAGGTCGATGTCGACGCGGACCTCGTGGTACTGGAGGGCAATGAGGGGAAGGTAGAGACCGGGGTTGCGGTTGAAGAAGAAGAACAGGGGAAGGTAGACGGTGTTGCCGTTGATGGCAGTGGTCATCTTACCGTAGGTCGCCTTCTTGGACTCATCGAGGTAGAGCTCGGAGTACAGACGCCACCACTTCTGGTAGTGCTTGTCGATGCGCTGACCACCGATGGACAGCTCAACGTTGTTGATGGCACGCTCGGCCACCCAGCAGGCAAGCTGCGAGGTGTCGACATCGGACTCGAGTTCGATGTACATGTCACCGACGAGATCACCGTTGCGGGCAACGGTGACGGACACGCGGCCGGAGTTCGCGGCAGTACCGTTGACGGTCTGCTCGATGTTCTCCATCGCGAAGTTGGTGTGGCGCTTGTATTTCGCCTGGAAGAAGGTCACCTCAGGGTTACCGGTAAGGTAGACATCCTGGGCACCGTAAGCTACGAGTTGCATGAGACCGCCGGCCATTTTGAGAGTTGTTGTACTATATACAGAGAAAATAATTTCGGCTGAACGCGCATTTCCCGACCCCAATTTTTCTCAGACCAAAATATAATGACGACTTATCCTGACGAAATTCCCGAGAACCCAGTCGAGGACGGTGAGATTGAAGAGGAGGAGACTGAAGACGAGATTGAGGAAGGTGAGATTGTCACTGAAGATGAACTCGAGGATTTTGATGAGGAAGATGTTGACGAAGGTTTGGACATTGCCGGACTCATGACTTCCCTGATGGCCACCCCTGACGGTGACACTGTATGCTCCGCCCTGGTAATGATTGGTCAGCAAATACAAACCCAAAACAAAATACTTATAAAGATTTTGAGTGAGCTGAAATCCGCTTAGAGGAAAAAATTGTAAATAGGTAAATGGAAGACACGCACTTCATCGATAAGGAACCCAATAGGTATGAAGCACTCGCGGAGTTGCAGAAGCAGCAAATCCAATCGATGAATGGTGAACAAGTGATCGACACAATCAGCCAGTTTGAGTTACACTGGGATCTTCGAACAGAGGATTACAGGAATGCTCGCGAACTCGGCTATCGCCAGTTCATTCACGCTAGTAACTGGGACGACAACAATAACCCAGTCGCCGAAAGAATTGACATCCTGGCTATCAAAGGTATTCGTGAAAAACAACGACGCTTTCTTGTCGAATTGAAGAACCATGTTTCTGAACTGAAAATCGATAAAGATGTTTCCGATGAAGGTGTCACCCCCGTGAAGCGTATCAACAATGTTCTGAAACAGTTGACTGATGGTTACGAGAACATTCGTAGACACTACATCTCTTACGAGCGGGTTGTCAACCCCACTGCTCTTCCTCAGGTGAGTTCAAACTCCGATCCTTCTACGATGGATGAAGATGAAGTCGAAGAGTGTACACCGTATCAGAAGTGTCTCCTGTATACCCTCGACGAGCTCTACAACTGTGGTTATCGTCGATACAAGGGACAGTGCTGTGAAGAGATTAAGACGATCGATCGCCACGGTACTCGCGCCTGGGTTCCCCGCTTCGAAATCAAACAGTTTGTATACACCATCGCCCAGAAGGATGACAACTTCAAGAACTGGAAAAACTTTACCAGCCGTGGCTCTGTCTTTAGGGATGTTGTCGATAACATCTCAACCTGCGTCGATCCACAGTTTCCTGAGATTGTGAAGAGGCGTCATGTGTGGTCTTTCAAGAATGGTGTATTTGTTGGTAAGGAGTGGGTCCCTGATCGTGGAGTCTATGACTGTCGTTTCTATCCATACGAGAGCAAAGAGTTTGCCTGCCTTGATCCAACTATTATCGCCTGCAAGTATTTCGATCAACAGTTTGATGATTTTTCCCATATCGAGAATTGGCAGGACATCCCAACGCCTCACTTTGACAGAGTACTTCACTACCAGCAGTTTGAACCAGAAGTGTGTCATTGGGCCTATGTGATGGGTGGACGCCTGTGTTACGATGTCGGTGAACTTGACAGTTGGCAAGTTATCCCATTCTTCAAGGGTATCGCCGGCTCTGGTAAATCCACTCTTCTCACCAAGGTGTTTGAGAAGTTTTATGAGAAGGAGGATGTCGGTACTCTGGCGAACAACATCGAGCGTAAGTTTGGTCTTTCTGCGATCAAAGACTCTTTCATGTTTGTAGCCCCAGAGATTAAGGCGGATCTCGCTTTGGAGCAGGCTGAGTTCCAGTCGATAGTGTCTGGTGAAAGCGTCTCCGTTGCTGTGAAGAACAAGACTGCAACCTCGATGGTTTGGAAGGTTCCTGGTGTACTCGCTGGCAACGAGGTTCCAAACTGGAAAGACAACTCGGGATCCGTCCTTCGTCGTATCCTCGCCTGGAACTTTACAAAGCAGGTGCGTGAAGCTGATCCACACCTGGACAAGAAGCTTGAGTCGGAACTTCCAATTATCCTTCTCAAATGTGTACGAGCCTATCTCGATTATTCTAATAAGTATCGCGACAGAGACATTTGGAATGCCGTCCCAGCGTACTTCAAGATTATCCAGAAGCAGGTGGCGATGGTTGCGAATACACTCCACAACTTCTTGGAATCGACCAATGTGAAGTTTGGCAAGGACCTCTGTGTACCCCAGAAGATCTTTGTTCAGGTATTCAACCAGCACTGCCAAGCCAACAACCTTGGAAAGCAGAAGTTCAACCCAGATTTCTATGTGGGGCCATTCAGTTCGAGAGATTTGGAAGTTCGAACGACCGAAGTGACATATAATGGCGACTATTACCCCTCACAGCCAGTCATTTACGGTGTCGATGTAGTCATGGATAATGCCAACTTTTCCAAGGACTACTAAAAAAATCCTAACCAATAGTAATATGAACCAGAGTGTCAAAGAATTTGTCAGGCAATCTGGTGTTCAGGTTCAGAGTCCAAACTCGAACTCAAACTCAAATGACGAGTTTGCGAGAGAACTCGAGCAAGACATGCTTCGTAGACAGCGAGAACGTGCTGCGGGGTTTCGCTCTCCTCCCCGCCCAATGCGTCCAGTACCTCGCCAGGTTCAGGTTCCTCAACGACTTCAGAGGAATCTGGTCAATGATCGATCGTATGCAGGAGCGTTTAAACAGTTTGAAAACAACTCACCACTGGAGAATGAGTTCAATGATGTGAAACTCTCCGAAAATGAGGAAAAAATGATCGACAACCTGGTTCAGGAGTTTGACGTTCCACCACCCGTAACAAGTACAGCTCTTCAGTTTAGTAAGTTCAATCCAGGTATGTTCAACGCCACAGTGGACTCTGGGTTCGGACAGAAAGACACCGTCGTTGATCTCAAAAAAACCCTCGTCAAGAGACCTTTACCTAAAACACCCATTGGTGAGGGTCTTTATGTAGACACGAAAGAGATCAAAGGTGTTTACGGACAGTTTAAAACTGGTTTCTCCCACACCAAGGAAGCTGGTCCCAAGGGTTCTCTCAATAAGAACTTCTTCAGCGTGCAAATCATGCTCATACTCTCCAATGACACGGAGAGTAAAGGTGCCACTGTAAACATTTATCGGAATGGTAAGATTCGTTTTTCTGGAGGTTTCGTTGGAACAAACATCGTGAATCAACCAGAACTCATTCGTCGTTTTGTTGTCAATAACTACACCGAACGCCAACCATTCTTCTATAACCCATTCACATACAACAACCTGAGTGGACAATTTAGAATCAATGGAATTTTCAAAAGCTTACCCACGATCGCGAGTCGACAACGAATGTACGGTGTCACGGACATGACGATCCTCGAAGAACAGACACCGTTCCTCTATGTACCCATCGAGAACATGACCCTCATCTTCTCGAAAACTGGAAACGTTCAGGTTGTGGGCGCGAAAACCCCTGGTGCTATGTTGAAGGGGTATGACACCGCCAAAGAACTCGTCGAAAAACTTTATAAAGATGATCAGATTTTAGTGACTGGTGTGTTTGATCAGGGTATGAAAGCCGGTAAGACAAAGTCAAAACCAAAGAAGACAACTGTTTCACCAAAGAGGAAATACACCAAAAGAAACTTGAACGAGAATGAACGCATGTCAAAGGCGGAACTCATAGCACTTGCTCGACGCAAAGGTGTTGTCAACTTTAGGGTAAAAACCAGTGATGGTTCTAGACTCGCGACTAAAGATGAAATCCGTGCTAAGATCAAGAATCTTTCCAATAAAAAGAATGTATCGTTCAAGAATAAGAACAAGAATGTCAAACTTTCGGGTAATGGCAACACTTTTAGAGTTGGTCGTAAGATATGCACAGACTTGAAAAAAGATGAACTCCTTCGTATCGCTGCGATTCTTAAAATTAAGCCAGGTGAAAAGGAGACTAAACTCACACTGTGTAAGAAGATCCAAGATGTGCGAAACAACTTAGCCAAACCAAAACCTAAACCCCCTCCACCCCCACCTAAACCCACCAAGATGCAGGTGCGTAAAAACACAGCCGCAGCTAAACGCAATGTTAAGAAGGCTGAGGTGATCAAGAAGAGGGGTCTCGACGAAAACTCTATTCGTAAGGATATTACCAAACTCTATGGTGACAAGTGGATGAAGCGGTACAAGCCCAACATTAACCAAGATGTTCGCAACATGAAGTCTGCCCTCAACGCGATCACCAACGGTAACAAGATGGGTATTCCTTTCAAGAAGAACATCGATGAAATGAAGAAGCGTGTCGTTGGACAATGGAAGATGGAGAGAAAGAGGGAACTTGAGCGAAAGTATCTCATGAACGCAGTGAATGTGACTGGTATCGCACTCAACCTGAGAAACGATTACCGTCGCGCAGCTGCCAACTATATCATGAGCAAGAAGACACCCCCTTCGAACAAGAAGATGGCTGAATACCGCAACTATTGGTTAAAGTTTAGAGCTAATACTAATTCCAATAGGCGTTCTAATGGAATTAATAGGACGGTCAGGGCTCGAGTTGAGAAGATGTAACATATTTAACGCTGTAGTTTAAATACAAACACAATACTGCAACACTTAATTGATATATGGCCGTACCCCACATATCAATTACCAAGAGCGGAATAATTGCCATAAAAGATAGAATCCCGTGAACCGCTATTTGATATGTAGCAATTGTCCACCCTGTAACTACCATTATTAAAGTCGTAAACATGAAACACATATTTACGATATCTATAAATCTAAAAAACCATGTTAACAAGAACATAGTTATGTAAAGAAATATACATGTCATAACCTTCCCCTTTTCACAAAATGCGAGACTGTTTATATGAATTGTTGTTTGTGTGACAGGTAGTTCCGGTGGGGGTTCCGGTGGTGGAACTTCTTGATTAAAAGCTATAGCTATTGAGCCATCGGGTTCTTCAACTACGAGATGTCTTCCCCCTTCCATAAACTTAATACTTATAAATCTCTATTGTTTAAGTTAAAGCCTGTAAACGATTTTGAAAATATATGGGAGTTCAAGAAGAGTTAACAGGACGGCTCGAGCTCGGGTTGAGAAAATATAATCACGGTGTTCGCACCGATGATGACACCAGGGATTGGGGAACACCAGTGAACTCATGGCTCTACATGGCGAGGGAAGAGTTCTTAGATGCTATGATTTATGTTGCAGCTGACTATATTCGTAAAAGTGGTCTAGAGCGTGATGAGAATGAAGAAGACGATAACAATCTCATCATGCGTGTTATTGGTAGGTATACTGAAATAGAGAGTTCCAAGCACAAAATGCTCCTATGGCAACTCTTCAATATGTTGAACGCCATGGATCGTTAACACTTGATTTTCGTGTTGATCTGTTTGTTTGGTTCAGCAATTTGTTTAAGATGAATAGTGTGATACGAAAAGTCGTATTTGGGAAATGTTTCTTTGATTTTATTTGACAAAAGACTAGCCTGAACTATGTAAGGCATACCTGTACACACAGATGTTCGCTCAATTCCGAGAAGACGATCCTCGAGTTGAACAAACATTTTTAGCGCGTCGCGTCCTAGCCCATCCTTGTGCATCTGAAGGTACACCTTCTTTGACGCACCATCACTCACATAGAAGTTTTTAGAACCCTCAACCTCCTCTGACTTTGTGCGCTTCTCGTACATGAGGGCCAAAATGATGAACGCAAGGATGATGTAGATCATTTATATCTACTGCGAAATTAGTTTACAGAGGTCATCAATCTTTTGGAGGATGTTTTGAAACTTGTAGATCGAATCAACATCTGAAGGCTTCACAACCTCCATCTCAATCTGGTACATTGCCTCCTCTTCCGAGTCCATATCGACATTGTCACCTGAAGAGATTGTCATATCAATGCTGAGGTTCTTACGCACGAAAGAGTGACGAGTCTTGGTTCGCTTACGATCCATATCGTATTCCCCCGAAGTGGGAATCTCACGAGCGACGCAGAAACGCACATCGAGGGGATCCCTTTTGAAATCATCCTTGATGACACTGATCTTTTGGATCATCGTCTGTTCACCAGACTCTTCATCACAAGTAATGCGAACATTGTTCGCGTCGTTGTAATAGACATCAGCAGACGTCGTCTTGACACTCTCCCAACCATCATACTTCTTGAGACCCTTGAGTACCCGTTTCCAGGTATCCTTGCCAACATTGGTGTCAAAAAGGGATCCGTTATGTTTTCCAAGGCGGATTTCTATCTCAATGTCTTCTTCATTCTTGTGAGCTTCAAAGATCGGGAGTACTTTCTCGGTAAGGTCCATTTTGCTTTTCTTATCTTTTTACATTTGCGTCATTCTCTTAAGCCTTTTTTGTGCACAAAATTCAATGAAGGGTCTCGAAAATCGTGGAAACACCTGTTATTTCAACACAGCTCTTCAATGTCTATTGCACATCCCTGCTTTGACAAACTATTTCATCAAGGATCCATATAAAGGTGACTGTGCATTTACCCAAACATACGGAACATTCGTGAAGACCTTTTGGACTAGGGGTCAGGACAATGTTGATGTACATTCACTTCTCTCAGGGTTTCGTGAGAAGTTTCCTCGATTTGGATCAAACGAACAACATGACGTGCAAGAAACTGTATTGTGTATCATCGATATCCTCGAGACTGCGAGGCCTGAAATCAAGCACTGGTTCTACGGTAAAAAAGTTCAAGAAACAGTATGGCCAGGTGGAAAATCATCAAACGAAGAAGACTTTAGTGTTCATTTGATAACATCCGAAGGGAAGGATATGGGTGAAATGTTGAAGAAAAGTACAGACTGGAGTGTCATCGAAAATTTTGAGGATACCGAGGGTAAGGTACACCATGTCGCTACAACTCGAATGCTCTTTTCAAAGTTGCCACAAGTTCTCATGATTTCTTTTGACTGTAAGAGTCACATTCAAATTATTGAAAACATCATCATCGACAAGTATGAATACAACCTCATTGCGAGTGCTGTACATGTCGGTAATCAAAATGATGGTCACTATGTAGGGATGATAAAGCATAAGAACAAGTGGTTTTTAGTGGATGATGATAGTGTTCAAGAACACCCACTTCCTGACGAGGCTGGATATTATTTCATGGTCTACAATCTAAAAACTCCTTCATCTTGATATTCTCCTTGATGTTCACGATGGTTCGGTAAAATGTTCGACGGTTGTTAGGGTGCGTCTTGTCTCTCCTTCTCTTTAGCGGTTTCCACCACATCGGTTCCTCCCATGTCACATACTTACACTCCACTATGGCTCCATCTTCAAACCAAGGTTCATCCTCAATTCTATTGTGTGGAATCTCCGATTCGAAGAATAACTTCCCCTTTTCCTGTACATATAGACGCCACGCAGGTATACCCGGTTTAAATCCTGGGGTTTCTCTTGAAGGTTCTCTCTTCATGAGAAAGTCCACAGTATTCTTCTCTTGTGGCTTCCACTTGAACATAGTCTCATGGGTTCCGATGCGCACAGGTTCATTCACTGGTGTGAATACGAGACCATCGATCTTCTGATCAACCGTGGGAAGATACTCATCCATGAACTTCGCATAGTCTCTCATATGATGAAATGTTTTACACTTTAGACGATACTTGTCAGACTTCATGTAAATCACAGACTTCATCAAATCCTTGGCAGCATCGAGGCGACCCATGAGATTCTTGTCCCACACAGATTGTCCGGCAACAACGACAGCGTCATAGACCATCAAGGTCCCTTCATAGAGTTCGCCATCGAGAATCGTCCCCTCATAGGCACTCTTCTTCAAGTTGATAGAAACTTCAAACATATCAAAAGCCCGATTGACAAATAGACATTTCTTCTTCCCCTCATACATAATCGCAACCATCATATGACGTTCTCCATCAGTCTTTTCACATACCACATAGTCACCACTCTTTAGAATGGGAAAGTGTTTGTATTCGATAGAGATTGGTTGTGGACCTGGAAAGTAATCTTTACTTCCCCATCGAGCATGTATAAAGTCTATGACATATTTGTGAAGTGGGGTGGACATGTTTTATGTTCAACCTTAAACTTTAATTTACTTTGACACCGGCGGCGTTCAGAATGTTACTCACACATTCATGTGTATAAGTCATTGTCAACTTAGCTGCGGTAAATGCATAAATTTTAACGCCTTGTTGCAAAAGTTTCTGAAACATATCTGGAACGAGTTTCCAACTTCCAGTCTTTTTATCCTTGATAACCTTCAAGACATTCTTTGTATTCATCAACCAGGCTCTGGCTGTAGTGGACTCAACTTTTCGAATGTCCTTTGAAACTGTTTTACCTACATTTGTGTCAAAATGAAGACCCATCTGTGACACAGGTTCCGTGGAGTTTTCCCGAACCTTCTCTTTGAAGAGAGACCAATCAATACCATCTTTCACACCGGGAAAAACGAGACACCCCACACCCTCATGCGGTTCAAAGAGTTGACTGATTGAGGCGTCATCCATATGAATTCCAAAGTCTATGAAGATGATACGATCGTGAGACTTCATATAACTTTGAACCTTTTCAATCTTTTCCAAAGTTTCATCGTTGACATAATCAATCTTGTTGTCCACATTCTTTTCGAGACACTTCACGTTTATACGCAAGATTGTATGGAGTGTCTTCACGTGACACGCCTTGGATCGAGTGACCAAGATGGTGACAAGCTTCATAGCTCAATCTATAATCTAAGCCTTAAGCCTATCATTAAGACAACCAGAGAATGGTAGATTTCCAACATGTCCGAGGGTTGTGTTCACATCTGCGTAAATTTTACCACCAGCTTGTTGCCATCGGCGACAGAACGCGTAATCTTCCGATAAGTAACGCCGATTATTGGGGTCAATCATACAGTCGAAGCAGGCGTGATAATCATCAAAGTCTCGATTCTGGTGGTCATTTTTACACCACAGATCTGGAAACTTTTCTTCAAGGGTCTTGAATACAGACCTCTTGATGACCATGAAACCTGTGGGCCCATCCAAGATTTCAATAAAGCCATTTTCAATCGGACGATTATGAGCACCAAAATTGATCACAAGACTTGATGAGAGCATAGACATATCACGATCATCACCCTTCTTTACAGCATTAGCGGCTTGATCCCACATGACAACCTTTTTAGGATAACATGCGACGGACAGGTCATGACCCGAGCGGACGAGGCGTACGACTGCTTCTGGATCAAAGTGAATATCGGCATCGATAAACATGAAAAGATCGCAGTCCGTCTTTTGCATAAAACGACCTACAGCTACATTACGAGCGCGGTGTACGAGGGATTCATTTTCGGTAGTGTCGATATAGAGTTGAATTCCTTCTTTTATTAAAAGCAACTGAAGTCTAATGATACTAGTCATATACTTCTCTAAACAGAGGCCCCCATAACAGGGTGTAGAAAGAAACAACTTCTTCATATATTAGCTTTCACCCTTAGCCTCTAAGTGTTTTTTTATAATCACCTCAATCTTATTCAGTGTCGGAACTGATACTGAACATTTCTCACACATTTCATTTTTCGTCACCTTGTTTCCTAGGACAATGTAAATAATAGCAGATGCCACACTGTTGGGTGTCTTACTCATAAGATCCACACAGTCCTCGGTGGCACTACACATTTTGTTACACCTGAGACGCTCTTCTCGTGTAACACTGAAGGAATTCAAAAGTCGTTGCATCACATCGAACGCTTTCGTCACATAATTCTTCTTGGTTGCACCGAGGATATTCTCCTTGAAAATTTGGGTTGTTCGACTCACATCTTTGGATTGTATTCCAAACATATCCGCAATTTCCTTGGTTGTTCTGGGGATTTGAGCCAGGCGGCATGCATAAAGTACACAGTTGGCTTTGATTCCCAGACGCACGGCACCACGAGTTAATTTTTCGTCGTTGAACTTTCTGTACATCATCTTTGCATCCTTGAGTACCGAGTCGGGTAAAGTATGACACGCCTCGTCAATATCTTTGTACGCATGGAAGAGTGAACGATCCTTGTGATTCATAGACATGTGAAAATTGATTTTCGCCATTCTCTTGTTTTCGTATGTAGAACCGCGTTGAGTTGCAATCACCGTTCCTTTACCCCAATTCTGTGAGAAGAGTTCAGGGTTTGCATTTGGGTTCCCACATCGGGAAGGGTCATTCACCTTGCCATCATCTGTCACTCCACTCGTCCATTCAGCTGTATCATCCACAAAATACGATTCCACCAAACCACAGTCTGAACAAGTTGGTAGACCTTCTGGTGAAATTACTTTCACCCCCGAACATTCGAAACAAAAGTTTTTGTTTACCGGTTTTTCTTCAGTTTTTTTTGGTAATAGGGCGTCCAAATCGGACCATATAGTTGCCAGCATTGTTTTTGAATGTGGCAATCTTTTTTAGATTTTTAAAAAACGCATCACATACTTAGGCGTCGCACACGGGTTTCAATAGCGTCGATAGTTTCTTTGAAACTCTTTCCACCCGAAGTGGTAGGCTCCCATTCATTCCATTCTTTGTCGATGGCTTGGTGTCCAGGAGGTAGAGGAATGTCTTGTCCCACAATTTCACTATCAGAGACCACGAAACCTTCCAGATCGGATTCATCTTCACCACCTTCATCATACACGTCACTGTCACTATCCTCAACGTCGATCTCAGCGTAGTAGGCAAACATGTTCTCACCCAAAGACTTCATCTCCAAATCCATGAAAGTTGTTCCACTTGGGTAATGTTCCATCACACTCTCGAATGGAGCGGGAGAAAGTTCATCTTGGTCTACTTTGTAGACACAAGCGGACTTATATATGAGTTCGGTGGGGTTAAGATAATGAATACCGAGAGTCAGGCCAGTGTTCATCCCAACAACCCCGTACATTTGGTCTTCTACACCATCTTCGTTTACAAACAGTTTGACTATATCGTCTTGAACAATTTCGGAGGGCACAATCATGCTTAGAGTTTTTCCACAAAAAATAATCAGGGATAATATCACAGATGAAAGTTAGAATTTATTCGAAGGAAGGATGCCAATATTGCGACCATGCGGTAAATCTATGTGAGTCGGAAGGACTCGAGTACGAAAAACTCATGGTGGACAAAGAGGAACTCAAGAAAGCTTGTGGTTCAGGAGCGGTAACCTACCCTCAAATATCTATTGACGGACGTCACATCGGAGACTACTTTGAATTTCAAGAATACATCGAAGACGAATACGAACCTATACTTGCACCAACCCTTGATCGTTTTACAGTTTTTCCCCTGAAGTATCCTGAGCTCTGGGAACTCTACAAGAAGGCTCAGATGTCCAATTGGACTGCTGAAGAGGTTGACCTCTCCAAGGATATGGACGATTGGAAAACCCTAAATGATAACGAACAGAAATTCATAAAGTATATCCTGGCGTTTTTCGCCGGTTCCGATGGAATTGTATTTGAAAATATCAACAACAACTTTGCTGACGAGGTGCAAATCTCTGAGGCTCGATCATTCTATGCTTACCAGTCTCATAATGAAATGGTGCACGGTGAGACCTACTCCAAGTTGATTGACAAATACATTAAAGATGGTGCGGAAAAGAAACAGCTCTTCGAGGCGATTCAAACCGTGCCTTGCATAGAGAAAAAGGCAAATTGGGCTATGAAATGGTTCGACAAGTCCCGCCCATTCACAGAACGCCTCTTCGCGTTCGCATGTGTCGAGGGTATCTTCTTTTCTGGAAGTTTTTGTGCCATCTATTGGCTTAAGAAAAGGGGACTCATGCCTGGTCTCTGTTTCAGTAACGAACTCATCTCCCGAGATGAGGGGCTTCACCAAGAGTTTGCGGTTGAGTTGTTCAAGTTGTTTCGCAACAAACCCTCGACTGAAACACTGCACACCATCATTAAGGAAGCCGTAGAGATTGAGAAGGGCTTCATCCTGGATGCACTCCCATGCAACTTGATTGGTATGAACTCTGATAAGATGTCTGAATACATTGAGTATGTGTCCGACCGTCTTTTGAAACAGATTGGTCAACCCCCAATTTGGAATTCCAAAAATCCTTTTGATTTCATGGAAAACATCTCCCTTGATGGAAAGACAAACTTTTTCGAAAAACGGGTCGGAGACTACGGAAAAATGGATGATACCTCAGACGAGATCGGATTTGACGAGGAATTCTAAACATTTTACTATCAATTTATCCAAATTGACTGGAAAATGCATTTAATTAAAAAGGGTTCCATCGGACGACACGTCCATGGGCTCGAGCGTGCGACCACTGTCAGCGAACTCAAGTTGGGGTTCACCAAATTCTGGCTCAGCATCGGGTGCCTCGACCATTTGGGGAGGGGCGGCCACGACAGTCTTGGTACCCTTCTTGGAACCACAGCCGCACCCACTCTTCTTCTTGGAGGCGCATACACCCTCTTTCTTGATGTTCATCATACCCCAAACAACGAGAATGAACACTAAGGTGTGTACGAGGAGACCCAGGGTCGATGGGCACCCAGTAGGGGTGGAGATCCAAGAACCCAAGATTCGCCTGACGACGCGGAAAGTCTCAGGGTTCGCAACGATGAAAAATGTGAGACCCGAGATGATGGAAATGATTAACTTCTCTTCCTGCTTCTTGCCGTTGCAGCCGCAGCCACAATCTTTAAATAGACCCATGATTACTTTTAACATATGTCAACAAAAAAATCGACTTAAAGTCAAGCCACCTAGTATAGATATAACCAACAAACAATGTCGCTCTCTATTCAGCAGTCCACCGAATTCTCTCCTGCCTCCGTGCAGTTTTCGAAACTTCGCAAGAACAAGAATGGCGGTAAAGCCGTCTACCTCAACGCCGGCGACAACAAGAAGCTCTACATTCAGTTCCCTTTCATGCGTTCCCCTTATGGTATGAGTGCTTTCACAGATGAAGGCACTGGGCGCACTTCTTACTCCCTCGATCTTTCTTTTGACACTGACAACGAGGAAGCGATGGAGCTTCACAACAAGCTCAAGGAGCTGGATGACATCATCGTGAACACCGTGGCCGCCAACTCTAAGGAGTGGCTTGGTAAGGAGTTCAATGTTGCCGTCCTCAAGGAGGCGCTCTACAAGCCCATGGTTCGTCCCGGAAAGGAGCAGTACCCCTCCACTATCAAGCTCAAGATCCTCACCAAGCCCGATGGCGCCTTTGTTCCCGAGGCCTACTCTATGCAGAAGCAGCCAGTTTCCCTGGACACTGTTGAGAAGGGGCAGAAGTGCATGGCTATCGTTGACCTCAACCAGATCTGGTTCATTGACAACAAGTTCGGTGTGACCATTCGCCTCCAGCAGGTTCTTCTCGAGCAGTCTGCCAAGCTCCCTTCTTTCGCTTTCCAGGGTGTCAACCTCCCCGAAGAAGAGGAAGTTGATGTTGAGGTTGAAGAGGAGGAGGTTGATGAAGTTGATGACCAGTAAGTTCCCTATTCCCAAGTCCTACGGACTTGATTTATTTCCCCTATTCGTAAGTTGAAACAATCTTCTTACGAATATAATAATGAACGCCCAGGTGAAGAAATTGCTGAGGGGTAAGAAGGCCTGTGACCCAGCGTCCCACCTCTGGTTGAAAAAGAAAAATGGAACCATGACCAAGGGTGCTGTGAAGCTTGGTGAGGGTCAGTATGGTAAGGTGTATCGTGGATGTATTGACGATGGATGTGAAAAGTATATCGCTTACAAAGAAATCAGAACACCATCATTGACTGAAAAGACGAACAATCTGCCACTCGCGGGATTTAAAAGAGCTCTCGATGAAATGAATCCAAAGATGGAATTTACTATCGCGAAAAAGTTGGAAGGTTTTGGGGTTCCCAAGATGTATCTTTACAAAACTTGTGATAAGAAGGATATTCTTTATAGTGAATACGTGAAGGGTAAGGAGATGGGAGAATGGATGATGTTTCAACCTACTCTACCCGCCATGAAATCTGTCATGGCACAAATCATCTATAATCTCTATCGTATCCAAAAAAAGTATCCAGGATTCCGTCATCACGATCTTCACCTTGGAAATATCCTTGTTCGACCGGTGCCCACGAAGGATATGAAAATCATGGGGTCTACGATTTCGAATGCGGGTTTTGAAGCTGTCATCATTGATTTTGGATTTGCTGCGTTTCCACGGATTAAGAATCCTCTCATCAACGCCAACAATTACAAGAACATCGGCATCTCGAGAAAGTCGGACAAACACTACGATTTACACTTTTTCTTGAACTCTGTACACGATATGGTTCGTCAACCACGGACACGCACGGAGCGAGTGGTGAAGACATTCATTGAAAACCTGCTACCTAAAGACTATCTTGTGAGTAGGTCGAACACTGTCAAGAATTTTAGGTTGAGGGGTAACAAGACTGTAAATTTAAACTTTGAGGAAGTTCTATCCAAACCTTTCTTTACAGGTGAAACAGAGATGAAAAAGGTCATACCTGTGGTGAAACCTAAACCTGTCACCAAGATTCAGACTTCTAAACCAAAAACACCAGTAAACAAAGAGGCTGCTAAAGCGAGGGCGGTAGCTATCCTAAAGGCGGGTAAAACGAAACCCAAAAAACGCCCCGGCCTCATTAGAGCACGACCTTGAAAACCCTCTTCGTACCCTCGTCAACCTGAGAGAGTATCTTAAACTTTGGAGTTTTGACGAGCTTCTCACCACTCTTAGTGACGAATGATTTCATCCGTTCAACTTCACCACGGGGCATTTTCCTGGTGTATTTGAGCGTGACATTTTTGTTTCCAATAGTGAATACAGTTGAAGACATTTTAATATTTACTTACAATAAAATGCTCGTCTTCGCTATTCTCTTGATTATCAATATCGTGATTCTCTTCCAGACTGGTAAGAAAGCTTCCAAGAAGGAAGGTGGTAAGAAGTGGACTGTTTTCGGGACCATGGGTTGTGGTTGGACCCGAAAGCAGTTGGATTACATGAAAAAGAATGGAAAGTCCCATACCTTTGTCGATTGTGACAAGGGTGGTTGTGATGGCATGGATGCTTTCCCAACCTTAAAGGGACCTAATGGTGAAGAAATTGTCGGGTACAGTGAAATTTAAATACCGCGCACAATCTGGAGCGAGAGGGCGAGGATGAACGCATCCAAAAGGGTGTTGATGGGCTTGAGCACGGTGATGTGCTTCACGAGGGAGCGGTTCCATACGACACGGAGAAGGAAGGTGCTGATGAGAATAGACAGCACGAAGATGAGAAACTCCATGAGCGCGTCGGAGCGAGACTTAGCCTTGGTTACTTCTTGGATCATTTATTACAAGTGGATATTTTTTTCTACATGAATTACAAATGAAGGATCTTCCTCTGAGTGGTTCCGAAAGTAAGTTCACCAACCGGAGATGGGGATCTCAGAAGGGTATTGGGAATAACAACTGTTATGCCTATGCTGTTGGTGACTATGAGGCCTATAGGTGGCAGAAGTCAATCCCCGGTGATCGATCTGGACTTTCAAATGGAAATCATTCGTATACCCACTGCACCGGTCTCCCAAAGCGTGTGGTATCGGACAATCCCAAAAAGGTCTACAAAACGGGTGCCAACGAGAAGTGTAAAAGGGGGTACTACAAAGTCATGATGTTCGTTTCTCCTGGTCGTCCCACAAATTACATTCGGCAAGGTGATTTCCACTTCTATAAACAGCATGGAGTCGTCGAGTACAAAATCAAACCTGGAGACACTACAGCATCCGTGGCAAAGTTCTTCAAGGTTCCCGAATCTCGAGTAAAGAGGGCTGGTCCATTTAGGGTTGGTAAGCGTATCGTCTTCAAGGCGAATGTGTTCAGTCACAAGCGTGGTTGGGCGACTGGGCCACTTCTGACTGATGCAAAAGGTAACGCCATAAAGGATCCTCGTAAGGCTTCCCGTGACTATCCAGGTCTAAACTATGAAACCTACTGCAGTTCATTCTGCGTCAAGAACCGAGGGATCAAAGTCGGTAAGACTCACCCCAAGGTCCGCAAGAATACTGTCTAGGTCTGGTTGATTCTCGACATCAAAGGTTATGTCAAAAAGGTCAAGTACATCAAATATCGATTCCTCATTCAAGGACACAGAGTTTGCCGTCGCTGTGTAATTGTTCTGAATCGTGACGACAATCTTGAACTGAGAAGCATCAAAAACCTTTCTACATGTGGGGCATGTATTCTTACCTTGTTCTTTCCATTGTTCTAGACAGTGGGAATGAAACATATGTCCACATCGAATCGGAGGATTTGTCCTCGTTGATTTGACTTCATTGAGACATATGGCACATGTCGACATTCTAGAATATGGGTTCAAAGTTTTTTCCGTGATTTTGCTCACCTAGTAGATGTCAGGGATCTTGAGAAGGGGCTTGTCACAAGTCTTGCAGTTTTCCTTACCCTGTTCCTCCTGAACCTTGGTGAGGAGTTGAGGACCCTGAGTCTGAAGGAGCTTGCGGTACGAGTAGTTATCCTCGAAAGTGATGCCATTCTGCTTCATCACATAGTTGTTGAAA
>JACLAD010004094.1_pt1 | contig 50924 bp, 42 predicted proteins | sample 8027901 | NCBI WGS metagenome assembly JACLAD01 (sample SAMN15725071, study PRJNA655200) | protist metagenome | isolation source: fluorescence activated cell sorting (FACS) single amplified genomes of... | place: Spain: Blaines Bay Microbial Observatory, Mediterranean Sea | collected 2016-07-05 | reverse complement strand
GACCGCGTCCTCGGGCGCGCGCCCGGACGGTGTCGGGAAGTCCAGCACGTCCAGGCCCTCGTGGACCGCGCCCATGAAGGATGCGAACGTGCGGGCGGGCAGCCCACCACCGGTCTCGTTGTCCGGCAGGGTCGCGCGGTTGTCACGGTTGCCCATCCAGATCACGGTGGCGACCTGGGGGGTGTAGCCGGCGAACCAGGCGTCGCCGTAGTCCTGGGTGGTCCCGGTCTTGCCCGCGACGGGACGGCCGATTTCGGCAGCCTGGGCGGTACCGTTGGTCACGACACCGCGAAGCACGTCGGTCAGGATCGCGGCGTCGTCCTCGCCCATCACGCGTTCGCCGCTCGTGTCGGCGCGGTACAGCACCTCCTCGCCCCGGCGGATCTCCTGGATGGCGTGGACCTGGTTGCGGACGCCTTCTGCGGCGAAGGTGCCGTAGATGCCGGCCATGGTCAGCGGCGACGTCTCGGTCGTCCCGAGGACAAGGGAGGGGTTTGCCGGGTGTTCCCCGGGCCTGCCGGTCAGGGTGTCGGCCATGGCGGCGATGCGGTCGGGCCCGAGCTCGACGGCCATCTCGGCGTAGGCGGTGTTGCTGGAACGCCAGGTCGCCTGGCGCAGCGAGAGGGTCCCCAGGTCGCTGCCGCCGTAGTTGGAGACGGTCCAGTCGTTGCCGGCGTCGGCATCGGGAAGGGTCACGCTGCTCGGGGCCCGGAAGGGTTCCTCCGCCGAGCGGCCGTCGGCCAGCCACGCGGCCAGGGCGACGGGCTTGAACGTCGAACCCGGCTGGCGGTTGGCGAGGGCCAGGTTGAACTGGTCGTTGGTGTAGTCGCTGCCACCGACGAGGGCCAGCACGCCGGCAGTGGTGGGGTCGACGGCGACGATCGCCCCCGACGCCTCGATGCCGTTGAACGCCTCGGCGTGGGCGCGTTCGGCGTGTCGTTGCACACCCAGGTTGAGGGTTGTCGTGACCGTCAGGCCGGCACCGTCGGCGAATCCGAGTGTCTCCAGCTCTCGTCTGACGACGTCGGTGAACCATGGGGCATCGTCCCGGGCGACGCTGCGACGGGGGTTCGTGGGTGGCTGCTGGGACAGCAACGTGTCGCGTTCGGCGGCGACCAGGGTGCCCTGCTCGACCATGCGGCCGAGGACGTAGCGGTACCGCGCGTGCGACGCGGCGTTGTCGACGAGCGGGTCGTAGATCGATGGCGCCGGCAGCACTCCGGCGAGGACCGCGGACTGCGCCAGCGTCAGGTCGATGGCGTCGATCCCGTAGTAGGCCTGCGCCGCTGCCTGGATGCCGTAGGCCCCTCGACCGAAGTACACGGCGTTGAGGTACATCACCAGGATCTCGTCCTTGGTGTGGGTGCGCTCGAGCTTCAGGGCCAGCGCCGCCTCCGTCAGCTTGCGCCAGACGGTCTGGGCGTTGTCCCCGGACGCGACCTTGATGTACTGCTGGGTGATCGTGGAGCCGCCCTGGCTGACCTCGCCGGACCGCAGGTTGGCGACCACCGCCCGGCCCACGCTGACCGGGTCGATACCGATGTGGTCGTAGAACTCGCCGTCCTCGGCGGCCAGCACCGCATCGATGGTGTGCTGGGGGATCTGCTCCAGCGTGATGTCGCGCTGCAGGAACTCGCTGGTGAGCTGCGTGAACTCCGTGCCGCTGGAGTCCAGCAGCACCGCGGGCGCGCCCGGCTGGGGCGGGAGCGGAAGGGACACGAACAGGACGGCGAGCAGCGCCACGAGGGCCAGCACGGCCACGAGCGCGGGGAAGCCAGCCAGCCACCACAGCCACCGCGGCACGCGGCGGCGGCGGCTGCCGCGCATGGGGGGAAGGTCGTCGGTCACCCGCCGATTGTCACATCATCCGACGGAGCCGCAGCGCTGCGGCATGGCCCCTCGGCCATCCCCGGGTCAGCCGCCACCCTCGAGCCGGGCGGCAAGGTCACGGCCGGGTCGGTGGTCGGTGCCGTGCAGCTCGGCGGTGACGAGATGGCTCCACGCACAGACCAGGCAGCACTCCACGCGGTAGGCCGTGAAGCTCGGGTACCTCTCCGCGAGGAGCCGCAGCTCCTCGTCGTCCCACACCACATGGCCCTGCCGCTGCCGAAGCGACGAGCCGTAGACGTAGGTGACCTCGCGCAGGGTCGTCTCGGCATCGATGGGGACGTCGGCCCGATCGTCGGCCATCCGGCAGATCGGGCACGTGCGCGCCGTCTCGGTACCGATGTTGCGGGCGGCACGCAGCAGCTCGGGGTGCGCATCGCAGACGTCCTGCACACCGACCAGCCCTCGGGTCACCTGGCGCACCAGCGCGCGCTTGGCCATCCGGTAGTCGATGCGTCCCTGCATGGTCATCCAAGTGTGCCAGAGGCCCGCAACGGCGGCGGCGACAGCCCGGCCCGACCGCGTCGCGGGCCGGCCGGCACGGGGCCGAACGGTGACGTCGGGGTGTCGCCCATTGGTACCGGGGGCGAATTCTTGACGACCTATCACCGCGATGTATCGTGGAACCTATCGGGGTGATATATCGCCGCGATACACGACCGTCACACGGCGGTTCCGGATCCCACGGGATGCCGGAACGCTCCGCAGGGCGGTCGATCGACAGCCCCACAGGTCCGGCCTGTGGGGTCCGTCCGTGCGTGACCCGGACCACGGCCACCACCACGACGACCACCGAAGACCCCGACACGGAAGGAGGCGACTGATGCTCGAGCTGGCAGTCCTCGGCCTGCTCAAGGAACGAGCCATGCACGGCTACGAGCTCAAGCGCCAGCTCGGCCAGCGGCTCGGGTTCTTCTGGACCGTGTCCTTCGGATCGCTGTACCCCACGCTGAAGAAGCTGGAGGGGAAGGGTGTCGTCGAGCGTGTTCCCGACACCGACGGACGCTCCCGTCGGCGGCAGGTCTACAGGATCACCGAGGCCGGCGAGGCCGAGTTCCTCGAGCTGATCGGCCAGGGATCCACGAGCGCGTGGGAAGAAGAGAAGTTCCCGCTGCGTTTCGCGTTCTTCCGGTACCTCAACACCGAGACACGTGTGTGGCTGCTCCAGCGACGACGTGACTACCTCGAGGACCGGCTGCTCCAGGGCCGCACCGCCCTCAACCGGGCCCGCCGCGGACGTGCAGACCCCTACACGCTGTCCCTGATGCGTCATGGCATCGAGACCACCGAGCACGACCTCAAGTGGATCGAGGAGCTGCTGACCGCCGAGGCCAACCCCGGCCGGCCAGACGACCCCCACGACGACATCACTCCCTACTACGACCTGCCCGACGAGGACCGGCCCACCGGCCCCGACCGGGCACCCCAGCAAGCGCCCGAATCACCAACAGAACCCCCCGCCAGCGTGGCGGACACCTCCGAGCCGCACACGTCGCCCACCCCAGCCACCCAGGAGTCATCCAGATGAGCGCAGCAAAGAACAGCCAGGTACACGAAGGAAAGGTCCGCGTTGCCATCGTGGGCGTTGGCAACTGCGCCAGCTCCCTCGTGCAGGGCGTGACCTACTACGCCGACGTCGACCCCAACGACAAGGTCCCCGGCCTGATGCACCCGGAGCTCGCCGGGTACCACGTCGGTGACATCGAGTTCGTTGCCGCCTTCGATGTCGACGCCAAGAAGGTCGGTCGCGACCTCTCCGAGGCGATCGTTGCCGAGCCGAACAACACCATCAAGTTCGCCGACGTCGCCCCCACCGGTGTGACCGTCCTGCGCGGCCCGACCCACGACGGCTTCGGCGAGTACTACGCCATGGTCGCCGAGGAGTCCGACGAGCCCGTCGTCGACGTCACCCAGGAGCTGCGTGACTCCGGTGCCGACGTGCTGGTCTGCTACCTGCCCGTGGGCTCGGAGAAGGCTGCCAAGTTCTACGCGCAGTGCGCCATCGACGCCGGTGTCGGCTTCGTCAACGCCCTGCCGGTCTTCATCGCCACCAACCCGGAGTGGGCGCAGAAGTTCGCCGACGCGGGCGTGCCGATCATCGGTGACGACATCAAGTCCCAGGTCGGCGCCACCATCACCCACCGCCTGCTGACCAAGCTGTTCGAGGACCGCGGCGTCGCCATCGACCGCACCTACCAGCTGAACTTCGGCGGGAACATGGACTTCATGAACATGCTGGAGCGCTCGCGCCTGGCATCCAAGAAGATCTCCAAGACCCAGTCGGTGACGTCGCAGATGGTCGACGGCATCCCCGCGGAGAACATCCACATCGGGCCGTCGGACCACGTGCCGTGGCTCGAGGACCGCAAGTGGGCCTACATCCGCATGGAGGGTCGCAACTTCGGTGACGTGCCCCTCAACGCCGAGCTCAAGCTCGAGGTGTGGGACTCCCCCAACTCCGCCGGGGTCGTCATCGACGCCGTGCGCTGCATCAAGGTCGCGCTCGAGCGCGGCATCGGCGGCCCGCTGCTGGGCCCGTCGAGCTACTTCATGAAGTCCCCGCCCGTGCAGTACTCCGACGCCGTCTGCCACCAGATGGTCGAGGAGTTCATCGCCGGCTCGTTCTCCGACGACGAGTTCCTGACCAGCCAGGCGGCCGCCAACTCCGAGGCGTAGCACCACTCCTCACGAAACCCCGACGTCCTCGTGACGTCGGGGTTTCGTCCTGTTCAGGGGTCGGTGGGTGGGTCTAGCATCAGCCGGGCTGGTATCAGGACGGGCGTGACGCGCTCATGATCACCAGCAGGCTGATCTGAGGGAGGCCATCCGATGACCCTGTCCATGCGTTCGTGGATGCTCGTGTTCGTGGTGCTCGCGCTGGTCGCGGCCGCGTGCGGCGGCGACGACGACCCCGACGGCGGCGCCAGCGAGGATGCCGCCACCGAGTCCGCCGAGGACGACGCGGGGGAGGAACCCGCCGATGACCCGTCCCCGGGGGAGGGATCGGACGACGGTGACGACGCCGCGATGGGCGACGAGGGCCGGGCCCCCACGCTCGAGGCGCTCGAGGGAGAACCCGTGTCGATGGGCGATGCCGGCAACGGTGGCCTGCGGCCGGCGGGCGACACGGCCGATGCCGAGGGGTCGGTGACGTTCACCGACGTGGCGGGGGACCCGGCGATGGGGTTGACCTACGCCCGCCAGCCCGCGCCCCGCTACGCCCAGGCGCTGGAGCTGTGGCAGGCCGCCACGCCCGAGACACCGGCGACGATGATGGAGTCGGCGCTGTGGCCGGCACGTCCACAGGGCACGCCCGGTGTGGCGCTGCTGGACGTGGACAACGACGGTGACCTCGACATCTACGTCACCAACGCGGCCGGAACCGCCAACTCCCTGTTCGTCAACCAGCTGGCCGACAGCGGCACCATGTCCTTCGTTGACAACGCCGTCGCCGCCGGAGCCGACCTGACCGCCGAGGAGGGCCACGGGGTCTGCGCCGGCGACGTCGAGGACGACGGCGACACCGACATCTTCGTCACCTCCCACGGGTTCCCCAACCGGCTGCTGCGCAACAACGGCGACGGCACGTTCGCGGTCTCGCCCGGCACCCCACAGGCGCCCTCCCTCGGGGGCAGCTCGTGCGCGATGGGTGACGTCAACGGCGACGGGCTGCTGGACATCGCGGTCGGCCACGCCTGGGACTTCTCCAACGCCCTGGCCCTGGTCGCCATCCCCTTCGAGCAGAACCTGCCCAACGAGCTGCTCGTCCAGCAGGCCGACGGGACGTTCGTCGACGAGGCGGGCGCACGCGGCATGCTCGACCTGGCCGGCGTGCCCGATGGGGCGGCCACCATCACCTGGGGCCTGACGATGGTCGACTTCGACGCCGACGGCGACCTCGACATCATCCAGGCCGACGACCAGGGTGCGCTGCCGTCCAGCAAGTACGACGGCGTGGACCGCGGGTACCTGCAGGTGCTGACCAACGACGGCACGGGCACGTTCACCGCCATCGACGCCGGCACGCTGACGGCGGGCACGTGGATGGGGGTCTCCGTCGCCGACTTCGACTGCAACCAGACCCTCGACGTGTTCGGGTCCAACTTCGGCGACTACGGCATCCCGGCCCTCGGCGAGCCCTACGAGCTGGGTGACTACGCGACCCGCTGGCTGCTGGGCGACGGCGGCGGCAAGTTCGACGATCCCGGCGTCGGCGACCTCGGGACCACCCACTTCGCGTGGGGCGGCGTCAGCGAGGACTTCGACAACGACGGCGACCCCGACCTGGTCTTCCAGGGCGGCCTGGACCTGTCGTTGTTCGTGGAGCTCTCCAACCCCGGGACCTACCTCGTCAACGAGGGCTGCACCGCCGACTTCGCCCTCCAGCAGGGGGCCTTCGACGTCAACCACCAGGCCCGAGAGGTGACCGGCACCGCCGCCGGGGACCTCGACGGCGACGGCTTCGTCGATGTCGTGACCGTGGCCAACTACGTGGTGCCCGACGAGTACCCCGTGTTCCCGCTGATGACGGAGTACGGCCTGGACACCGATGGCACCGGCTTCTTCACCTCCCGCTTCACCCCGACGGAGGAGGGGACGTTCGTCTACAACGGCGTGGAGTTCGCACCGGGCACGCTGACGGTGGAGATCAACTCCGGCAACGGCAACGCCGGCTTGTCGGTCGACGCGGTCGGGTCGGCCGGGATCACCGCCGGGGCCAGGACCTCCAGCACGGGGATCGGCGCGATCGTCACCGTCATCGGCGCCGACGGGACCACGTTCACCAAGCCGGTGATGGGCGGGACGGGGTACCTGTCGTCGGACTCCCCGACGATCCACGCGGGCCTCGGCAACGGCTCGACGGCGACGGTGGAGATCCTGTGGCCCGGCGGTACCCGCAACCGGTACTACGACGTGGCGGCCGGGTCGTTCGTCGCCCCCGAGATCCCCTGCAGCTACGACAACACCGAGAAGTCGGTCACGGAGTACACGTCCTGTGTCTCCGGAGCGCTGGCAGACCTGGCCGACGCCGGTGTGATCGACGACGCCACCTCCGATCGGCTGCTGGAGGACGCCCTGCGCGCCCGCGAGGAGGGGTGATCGCACCGAACCGGGCTAGGCTGGGTTGCAGCCGAGAACTCAGGAGGGCCCGTTCATGTTTCCGCTCAGCACCAGTGGTCAGCGCATCGCCGTCGTCGACGGCATCCGTACCCCGTTCACCAAGCAGGGGGGCGCGCTCCGGTCGATGACGACGCTCGACCTGTCCGTCGCCGTCGTGGGGGAGCTGGCCAAGCGCCTCGAGCTGTCCCCGGAGGTCATCGGTTCGCTGGTCCTGGGCAGCGCCATGAACAACCCGGCGGTGCCGTACCTGGCCCGTGAGACGGCGATCGCGCTGGGCTGGGACAACGTGAACGCCTACAGCGCCGAGACCGCCTGCGCGACCTCGGCGCGGACGGTGGCCAACGCCGCGTACGAGCTGCTGTCGGGCGAGGCGGAGATCGCCATCGCCGGTGGTGCGGAGTCCATGTCGAACCTGCAGCAGCTGGCGTCGCGCAAGGCCGGGGCCGCGTCGGCCATGCTGGCCCGCAAGCCCGAGCAGGGCTTCGAGATGCTGATGAACCTGACCATGGGTGACCTGGTCCCACCGGCACCCGTCGTGGCCGAGCCGTACTCCGGCCTGACCCTGGGCGAGCACGCCGAGGAGATCGTGGAGGAGTGGGGCGTCACCCGGGAGTGGGCCGACGAGATCGCCGTGCGCTCCCACCACAACGCCGCCCGCGCCATCGACGAGGGTCGGCTGCCGGCCGAGACGATGGCGGTGCAGACCCCCGACGGGACGGTCAAGGAGGACGCCATCGTCCGGGCCGACACCTCCATGGAGGCCGTCGCCAAGCTGCGCCCGGTCTTCAAGTCCGCCGAGGACGGTGGCACGGTGACGGCGGCCAACGCCTCGCCCCTGACCGACGGTGCCTCGGCGGTGGTCCTCGCGACCGAACGGGCCTGCGAGACCCACGGCCTGACCCCGAAGGCGTGGATCCGTTCCTGGGCGTTCACGAGCCACGCGCCGAAGAAGGGTGTGCTGCTCGGCCCGACCTACGCCACCCCGCTCGCCCTGGAGCGCGCAGGGCTGACGATGGCCGACATCGGCCTGTTCGACATGCACGAGGCCTTCGCCGGCCAGGTCGCGGCCAACCTCGCCGCCATGGACTCCGACGAGTGGGCCCAGCAGGAGATGGGCCGCGAGTCGGCGATGGGCCGCCCGTCGGACGACATCCTCAACGTCAACGGCGGCTCGGTCGCGATCGGCCACCCGTTCGGCGCCACCGGCACCCGCATCATCATCCAGCTGATGAACGAGATGCAGCGCCGCGACGTCCGCTACGGCGCCCTCGCCATCTGCGCCGGCGGCACCCGCGGCGCCAGCATGGTGCTCGAGCGGGTGTAGCGCGGACGAGGTCCCCCGGGATGGAATCGACTCCAGCCATGGATGGAATCTTCGCAGAACGCCGGCCGCTGAGCCGTTGACCTGCGGAAACGCGTGGAATCGCCTCCACGACCGCTGGTTCCAGCGAGGTATGGAGGCCATTCCATCCGTGGTGAACCTCGGCGCAGCGTCGGCCGGGTAGCCGCGCCGGCGGTGCATGATCGTCGACATGGCCGATCTCGAGCACGGTGAGGGCGTCAGGACACGGCAGGTTGCAGGGCTGGAGGTGCTCTCGGCGGGGGAGCCCTCCGAACGGCCACCGGTCCTGCTGGTCCACGGGGCGTGGCACGGGGCGTGGTGCTGGGCCAGGCACGTCATGCCGTACCTGGCCGATGCGGGTTGGGAGGTCCATGCCCTGAGCCTGCGTGGCCACGGCGGTTCGCCCGCGGGCTCGTTGAACCGGCTGCGGCTGCGCGACTACGCCGACGACGTCGCGGCCGTGGCAGCGGACCTCGGCCGCGTCGTCCTCGTGGGTCACTCCATGGGGGGAGCGGTGGTCCAGCGGCTGCTGTGCCGTCGGGACCGTCCGCCGGTTGCCGGCGCCGCACTTCTGGCATCGGTCCCGCCGAGGGGCGTCATCCGCGTCACGGCCCAGGTGGCTCGCGAGGAGCCCGGGGTGTTCGCGATGACCAACCTGACCGCCGATCTCGGCCGCTTGGTGGCGACCCGCGAGCAGGTCCGCAACCTCTTCCTCTCCGCAGACGCCGACGACGAGGTGGTCGACTGGCTGCACGAACGGGTGCAGAAGGAGTCCTACCTCGCCTTCCTCGGCATGTTGACGCCTCACCGCCCACGCCGGCGACCGTCCCTGCCGGTGCTGGTGCTGGGTGCAGCGAACGACCGCATCTTCACGGTGCCAGAGGTCGAGGCGACCGCAGCCGCTTGGGGGACCACGGCCCACATCGTCCCCGAGCTCGCCCACGACGTGATGCTCGACTCCCGCTGGTTGGAGGCCGCTGACGTGCTCGAGGCGTGGCTCCGACGCGCGACGGCCTCGACGAACGGTCACTGAAGGCGCGCTGCCGGCCCCGTCCCAGTAGGGAGTTTTCCCCAGCCTATAGCTCGACCCTGAATAACCTACTTGTGTTTTCGCAGGTCAGCGTGATTGTGGAAAAGTTGTCCACAGCCAGGGTCGATCGAGGCCCTCCATCGAGGATGCTGCAGGAGCTGGCCCCGTCCGAGAGGCTCGAAGGCGTCATCACGACCCACCTGCACATCCCTGGGGTCCCACCTCGACCACGTCCGACGTCGATCCACATGGGCGTGGCGCGGCCGACGCCACCAGGGTGGTTCATTGAGCCACGATCGTGCCGCAACCCACGTATGGGTGGTCAAGGCCCCGATCGCGCCGTACGCCCCCCGGATCCGCCGTACCACTCCGAAGCCGTCCGGCAAGGGTCGTCGAGACGGTCCCCATGCCGTCGTCGCACCCCATCCCACGACGATACCGCACTGGGTTTTCCACCCATGCGGTGGGCTCAACCCTGAACGACGTGAATGTGTTTTCGCAGGTCAGCGCCTAGTCGGCGGGCTCATCGACCTTCTTCGGCTTCGGCGGGACGATGTCGCCCGCCGGGACGATGTCGTTGGCCTCGGCCCACTCGTCGAGCAGCTCGTAGCCGGTGTCGGGGTCGATCGGACCGAGCTCCAGCGCCTTGTCCTTCATGAACGCCCACACCTTCCCGACCAGCGGGCCGGGGGCGATGCCGAGGTAGGCCATCATCTGGTGGCCGTCGAGGGCCGGACGCACGGCGTTCAGCTCCTCTTCCTCCTTCAGGCGGTCGATGCGGTCCTCCAGATCGGTCATCGCCGCGGCGAACCGGCGCTTCTTGCGCTTGTCCCGCGTCGTGACGTCTGCCCGCGTCAACGCGTTGAGACGCCGCAGCTGGGCCGGAGAACCGGCGTCGTTGACGTACCTCCGGACGGCCGAGTCCGTCCACTCATCGTCCGCGTAGCCGTGAAACCGCAGGTGAAGGCGCACCAGGTGCGCCACATCCCGGATGACCTCGCGGGAGTACTTGAGCTCGCGGAGGCGCGCCTTGGCCATCCGTGCGCCGACGACGTCGTGGTGGTGGAAGCTGACCATCCCACCCTTGTGGAACTCGCGCGTCGCCGGCTTGCCGATGTCGTGCAGGAGCGCGGCCAGGCGCAGGACCACGTCCTCGCGGTCGCATCCCTCCACCACGGCGAGCGTGTGGGCGTAGACGTCCTTGTGGTGGTGGACGGGATCGCGCTCCATCCGCAGGGCCGGGACCTCGGGCAGGAAGATGTCAGCCAGCCCCGTGTCGACCAGCAGGTCCATGCCCACCGCGAAGTGGCGACCCATCAGCAGCTTGTCGAGCTCGATCTGGATCCGCTCCGCCGACACGGTCCGCAGCTGGTCGGCAAGCTCCGTGGCTGCGCGTACCGCCGCATCGTCCGGTCGGAACCCCAGCGAGGAGGCGAACCGGGCCATGCGGATCATGCGCAACGGGTCGTCGCTGAAGCTCGTGTGGGGGTCGATGGGCGTCCGCAGGACCCGATCGCGCAGGTCCTCCCACCCGCCGAACGGGTCGAAGACCGTGTGGTCGGGCATCCGCACGGCCATCGCGTTGACGGTGAAGTCGCGCCGGGACAGGTCGGTCACGATGTCGTCGCCGAACCGGACCTCGGGGTGGCGCGACCCCTCCTCGTAGGTGTCGGACCGGAACGTGGTGATCTCGATGGTGTCCTCGCCCTTCTGGGCGGACACCGTCCCGAACCGTGCGCCGGTCAGCCACACGGCGTCGGCCCACCCCTTCAGGACCTGCTCGGTCTCCTCGGGCAGCGCGGAGGTGGCGAAGTCCAGGTCGGGCTTGTCACTCTCCTGGAGGACCGCATCCCGTACGCTGCCGCCGACGAGGTACAGCTCGTGGCCGGCCGCGACGAACCTGGCCCCCAGCTCCTCGGCTCGGGGCACGTCGATCAGGGCACCGAGGGCCTGGATCTGGGCATCGCGGGTTGCGTCGTCGGAGCGGGTGGGGCTCATGAGGGCATGGTACGGCCCCGTCGGAACCCGCCGATCCGAGCGATCCGCCGAAGATCGAGTGGCCGTCAGCCCTCGAGGCCCGCAGCGCGGACAGCGATCTTGAAGTCGTGGGGGTTGGTGGCCGCGGTCATCGCGTCCCGCAGGGTCACCTGCTTGGTCGCGTAGAGGTTCAGCAGGTGCTGGTCGAAGGTCTGCATGCCGTAGTAGGCACCTTCGGAGATGGCTTCCTCGATCTCGGAGGTCTTGTCGGGGTCGGCGATGAAGTCGTACACCCGGCTGGTCATCACGAGGGCCTCGATCGCGGCGACCCGGCCACCACCGACACGGGGCAGCAGCCGCTGGCACATGATCCCCTTCAGCGCGTTGGCGAGCGACAGGCGGGCCTGGTGCTGCTGGTGCGGCGGGAAGAGGTCGAGGATGCGGTTGATGGTCTCCGTGGCGTTGGTCGTGTGCAGGGTGGAGATCACGAAGTGTCCGGTCTCCGCCGCCTGCAGCGCCGCGGTCACCGTCTCCACGTCGCGCATCTCACCGATGAAGATGACATCGGGGTCCTGACGGGCGACGGAACGCAGGGCGCTGGTGAAGTCGTCGGTGTCCACGCCGATCTCGCGCTGGTCGACGATCGACAGGTTGTCCTGGTGCAGGATCTCGATCGGATCCTCGATGGTGACGATGTGCGAGCGGCGCGTGGCGTTGATGTGCCCGATCATGGCCGCCGTCGTGGTCGTCTTGCCCGATCCCGTCGGGCCGGTGACCAGGACCAGCCCGCGGTGCTCCTCCGCCATCGCACGACACACCGGCGGCAGGCCGAGCTCGTCGAACGACTGGTTGCCGGGCAGCACGCGACGGAGCACGAGCCCGGTCGATCCGCGCTGGCGGAACACCGCCACGCGAAAGCGTCCGAGGCCGTGCACGGCGTAGGCGCAGTCGGCCTCCGCACCGCTCTCGAAGTGGTCCAGCGCACGGCCGTCGAGCACCTCACGCGCGAAGCGTTCGGTGTCCTCGGAGTACAGCCACGGCAGGTCGTGGATCTCGCTCAGCTCGCCATCGATGCGAACGTAGGCAGGCCCACCGGCCTTCAGGTGCAGGTCGGAACCGTCCTTGTCGACAAGGAGCTGCAGGTAATCCCTGATGTGCATGTCGGCGATCGGTCCTCGTGTCTGGGGAAGTGGTGATTCGGCTCGATCCGATGGTCTTCCTATCGGCAACGGCTGTCGAGTACTTGACCCACTGCGAACGGAAGATGGACACGAGCACGTATCCTGCACAACAACGTTGAGAGAGGCGCCGCGCGAAGGTGAGCGCTCGTAGCAAATGGCCAGATACCCGACCAAGCACGCGACGTCGGCCGGTGGCCTGGTGTATCAGGACCGGACCGATGGACGTTGGGTTGTCCTGATCGCGCACCGCAACGCCGCAGGGATGCTGCAGTGGACGCTGCCCAAGGGTGGCCTCGAGGACGGCGAGACGCTCGAGCAGGCCGCCATCCGCGAGGTCCGCGAGGAGACCGGGCTGGACGCCGTCATCGAGGACAAGCTCGGCGTCGTCGACTACTGGTTCGTGTGGCGCCCCGACAAGGTTCGCTACCACAAGTACGTGCACTACTACCTGATGGGCCTGCGGGGCGGACACTTCGACCGTCGTGACGAGGAGGCCGAGGACGTGACCTGGTTGCCCATCGAGGACGCCCTCCACCAGCTTGCGCACCCCAACGAGGCCAAGCTGGTCCGCATGGCGCTCGACGACCACGACCCCCCACACCGCATGTCCAGTACGGACGTGCCGGCCGACGTCGAGCACGGCCAGCCATGATCACGCGCACGCGATGGCCTGCCGTCACGGCGGTCATCGCCCTCATCGCGTTCGTGCTGCTGGACATCGCGCTGGTCGGCAGCGCTCGGCAGGCGCACGCGCAGGACGACGAGGTCGTCGACGCCGACATGGCGCTGGCGTCGGTCGAGGCAGTCCTCTCCGGCGAGGAGGACGACGTCGTCGAGGCGGTCCTGGAGATCGACAGCGGTCCGCAGGGCAGGTCGGACCTGCGGCTCGTGACCACCGTGCACACGCGGGTCGACGACCCGGCCGAGATGGACGCCGCGTTGCTGGGCGACACCAGGGGCGTGTACTCCTCGGTGTCCACCCAGCTGGACGACCTCGCCTCGGGCGAGCTGCGCCTCCAGGCGATCCAGGTCGGCGCCGAGGAGCTGGACCTCGACGATCCCGGCCTCGCTGGTGTGTACCCGCTGGAGTTCCGCCTCTTCCAACGTGGTGACGCCGTCGCGTCGATCACCACGGCCGTCGTGGTGATGCCCGAGGATCCGCCCGCCCCGCTGCCCACGTCGGTGGTCGTCAGCGTCGCCGCAGAGGACACCGTGCCGCTCACCGGCGACGTCCTCACCAGCGACATGGCGGCGCTGCTCGCCCCCGACAGCGCCTTGGTCGCCCTCGCCCGTGACCTCGACGGCACCGACGCCGACGGCTCCGCAGCAGGGCTCACCGTCGCCTTGGACGGTCGCACCCTCAGCGACCTGTCGACCATCGCCGACGGCTATGCGCTGCCCGACGGCCAGCTCCGGGACCCCGGTGACCGTCGGGCCAGGCGTGCCGCCACCATCCTCGATCGGCTGGCCGGCCTGCTCCAGCGTCCCGACGTGTCGTCGCTGTCGTTGCCCTACGGGCCTGCCGATGTCGTGGCCCTCGTCCGTGGTGGGGAAGCCGACGAAGCCATCCGGCTGTTCGACACGGGCCGACAGGCCGTCCGACAGCTGACCGGACGCCCACCGCTGGACGACATCGTCGTCCCACCCGACGGCCTGGACGCCGACACGGTGGCCGCCCTCGGGCCGTCCGCCGATGCGTTCCTGCTGGAGGAGCGGTACCTCGCCCTGGCGGGTGCGGACATGCCACAGCCGGTCAGGCGCCTGCGGACCGCCGACGGTGGGGAGGTGCGGATCCTCGTCGCCGACGAGTCGCTGTCCAGCGTCCTGGGCGATCCCCGGGACGAGGGTGTCGCCGCCACCATGCAACGGCTGACCGCGGCCACCGCCCTGCGGTGGCTCGGTGCCGAGGGGGCCGACGAAGCAGCCGTCCTGCTGCAGGTGGACGGCCTGGGCGCGGTCCCCTCCGGCATGTTGACCGCAGCCACCGACACCATCGCTGCGCTGCCGTGGTTGCGGCCGATGTCGCTCGGCACCCTCGCCGACGTCGTCGAACCGTCCGACCGGGTCGTCCGCCTGGCCTATCCGCCCAGCTCACGGGCCGCGGAGCTGGACGCGGAGTACATCGAGGCGCTCGGGGCCGCCCGCAGCGCCCTGGTGCCCATCCGCGCGCTGCTGCCCGACAGCGACGACATGGCCACCACGTTCGGGCGGTCGTTGCTGGCCGCGGCTGCGCTGCCGTACCGCTCACTGGACGAACGCGCCGCAGGCCTGGCGCGCATCGAGGACACCATCGGGGCGCTGGACGGCCTGGCGGGCGCGGTCAGCGTGGTCGAGGCCCCGCCGGTCACCCTCACCTCCACCACGGGTGAGATCCCGATCAGCCTCGTCAACAGCGCCGATCAAGCCCTCGACGTGCGGGTCCGCGTCGGCTCGACCGGGTTCGAGTTCGACGAGCCGATCACGCAGCTGACCCTGCCGCCCAACGCCACCCAGACGCTGACGTTCCGTGCCACCGCGCTGAACCCCGGTGGCCTGTCGGGTGTCGGCGTCGCCGTCGAGGACCCGACCGGGCGTGTGCTGCTGGTCAGCTCCACCATCGCGGTGCGGTCCACCGCCTTCCCCGTCGTGGCGCTGGTGGCCACGATCGGCGCAGCCCTCTTCCTGGCCGTGTGGGGCCTGCGGCAGACCCGTCGTCGCCGGGTTCCCGGTGCAGGATCCGCCGACGAACGGGTCGACGAACAGGTCGACGGGCAGGCCGACGACCAGGATGGACACGGCGGGCTGCGCGAGGTCGGCGGGTGACGTCCACCGTCAGCAGGGTGGCGTCGCGGCTGGGCGGCTCGGGCAAGGTCGCCGCCGGCATCTTCTCCTCCCGCGTGGCCGGTCTGGCGCGCGAGATCGCCGTCGCGGCGTTCCTCGGCAACGGGGCGACCCTCGACGCGTTCAGCGCCGCCATGAAGATCCCCAACCTCCTGCAGAACCTGCTGGGGGAGGGGGTGCTGTCGGCGTCCTTCATCCCCTCCTACGCCCGCCTGCTGGCAGAGGACCGTGAGGAGGAGGCGGGGCGGCTCGCCGCCACCGTGCTGTCGTTGCTCGTGGCCCTGACCGGCGCGCTGGTCGTCCTCGGGGTCCTCGGCGCCGAGCTGCTGACCGACCTGCTGACCCCCGGCGTCAGCGGTGACCGTCGTGACCTGACGATCTCGCTGATCCGCGTGGTCACCCCCGGCATCGGCCTGCTGGTCGTCTCGGCGTGGTGCCTCGGCGTGCTCAACAGCCACCGGCGCTTCTTCCTGTCCTACGTGGCCCCAGTGGTCTGGAACGTCACCCAGATCGTCGCCCTCGCGGTCGGGGGCTGGTTCGTGTTCGACGCCGCGGTGTCGACCCAGGGCACCAGCGTCATCAACGCCGATGCACGGGGGCTGACCCTGGTGCTGGGCTGGGCCACCGTCCTCGGCGCCGCGCTGCAGGTGGCCGTGCAGGTCCCCCAGATCCGCCGGTTGTCACCCGGTATCCGACCGCGCTTCACCATCGACGGACCCGTGCGCGAGGTGATCTCCCGGTTCGTGCCCGTGCTGGGCGCCCGCGGGGTCGTCCAGCTGAGCGCCTTCCTCGACCAGCTGCTCGCCAGCTTCCTCGTGGTCGGGGCGATCGGCGCGCTGCGGTACGGCCAGGTGCTGTACCTGCTGCCGATCAGCCTGTTCGGCATGAGCGTGGCGGCCGCCGAGCTGCCGGCGATGTCGGCAGCCACCTCGCAGGATGCCGCGGCCGCGGCGAAGGCCATCCGTGCGCGCCTGCACCGGGGCCTTCGCCGCATCAGCTACTTCGTCGTCCCGACCGCCGTTGCCTACGTTGCCGCCGGTGACGTCGTCGTGGGTGCGCTGCTGCAGCGCGGCGAGTTCAGCCGGGCCAACACCCTGCAGGTGTGGGCGGTCCTCGGGGGCTACGCGATCGGCCTGCTCGGCGCCACGTCCGCCCGGCTGCTGCAGTCCGCCCTCTACGGCCTCGGCGACGCCAAGCTGCCCGCACGGGCGAGCATCGTCCGGGTCATCGTCTCCAGCATCATCGGCGTGCTGCTGATGTTCCAGCTCGACCGGGTCGGCGTCGGTCCCGACGGCCTACAGGTCCTCGGCGACCTACCCGCCTTCGGGCCCCTCCCCCCTGCGGTGCGTGAAGCCGCCGACCTGCCCCGCCTCGGCGCCCTCGGGCTGACGATCGGGTCGGGCATCGCGGCGTGGGTGGAGTACTGGCTGCTGCGGGATCGGCTGCAGCGCCGCGTCGGGATCATCCACCATGCCGGCGGGGTGCTGGACCAGACGCTGGCCGGGGCCCTGTCCGCCGTCGGCGTCACGGTGGTCGGTCGACTGCTGGTCGGCGACCTTCCCCCGCTGCTGGAGGCGATGGTGGTCCTGCCCTTCGCTGGCGTGGCCTACCTGCTGGTCACCAAGCAGATGGGCTTCCCCCTGGCCCGGGCCGTCTCGGGACGTCCACCCGCCCGATCGGCCCATGGACGCCGGGCCACGGGTCCACCGTCGTGACCCACCCCTAGAATCGGGCCCTGCCGGGTACCGCCAGAGGGGTCCGGCGGAACGCGAGCGCATCAGTGGCCGACAACGAGCAACGCCGAACACCGAGCCGGGCGCCTTCGACCTCCGATCTGCTTGCCGGCCGCTATGTGCTGGAGGAGCGAATTGCGGTCGGCGGCATGGCGGCCGTGTGGCGTGCCCACGACGAGGTGCTGGCCCGTACCGTGGCCGTCAAGATCCTCCACGACGACCTCGCTCGTCAGGACACCATCAAGGAGCGGTTCCGCCGCGAGGCGATCGCCGCCGCCAAGCTGGTCCACCCGGCGATCGTGTCGCTGTTCGACACGGGGCTCGACGGCGAGCTGGTCTACCTGGTCATCGAGTACATCCAGGGCGACACCCTCGCCGACCTCCTGGAGGAGGGGCCGATGGAGGTGGGCGAGGTCGCGCGCATCGGCGTTCGCATCGCCCAGGCCCTCGGCCATGCCCACCAGCGCGGCATCGTGCATCGTGACGTCAAGCCCGCCAACGTGCTGATCGGCATCGACGGTGGCGTGAAGGTCACCGACTTCGGGATCGCCAAGGCGGCTGACGACCCCACGTTGACCGCCACCGGTCGGGTGATGGGCACCGCCGCCTACGTCGCTCCCGAGCAGCTGCGCGGCGAGGCCGTCGACGGCGCCGCCGACCTGTACTCCCTCGGCTTGCTGCTCTACGAGGCCCTGACCGGCCAGCAGGCGTTCGCCGGCAAGGACCCGATCGCGGTGGCCGAGGCCCGGCTGTCCGCCTCGGCGCTGCGCCCACGCGACCTGCGCGCCGACGTCCCCCGTGACCTGGACCTGCTGGTCAGCGAGCTGACCCAGCCGAACCGCGCCCAACGGCTCGATGACCCGGTCGCGGTCGTCGAGCGGCTGCGGCCCTTCGCCGCCGTGCACGATGCGCCGGCCCCGCTGCCCGCGCCAGTCACCGAACCCGAGGACACCTCCATCAGCAGCGAGATGCGCTGGCTGATCCCTGTCGGGGCGCTGCTGCTGCTCGCCGGCGCGCTGGTCGCCGTCGGCATCTTCGGCGGGGTCATCGAGCAGGACTCCGTGGCGTCGTTGTTCGCCGAGGAGGTCACCCCGACCCCGGTCGCCGAGGACCCCGAGCCCAACGGCAACGACGACGGCAGCGAGGACGACGCCATCGAGTCGGTGCCCCTCACGGGCCTGACCGCCTTCGACCCGCAGGGCGACCGGGGCGAACGCGACCGGTTCCTCGCCAACCTGACCGACGGTGCCCCGAACACGATCTGGGCGACCGAGCGCTACAACACCGCGGACTTCGGCAACCTCAAGACGGGGGTCGGCTTCTACGGTGACCTCGGCGGCGCCCGGACGGTCCAGGCGGTCACCCTTGCGGTCCCCACGGGCGGGTTCGACATGGAGATCCGGGTTGCCGGACGGCCCAGCGACGACCTCGACGCGTGGCCCGTAGTGGCAACGGTCACCGATGTCGAGGAGGGCGACTCCATCCGCATCGACTTGGAGGACCAGCCCCCGGCGCGGTACCTGATGGTCTGGGTGACCGGCAACCTGCAGCCCTTCGAGGGACAGTTCCGGGCGGAGATAGGTGAAGTCAGGGTGCAGGCGCTGGCATCCTGACGGCATCGACGTCCCGACCATCCCCGTGGGCTGACCCCGATGGGCAGCCCACGCAGCGACGAGGAGCTGGTCCACGCCTTCACTGGCGGGGACGAGCGGGCGTTCGCCGAGCTGCTGGACCGCTACCAGCGGCGGGTGTTCGGCATCTGCTACCGCTACTTCGGTGACGCCACCGATGCCGAGGACGCGGCCCAGGACGCGTTCCTGACCCTGTATCGGCGGGCCGAGACCTTCAACGGGGCGTCGAAGTTCTCCACCTGGATGTACCGGGTGACGACGAACGCGTGCAATGACCTCGGCCGCAAGCGGTCCCGCCGGCCGAAGAAGTCCGAGGCGGTCATCGAGGACCTGCCGCTGGCCGACAACCACGACCGCATCGCGCAGGCCGACCTGCAGCTGGACCTTCGACAGGCCCTGCTGCAGCTCGAGCCGGACTACCGCGACGCCGTGATCGGCCACACGCTGCACGGCCGGCCGTACGCCGAGATCGCCGAGGAGGCCGGTGTCGCCGTGGGGACCATCAAGTCGCGGGTCCACCGTGGCCACGCCAAGCTGGCAACCATCCTTGCCGAGGCGGACAGGTCGACCGGGGAACCTTCGGGGCGCGCCCCACCTCCTACCTGATACCGCCCGACGACTTCCCTGCGAGGACCAACGCACCCGTGCCCGAGACTCCCGACGTTCGCATCCAGCTCGCCGCCTACCTGGCCGGCGAGCTGGACGACGCTGCCGTCGAGGCGCTGGAGACCCGGATGCAGTCCGAGCCGTGGGTGGCCGACGCCGCCGACGAGATGGCCGACATGCTGGTCGAGCTGGGGGCGGTGGAGGAGGTCGACCCGCCCACCGGGTTCGCCGATCGCCTGCGGGCCGGCCTGGCCGACGAGATCGGCCACGAGCTGCCGCAGGCGTCCCGCCTGGACCCCGATGTGGTGCGTGCCAGCGGCGCAGCGGCGCTGGACGGCTGGTCCTCCACGTCTCGCGGTCGCCGTGACCGTCCCGCTGGCACGCGACCCGGTGACCGGCACCGCCAGCAGACCCGCCGCGCCCGGTTCGGGCGGGCGGCCATGGCGGTCGCCGCCGGCCTGGTCGTGTTGTTCGTCGGTACCACCGCGGTGTTCGTGTCGTCCTCCTCCGACGACAGCGCCGACACCGGCGATTCGGTCGAGGAGGGCGTCGCGGAGAGCACCGTCAGGACCATGGACGACGAGGCGGCGTTCGCCGGTGGTGCGGCAGACGTCGCAGAGGAGGAGCGGGAGGACGCCGCCGCGGAGCTGGCCCCCGACATGGACGAGGCCGCCGACGTCCCGGCGCCGCTGGCGGCCGAGGAGGCGCCCGCCGAGGACACTGCTGAGGAGGCTCTCGACGAGGCCACGGCCGACGACGCCGGTGACGACGCCGCCGCAGATGGCGGCTCAGCCGACACGGGGCCCGCTGGGGCGACCGCCTCCTCCGTCGGGCCCGCCCTGCTGGAGCTCGGCGAGATCGGCGGGGACGACGAGGCGGTTCGCACCTCCATCCGGGACGATCCTGCCGCCGCGCAGCTCCTCGGACGGTCCAACGACGACGCCGAGCAGCTGGCCATCCCGTTCCGTGACGAGATCCTCCGCGCCGAGTCCTTCGCAGGCGGGATCGAACCGGGTGCCTGCCTGGCGGACGTGCTCCGCGATGCCGACGGGGTCGTGGTCCCGGCGGTCGCCGCGTCGTTCACCGCCGACGGTGATCCACGGCTCGGGTACGCGCTCGTGCGCTCCAGCAGCGGGGACGAGCTGGACCGCACCGACGTGTGGGTCGTGGACCCGAGCGGATGCACCGTCCTGGCTGTCGTGTCCTGACCCGTACGGAATAGGATCGGGGTCCCAGGCGTTCTGCCATGCCGACCGCCATACAGCCCCCACCGATGACACGGTGCGCGAGGCACTCTCGTCGAAGGATCCTTTCTCCATGAGCGCAGCCACCATTCACGACGTCGTCATCGTCGGCTCCGGACCCGCCGGGCTGACCGCCGCCCTCTACGCCGCACGTGCCGACCTGGCGCCCCTCGTCATCGAGGGCATCGCCGCCGGCGGGCAGCTGATGCAGACGACGGAGGTGGAGAACTTCCCCGGTTTCCCCGACGGCCGCATGGGCCCCGAGCTGATGATGGACTTCCGCAAGCAGGCGGAGAAGTTCGGTACGCAGTTCATGACCCAGGACGTCACCAGCATCGACCTGTCCACGGGCTCGCCGTTCACCATCGAGGTCGGCGCCGACCGCGTGCAGGCTCGGACCATCATCATCTCCACCGGCGCCACCGCTCGCTGGTTGGGCCTGCCCAACGAGCAGCGCCTCATCGGCAAGGGCGTGTCGGCCTGCGCCACCTGCGACGGCTTCTTCTTCCGGGACCAGGAGCTGGTCGTGGTGGGCGGTGGTGACTCGGCCATGGAGGAGGCGATGTTCCTGACCAAGTTCGCCTCGAAGGTCAAGGTCGTGCACCGCCGTGACGAGCTGCGTGCCTCCCAGATCATGGCCGACCGAGCGCTGGCGAACGACAAGATCGAGTTCGTCTGGAACGCCTCCGTCGTTGACGTCCTCGGCGAGGATGCCGTCACCGGGGTGGTCCTTGAGGACACCAACACCGGCGAGCGCCGCGAGATGGCGACCAACGGGCTCTTCCTCGCGATCGGGCACGACCCGGCCAGCACGCTGTTCGAGGGTCAGCTCGACCTCGACGACGAGGGCTACATCCTCGTGCAGGAGCCCACCACCGCCACGTCGGTGCCCGGGGTGTTCGCCGCGGGCGACATCACCGACACCATCTACCGCCAGGCCATCACCGCCGCCGGTCAGGGCTGCAAGTCCGCCCTCGACGCCGAGCGCTGGCTGGAGGCCAACGCGCACTGAACCGGGGCAACGCCGACCGGGTCATGGAATAGTCGGCCCGACACCAGCGTTCCATTCACACCGCACTACATCCCCCGACAGACACCCCGACAGACCCCCGCAGGAGGCAGTACCGCTCATGAGCAACACCCCCAAGGTGACCGACGCAACCTGGCAGCAGGAGGTCCTCGAGGCCGACAAGCCGGTCCTCATCGACTTCTGGGCCGAGTGGTGCGGACCGTGCCGCATGGTCGGTCCCATCATCGACGAGATCGCCACTGAGCAGGCGGACAACATCAAGGTCCTGAAGCTCAACGTCGACGAGAACCCCGACACCGCGCGCCAGTACCGCGTCATGTCGATCCCCACGATGCTCGTCATCAAGGACGGCGTGGAGAAGAAGCGCCTCGTCGGCGCCAAGAACAAGGGCGCCCTCCTGGGCGACCTGGCCGAGTTCCTGTAGGACCTCGCCAACGGCCGTTCCGGCCACAACATTCACCGTCGGCCGCCCCAGCAGGGCGGCCGTCGGCATGTTGCGACCTATCCTTCCTCCTCTGATGGGACTCCCGCTCACCCCCGGACAGCACGGCTCCGAGATCCTCGACCTGCGCCGCCGCCTCGGCCGCTGGCAGCGCGATCACGGGATCGAGCCCGCGCTTGAGGAGGGGGACACCTTCGACGAGGCCACCGCCGTCGTCACCCGGGAGTTCCAGCGGCAACGCAACCTGCCCGCTGACGCCGAAGTCGGACCCGAGACCTGGCAGGCGCTCGTCGAGGCCAACCACGCCCTCGGTGACCGGATGTTGTGGCACTCGGGCACCCCGATGCGGGGTGACGACGTGCTGGACCTCCAGCAACGGCTGAACCAGCTCGGCTTCGACGCGGGCATGGAGGACGGCATCTTCGGTCCGTCCTCCCGTGCGGCGGTCATGGAGTTCCAGGGCAACGTGGGCCTGGACGTCGACGGCATCGTGGGGGCCCGCACGCTGGAAGCCCTCCAGCGGCTCCACAGGGGCCATCAGGCGGCCGGAGTCAGTACACGGGTCCGTGAGGAGGCAGCCGTCCGTCGGATCGCCAGACAGGGCCTCATCGGCCTGCAGGTGATGGTCGACGCCACCCGACCCCGAGATCGCGGGGACCTGCCGCCCGAGGCCGGGGACGTCTCCTGGGAGATCGCCAGCCGCCTGGCCGGGAACCTGGGAGCCCGTGGGGCACGGCCGGTCCTGTCCCGGGGCCGACACCAGGACCCCACCGCCTCGGCGCGAGCGCAGATGGCTAACCGGTTGGGCGTCGACCTGATCGTCTCGATCGGCCTCAACACCAGCACCACGACCGCCGCAACCGGCTGCGCCGCCTACTACTTCGGGTCGTTGCGGTTCGTGTCAGCCGCCGGCAACGCCCTGGCCGAGTCGCTGCTCGACGGCATGCTGCTCGCCGGCCTGGGACCCGACTGTCGGGCGCATCCGATGACGTGGACCCTGCTCCGGGAGACGCGGATGCCGGCCGTGGTGATCGAACCCGGGTTCGCGACCAGCCCTGACGACCTGGCTCGCCTGACCGACCCCGACGTGCAGGACCGGCTTGCACGGCAGCTGACCGCTGGCATCCGGCGGTTCCTCGAGGGCTACGACGAGGACCCGTTGGTCCGCGCGTCCTCCCGCAGCTGACGCTGCTCCAGCGCGGGTCGTGTTCGCGCCCGTTCACGGCCCTGCAGGCTCGAGATGACCTCACCCAGCGCGTGTCCGACCGCTTGGGGCCAGCTGACCGTGCGGTCCAGGTCCATGCGGTACAGCGCAGTGGTCGGATGCGGCCGGTGCAGGGCGAAGCCCAACGCCTCGAGGGCCGACCCGCTGAGCACGCAGGCACCGTCGCGGACGAAGGCGGCACCGTAGGCCTCGATCGCCTCGTACCCCTGGCTGAGCGCGTCCCGTGCGAGGGCCTGCATGAGGTGCCGCGCATGTCCTGCACCGCGGTGGTCGGGATCGCACCACAGCGTGGCGAGGACCAACGCGTCGTCGCTGGGCGCGAAGGTGAGGGTGCGGGGACGTTGCACGTGCAACGGTGGCGCGAAGAGGGCGAAGGCGATCAGCTCGTCGCCGTCCCAGATGCCCTTGCCGGGCGTGCCCCAGTCCAGCTGCATGGCCTGCCACCAGGCGTCCTGGCCCTGCGGATCACTCGCTTGATCGCCGGGAGGGGCGGCTGCGGACTGCCAGAACATGCAGCCGCGACACGGTGAGGGGAGGGCGTCGAGGTCGTCCATGTCGAGTACGCGCACCCTCGGCGGAATCACCGGGCCCGTCCTCCCGAACTCCAGACCGCGAGCAACCCGACGGCCAGGCCGAGGAACAGCCCGACCACCGATCGGCGCAGCATCGACGGGCCAGCAGTCACAACCCCGAGGATACGCAGATCGGGATGGATGGGCCGGCCCATCCGCCATCGCCACAGATACGGCACTATAGTTAGCGTTATCAGGGGTGGTGGCCTGACGGAGTGGCCACGGGGGTGGTCACCGGACGCATCGCTACGCTGAACCTCTCGACCACCCCGTGCCGCCGTTCTCAGGAGCCTTGACTTGGCCGCCGTCGACCCCCATCTGAAGCGATACGCCACTCGCGCCACCGGCATGAAGGCCAGCGAGATCCGTGCGTTGTTCGCCGTCGCGAGCCGTCCGGAGGTCGTGTCGTTGGCAGGGGGGATGCCCGACGTGTCCGTCCTGGACTTCGACGAGGTTGCCGCCGTTGCCGCAGAGGTCTTCGCCCGTGACGGCGCGAGCGCACTGCAGTACGGCGGGGGCCAGGGCAGCGAGCGGCTGCGGGAGTCCCTGACCATGGTCATGGCCGAGGAGGGCATCCACGCCCGACCCGACGACCTGGTCGTCACGACCGGCGGCCAGCAGGCGCTCGACCTGCTTGCACGGCTGTTCATCGATCCGGGTGACGTGGTCGTGGCCGAGGGGCCCTCCTACGTGGGCGCCCTCTCGGCGTTCCAGCAGTACGAGCCCAGGGTGGTCCACGTCGGCATGGACGGTGACGGGATGGACCCCGACGCGCTCGCCGAGACGATGCAGCGGCTGGTCGACGAGGGTCGCCCCGCCAAGATGATCTACACGATCCCCAACCACCAGAACCCTGCCGGGGTGTCGCTGTCGTTGGAACGGCGAGAACGCATCGTGGAGATCGCCGAGCGCTTCGACGTGATGGTGATCGAGGACAACCCCTACGGGATGCTCGACTTCAAGCACGAGCGCCGGACGCCGTTGGTCTCCCTGGCGCCCGAGCGGGTGATCTACCTGAGCAGCCTCTCGAAGATGTTCTCCCCGGGCATGCGCACGGGCTGGGTGCTTGCCCCCCGATCGGTCCGTGACAAGCTCGTGCAGCTCAAGGAGGCCTCGGACCTGTGCCAGTCCAACGCCACGCAGGGCATCGCCGACGCGTGGCTGCGCACGCAGCCGTGGACGCAGCACGTCCGCAACTTCACCGAGCTGTACCGCGAACGGTGTGACGCGATGCTGGCCGAGATCGAGTCGGCGTTTCCGGCCAGCGCCCGGGTCAGTCCCCCAACCGGCGGCATGTTCGCCTGGGTCCGCCTGCCCGACGAGATCGACACCGGGGCGATGTTGCCCCGCGCCATCAACGCCCGCGTCGCCTACGTGCCCGGACGAGGCTTCTACGCCGACGGTGGAGGAACCCACGAGATGCGACTGAACTTCAGCTACGCCAACGAGACGCGGATTCGCGAGGGCATCAGACGACTGGGCAAGCTGATCGGAGACGAGATGACGCTGCTGGAGGCGTTCGGACGTTCTGGGAGTGGGACATGACCGGCAATCGCATCGCCGTCATCGCGGGCGGCCTGTCGCTGGAGCGGGAGGTCAGCCTGCAGTCGGGCACTCGCATCGCTGCTGCGCTTGAAGGCAGCGGGCACGACGTCCGAGTGCTCGACGTGGACCCGCAGCTCGGCGATCACCTCACGGCCTTCGAGCCCGACCTGGCCTATCTGGCCCTGCACGGTCGCATGGGGGAGGACGGCACCATCCAGGGGTTGCTGGAGCTGCTGGGCATCCCCTTCACCGGACCCGATGCACGCGCGTCGTCGCTGGCGTGGGACAAGGCGGTCACCAAGGCGCTGTGGCGTCGCGCCGGCATTCCGACGCCCGACTGGGTGTCGGTCTCCAGCGAGGCGATCCGCGACCTCGGCGCAGCCCGACTGCTGCCGCGCGTGATCGAGACCCTGCAGCTGCCCTTGGTGGTCAAGCCGAGCCAGGGGGGCGGCAGCATGGGGGTCGGCTACGTCAACGGTCCGGACCAGCTGACCGACGCGCTCATCGGGTCGTTCCGCTACCACGGTGTGGCGCTGGTCGAGCGCCGGGTGGACGGCACGGAGCTCGCCATCTCCATCGTCGACGGGGAGGTGCTGCCGGCCGTCGAGATCGACATCGCCTCGCACGGCCCGGACGATCACTACGACTTCTCCGCCCGTTACACGCCGGGGGCGACGATGTTGCACGCCCCTGCGCGCCTGCCCGCCGACGTGCTCGACGCCGCGGCTGCTGCTGCCGTTGCCGCCTACGAGCAGGCCGATGCCCGGCACGTGACGCGAGTCGACCTGATGGTCGACGACGACGGGAAGCCATGGCTGCTGGAGCTCGACACCTGTCCCGGCATGACCGAGACCTCGCTGCTGCCCGCGGCGGCAGAGGCAAGGGGCATGACCTTCGCCGCCCTCTGCGAAACGATCGTCGACGCAGCGCTCAGCGTTCCAGCTTCCCTCTGAAAGCCCGCTGACCTGCGAAAACGCCACCAACGGCTCGTTGGTGGCGTTTCGGGTTTCGGTGCATGGCCAACCATGGGCCGAACCGATCCTCTCGGATCGGGTTTTGCCCGATCAGCCGGCAAGCAGGTCCTGGCCGCTTCCCCGTCCGAGGATGTCGAGGAGTCGCTCGAGGTCCTCCGCGCCGGCGAACTGGATCACGACCTTGCCACGCTTGACCGAACCCTTGATCTCGACCTTGGTCCCCAGGGCGTCGACCAGACGTTCCTCCACGTGGGTGAACGGTGACCGCTTGCGCTTCTTCGCCTCGGTCGCGAGATCGGTCATCACCTCGTCGGTGCTCTGCGACTGCCGCTCGACGATCCCGCGGACGAGCTCCTCGGTGGCCCTTACCGACATGCCTTCGGCCACGACCTGGCTGGCGATGTCCTCCTGCTGCTCGGTGCTCTGGAGTCCGAGGATGGCTCGGGCGTGTCCGGCGGAGAGGGCTCCGGTGACCACCATGTCGGTCACCGAGGACGGCAGGGCGAGCAGGCGCATGCTGTTGGAGATGGCGGACCGCGACTTGCCGAGCTTGTTGGCGAGCGCGTCGTGGGTCATGCCGAAGTCGTCCAGCAGCTGCCGGTAGGCCATCGCCTCCTCAATCGGATCGAGGTTGGCCCGGTGCACGTTCTCGACGAGCGCCTCGGTCAGGAGCTGGCCGTCCTCGGTGTGGCGAACCACCACCGGGACCTCGGTGAGGCCGGCCATCCGGGATGCGCGGTAGCGGCGCTCACCGGCGATGATCTGGTAGCCGCCGGACGGCAGGGGCCGGGCAACGATCGGCTGGAGGATGCCGATCTCGGCGATGCTGAGCGCAAGCTCCTGGAGGAGATCTGGGTCGAAGCGATCCCGCGGCTGTCGAGGGTTCGGCTGCAGCTCGGCAAGCGGCACGGTCACCAACCCCGACTGTCCGGGTGCTGCGCTGGGGATGAGGGCACCCAGCCCGCGTCCGAGTCCACCCGGCTTGCTCATGCCACTGCTCCTTGTTCGGTGTCGCGCTGCTGGTCCTTCGCCCTGCGATCGAGCCGTTCGACGACCTCCTGCGCCAGCCGGCGGTACGCCATGGCACCGCGGGACGAGGGGTCGAACTGGGTGATGGGTTGTCCGAATCCGGGTGCTTCCGCCAAGCGGACCGTCCGGGGAATCCGGGCCTTGAACACACGGTCGCCGAAGTGGGACCGGACCTCGTCGACCACCTGCTGGCTCAGGCGGGTACGCGCATCCAGCATCGTGAGGACGAAGCCGGTCATCTCCAGGTTCGGGTTGAGCTGTTCGCGGATCAGGTCGACGTTGCGGCGCAGGGCACCGAGCCCCTCGAGCGCGAAGTACTCGCACTGGATCGGGACAACCACGCCGTCGGCAGCCGTCATGGCGTTGACGGTCAACAGGCCGAGACTCGGCGGACAGTCGATGATGATGGCGTCGTACTGGTCGCGTGCGGCATCAAGGGCCCTGCGGAGCTTGTGCTCGCGGCTGAAGGCGCTCACCAGCTCGACCTCGGCGCCGGCGAGGTCGATGGTGGCACGGATGAGGTCCAGACCGGGTTGCGAGGTCGGGACCACCGCCTGTTCGACCGGGACCGCGTCGACGAGGACGTCGTACACCGAGGCCTGGCCGGGGTGGGCACGGAGCCCGAGTCCGGAGGAGGCGTTGCCCTGGGGATCGAAGTCCACCAGCAGGACGCGTAGCCCGAGCTCGGCGAGGGAGGCCGCCAGGCTGACCGACGTGGTGGTCTTGCCGACGCCACCCTTCTGGTTGGCCACAGCCAGCACCGTGGCGGCGGCATACCGGCCTTCGCGCTCGCTGATGGGCGCGGTCACGGGCTCGGGAACGTCGGACTCCTGCTCGTCATGTGCTACGGGCGGACGTGTCGTCGATGTCTCCACATCGGCGTGGTCGTCCTCACGGGCCCAGTAGCGGTACCACGGTCCGGACGTGTCGTGTGGTGTCACCAACGGCCACCTCCAAGGGGCTCGAAGGGACCCCGTACACCACGTGACGGCGATCCCGCTTTCTCGGCTTCTGATGCTAGCAACCGCCATCGACTTGTCCGTGAAGGTCAAACGGCGCTGTGGACAAGGACTGGGGGTTGCACGGAGCGCGCCCACCGTTCCACGTGGAACGCGGCCGGACGGGCCATGGCGATGGCGCTGGTTCAGCCCACGCTGCTGACGTCCTGAGCGCATCGCGGTCAAATGGCGCAGAAGTGGCGCTGCAGCGACGCCACTCGAGCAGGGGTGGATTGGAGTGGGGGATCGGCTGAAGGGCTCCCGCCCAGAGGCACGAGGGGCCGCGTCGCCGCCCAAACCCGGCGTAGCGACGTTTCGGGACCCACACCGTTTGGCAGCGGCGACCTGCCCGCGCGGTTCGGAGCGGCCTGAGCCCAGGCCGCCGAGGCCCCTGACTATTCGTTTGGGTTGTGCCGCTCGGCCTGTACGGGAACACGCAGCGCCGGGGGACACCCCCGGCCGTCATTGACGCAGCATGCTGAGGAATCTCCTGAAGGGGGGCAGCCCAGAGGCCGGCACTCCCACACCTCGAGCGGTGACCTGCGGTGTCCGTGGGATCGTATTCAGACCCGACCCTTGTGCGTCGTTGGCCATCTCTCGTGCCTTGTGGGGCCGGCCGCGGGCCGAGGAGGTGTGTTCCACGTGGAACCCGGGTTGCCGGGAGGACGACGCCACGGCGAGTCCCGGCCTGCGTTTTCGACGTAGAGCCGCCCGTGGACCGACGAGATGTGTTGCACGTGGAACCGGGCACTACCGGGCTGCAGGCGGGGCCCGGACTCCGCCTTCACGGCTTCGGCCACCAAGGCCCGTTGGTACGGCCATCGACACCAGGCCCCAGCTCACATCCACCGATCGAGATAAGGAGCAGTCCATTCCTGGGCGGTCGGTGCGCTAGATCCAGGTTCGCGACCACCTGCAACCTCGTCCAGCGAGTTGGCGGGTGTCCCGGGCCCAGGTCGGGATCCCACGGGCCCCGGTGGCCGCGTGACGGACGAAAGCCGAGGTGCTCCTGGCGCCTCCGGCACGCGCAGGGGCCCTGGAAGGCCTACCGGTGATGGCGACCTTCGCCCCACCAAGGACGCGATTCACGTCGGTGACCACCCCATCAGCGTCCATGCTTGACTTTGGGAGCATCCCGCCGGAGCGCCCCTGTTGCCCCCTGGAGATGGTCGAACCCGAGGAAGCTCATGTCGCCGATATGAAAGAAACAGGGCGGCGAACCGATCAGCCCTCACGCCAGTCTCGAGCCGAGCTCCACGCGGACAGGGACCAGCACGTCGATGGCGCCACAGATCATGTTCAGGGATCAACACGTCTGTCCGGATGTCGGGATCCGTCTTGGCATGTTGCCGCTGACGCCGACGACGGCGGGCTGAGTGTGCCGCGGTCGCCTCGACCACAGCTGATGACGTCGACGGGCGATGAAGTCTGGAGGCGTGCGGGTCCGGGGCACCGCTACGGCATCGCGATCAACGCGCCCCCATGCCCCCACACCGTTCGCTGGCAACCGGATCTGCGCGCGCCCTCCTCCGATGTTGCACGTGAAACCCACCAGGTCTCCAACGGCGGCACGCACTGGGGCCGGGGAGTTCCACGTGCAACGTCGCGCGCCACCGATGAACTCGACCCGACGCACAACCCAGACCACTCGGGTCCTGCACCTGTCAATCGATCCGGACGCAAGGCGCGAGGACGGTGACGGCGCGAATATGGCGACCCCGAACGCCCGTCCCTTCGTGAGGGCCGCGCCTGCTGGACGTCGCCTGGGGCTCGTGTCCGGGATCCGAACCGGGACGGCACCAGGCGTTGCACGTGAAACAGCGTCGGTCTCAGCGGGGAACGCGGGCCCTACGCCCCGGCCACAGACCCGCGCAGGTTGCGAAGTCGATCGCGGCAACTGGTGACTTCGGAAGCTGATGCCGACGTGCCGGGCGACCCATTCTCGATGCAACCCCACCGTTGCCCCCGTTGACAACGCACTATGGCATCCACCGCTGGGCAACTTTCACCCCGACAGCGCGCACTGGGCGGACCGCGAGCAATCATCCGCGCGTAACCACTGGCGGCTGCACCGAGGGGGATGTTCGTCCCGATGTGGTCCCGGCAATGGACGCGCGACACAACGCCGACCCGCGCCCAGATTCACGCCGGAGTCCTGCTTGGCGGCCCGTTGAACCCACGAGGGACTGGCACTGGCTTCAGCGGCAGGTCGAGCCGGGCTCAACGACTTCTACGACGATGATGGCCAGTGCGCAATCGCCCGTGTTGCCTACGAACCGTGGCACTTGGCCTGCCCACCCACGCCCGGGTGTCCGGTGCCACTCACGTCGTCGTGCTCAGGAACGTGCTCGGTGCATCGGCGACTCCTTCGATGCTGGGTCACCGACGTCTCCTGCAGGACCCCAACCGGCTGACGGTCACCCTGCCCCGACGGCAGGACGAGGCGGGGGGAGCAGCCTCATCTCTCGCCGGGCCGCCGACTCGGGACCCCCCGACCCGGTTGACGACCGGGGGAGGGCCTTTGATGTTCTTCGCTACCGGCCAGGACTGGGGTCGACCGCCGACACAACGACACCGGCCCCGACGGGGGCGGTGGGGGAGGGGTCGCCACGCCCTCGGCGGCCCAGCGCGTGCCGGCCGGTGTGTCCTCCCCGGCACCGGCGCTGCGACCGGCCGATATTCGGCCAAACGCCCTGTGAAGGGGGATAGCAGACCATGGGTAGATGGCCTTTCCTCCACCGTACGAGCGTACAGCGCATTTCCTCAGGTCAACGCCGTTTGGCTGGGTGCCATCGGCTCAGCAAGAAGCTCCTGGCCTGACCATCGTCAGCCCGGCATCAGCTCTTCGGTCCACCGAGGGGTTTGGCTTGGGGGAGTCCGTCGGACCTCGGCACACCTGTCGGTGGGCCACCCTTGGCAACGAGGCTCACGATCACGGTGCCCCTGTCGGATCCGTCCAGGGGTGACGTGCTGTTCTCGCGCATCCGCAGCTTGGAGGCTGCTCGCTGGAAGTACCCGCGCTCCTGATCGATGCTCGGACCCTTCACGACCTCGAGCCGACCGCGGGGCTTGAGGAAGCCCCGGGACAGCTCGGCGACGATGTCGAGTCGGGCCATGGCACGGCTGACGACACCGTCGTAGACACCCCGGTACTCCTCCTGCCGTGCAAGGACCTCTGCCCGTCCGGCAACGGCACGGGCGTTCTCCAGGCCGAGGATCTCGATGAACTCATTGACCGCGTCGACCTTCTTCTGCCGGCTGTCGATCAGCGTCCACCCGACGTGGGGGCGCATGATCGCCGCGACCAGGCCCGGGAGCCCCCCACCGGTCCCGAGGTCAATCCAGTGCTGCCCGTCGCCGGCGTGGATCGCCTCGACCACGGCCACGCACTCGGGGATGTGCACACTCTCCAACAACCCGCGGTCCCGCGCGGAGACCAGGTTGTGTGGCGACTCGGCGATCAGATGGCCGAGAAGGGCCAGCTGCTCACCGATTCCCAGCCCGTCCCCCGAGCGTTCGCCGACCGTCAGGCCGTCGGCGCGGCCACCCCCCGCACGAGAAACGCGGGCCGGACTGTCGTCCCGGCCCGCGTCGTGCTCGGGGCCCTCCGTGGAGCCCGCCATCCCTAACCCTCCGGCCGGATGACCACGCGGCGGCGCGGCTCGGCGCCTTCGCTCGCGGAGGTCACGCCACCAGCAGCGGCGGCCAGGTTGTGCATCATCTTGCGCTCGTAGGCGTCCATCGGCTCGAGCTTGACCGGCTCGAGGGTCTCCCTGACCTCGGCGATGGCCTCACGGCAGCGCTCGCGCAGCTTCTCGAGCTGGCGGGAGCGGTAGCCCTCCACGTCCACCCTGACGTGGGACCGGCGCTCGGTCTGGCGCTGCACGGAGCAACGAACGAGCTCCTGCAGTGCGTCGAGGGTGGCACCACGTCGGCCGATCAACAGTCCGGAGCCCACCTCCTGGACGGTGACGGTGGCCTGATCGGGCTGGACCTCGATGTCGATGTCCCCCGGCAGGTCCAGGATGTCGAGAAGCCCCTCCACGAAGTCAGCGGCGAGGTCTGCATCCTCGTCCAGCAGCTCCATGGTGGTGCGCTCGTCGGACTCGGCTTCCTGAACGTCGGTCATCGCGAACGTTCCTTTCGTGCTCGATGCCCCCGGTCGATGCGGGGACGCGTCTGATGGAAATCGTCGGGGGAACCGGTCAGCGAACTGGTGTTCGGTCCACCCTCGAGGGTCAACGCTTGCTGCGTCGTCCCTTGTTGGTGTTGGACGCCTCGGAGTCCGATGAGGCAGACGTGTCGTCCCCGCTGCCGTTCACCGCATCCTTCGCCGTCCGGGCCTTGCCTGTCCCGCCCTTGCTGGCGCGGCCGTTGGCCGTGCCGTCGGTCGAACGACCGTTGGACGCCGAGTCGCTCGGCTTCTTCTTGGCCGTCGTGCCGCCGGACTGGTTCTTGTTGGCCCGGGCGCGGGCGCGTTCCTTGCGGGCCTCGGCGCGAGCCTCTTCGTCTCGGGCTTCCTGCGCCTCGACCTGACGGAAGATGACCCACTGCTGGCCGATGGTCCACACGTTGGTGGTGACCCAGTACAGGACCACACCGATGGGGAAGGTCCAGGACAGCCAACCGAGGAAGACCGGCATGATGTAGAGCATCAGCTTCTGGGCCTGCTGCTGCTCCGCCGCCGCCTGGGAGTTGCGGCCCTGCATCATCTTGGTGGAGTAGTAGGTCGTCCCGACCTGCAGGGCGACCAGCGCGATCGCGCCGATCCCGGCGCCACCAGCGGCGGTATTGGCCAGCGAGTCGATGCCGAAGAAGTTGGCGGTCGTCAGCTCGGGGATGCGGTCCCCGAAGGTCAGCGCCACGCCGATGCGTTCGGACACGTCGATGAAGATGCGGTCCAGCGCGCCGACCGGGCTGGGCTGCAGGACCTGGAACAGGGCGAAGAAGATCGGCATCTGCAGCACGAGCGGCAGGCAACCCCCGACGGGGTTGACGTTGTGCTCCTGGTACAGCGCCATCTGCGCTTCGCGCTGCTTCTCCTTGGCAGCCTTGTACTTCTCGGGATCGGTCTTCATCAACGTCTTGTCGACGTCGTACTTCTTCTGGAGCTTCTTGAGCTCGGGCTGCAGCTTCTGCATCGAGCGCATCGACTTGGTCTGGCGCACCGCGAGGGGCACCAGGAACAGCCGGACGGTCAGGGTCAGCAGGATGATGCTGAAGCCCCACTTGTAGCCACCTGCGATTGGGTCGAGCAGGTTGGCGTACATGTGCAGGATGGCGGAAAGGCCGTCCTGGAGACCGTTCCAGATCTGGCTGAAGAACGTCATCAGAAGTGCTCCTCCTGGCGCGCTTCGGACGCGTCAGCTGGGGGGTGGAGTTCGGGAGGTGTCGTGGAGTCGCGGCGGGACCGTCGCGGCGGGACGGGGTCGAGTCCGGTGCCGCCCCACGGGTGGCATCGGCCGAGGCGACGAAGCGTCAACCACGTCCCTCGGACGGCACCGTGGACGCGGATGGCCTCGAGGCCGTAGGCCGAGCAGGTGGGGTGGTACCGACACGTCTCGGCCCGCTTGGGCACGAGCCGATACAGCCTGATCAGGCCGGTCAGCACCCAGGCGAGCGGTGAGGTCCTCACGCGGCGGCTGCCCGCGCACGAACCCGGCCCAGCGCCCGCTCGAGGTCCCTGCAGACGTCAGCGAACGCCGCAGTCACCGCCGGCGGTTTGGCGGTGACGACGAGGTCCATGCCGATCGGCAGGTCTGCCTGCAGGAGGGCCGCACGGATCCGGCGCTTGGCGCGGTTTCGCTGCACAGCGCCGCCGACGCGGCGGCCGGCCACCACGGTGGCACGGCACTGCTGCGTCGGCTCGGACGGACGTCCATGGACCACGAGGGTGGCGGTGCCCATCGCGTTTCGCGCATCGAAGACCGCCCGGATCTCTCGCCCGGAACGCAGTCGCGCGGGGGTGGGCATGCTCCCCACCGTAGCGAGGACAGGTGGAGCCGACCCTATGCGGTCAGCTTCTTGCGGCCCTTGGCACGGCGCGCCTTGATCACGGCACGGCCGGAGGCGGTCTGCATGCGGGCGCGGAAGCCGTGCTTCTTGGCGCGACGACGGTTGTTGGGCTGGAAGGTGCGCTTGCTCATGGCTGGAGGCCTTACTGTTGGGTCGTGGCCGTCCCCGCAGACGGCGGCCCACAGCTCGGGGCCAGGGCAGTGCGGGTGGCGTAGGTGTCGCGGCGGGCAGTGGCATGAGTTGGGCCCCCGGATGGGGGGCACCAATCCCGCGCGCGATGAACCAGTGTATGGACCACCCCCCGGAGGCGTCAACCGGCCATGAATCACCACTTGTCCACAGGTCGACAGCGCCCCTAGACTCCGCAACCTTCCCACGGACGACCGGGAGTGTCCAACGGCCTCGATTTACCACGCGCCCGACATTCCCACAACCTGTGGACAACTCTGTGGATGACCGCTACGCAGCTCGTCGATGATGCGCTCGATCGGCCATCCGGAGCCCTCGTGCTCCAGCCCCGCCGTTCCCGACGACCAAGTGAGCTGACCGCGCGATGGACCTCGAAGGCCAAGACCTCGTCGACGTCTGGAACACGGCGGTGAGGCAGCTCTCGGCCGACGTCCCCAGCGCCGCACAGCTGACCTGGATGGCCGAGACCCACCCGATCGGCCTGTCCGATGGGGTGTGTGTGCTGTCCGCCCCGCACGAGTTCGCCCGGGAGCAGCTGCGTCGCAAGTTCCAGGACAAGATCTCCGGCGCCCTGTCCGACGCGGTCGGGTCCCCGGTGACGCTGGTCATCACCGTCAGGCCCGACACCGCCGAACCGACATCCACCAGCGATCCGGCGCCGTTCGTCGAGGAACCAGACGACGTCCGCATGGCCCCGCCGACGCCACGTGTCGACAGCTCGGTGCCCGGCAACGTGCACCCCCTGCCGACGTCGAACCTGTCCGACAAGTACGTCTTCGAACGCTTCGTGATCGGGCCGGGCAACCGGTTCGCCCACGCCGCCGCCTTCGCCGTGGCCGAGGCACCCGCGAAGGCCTACAACCCGCTGTTCATCTACGGCGGCTCGGGCCTCGGCAAGACCCACCTCCTCCAGGCCGTCGGGCACTACGCCGGGCGGCTGTACCCCCGCTCCAAGATCACCTACGTCACCTCCGAGCAGTTCACCTCGGAGTTCATCGAGGGGGTCCGCAGCGGCCACCAGGCCAGCTTCCAGCGGCGCTACCGCGACGTCGACATCCTCCTGATCGACGACATCCAGTTCCTGGAGAAGGCCGAGCGGACGCAGGAGGAGTTCTTCCACACCTTCAACGCCCTGCACCATGCCGAGAAGCAGATCGTGCTGACCTCCGACCGGCCGCCACGGGCGCTCGAGCGCCTCGAGGACCGACTGCGCACACGGTTCGAGATGGGCCTGCTGACCGACGTCCAGCCCCCGGACCTCGAGACCCGTCAGGCGATCCTGCGTCGCAAGGCGGAGCTGGAGGAGGTCGACGTGCCCGCCGGGGTGCTCGAGCTGATCGCCAGCCGCATCTCCACCAACATCCGCGAGCTCGAAGGGGCGCTCATCCGCGTGATCGCGGCCGCCAGCCTGTCCAAGCAGCCCGTCAGCATGGCGCTGGCCGAGACCGCGCTCAAGGACATCTTCCCCGCCGCAACCCTCGGGGAGATCACCGCCGACGTGATCATGGACGAGACCGCCAAGTACTTCGGCTTCTCCACCGACGAGCTGTGCTCGGCCACCCGGACCCGCTCGCTGGTGACGGCCCGGCAGGTGGCCATGTACCTGACGCGTGAGCTGACCGAGCTGTCGCTGCCCAAGATCGGCGAACAGTACGGCGGCCGAGACCACACCACGGTCATCCACGCGAACAAGAAGATCCAGAAGCTCATCCGCGAACGGCCCGCCCTGTTCGAGCAGATCCAGGAGCTCACCGGGCACATCAAGGCACGGTCCCGTGGCTGAGATTCGCCCACAGGACCTCGTGGACAACCGGTGGACGGTCCTCGACGCTCCACGAGCAGAACGCGACACTGGGCTTGTCCACAGGCGCGTTCCCGGAATTACACGTGTGCCGCACAGCTTCCCCACGAGGCGGCCAACAGGGTCAAACGGTTTCTGACCTGCCGAAACAGTGGTTACCCACAGGCATTCGTCGCCCCTACAACTACAACTGTTCCTAGAGATCTGACATCAACCCCTTAACCCGAGGGCCCGGGGAGCGGTGGAAAACACCGCCACGAGCCGAGGAGATCCCATGAAGTTCCGCGCCGAGCGCACCGAGTTCGAAGAGGCCATCAAGTGGGTGCAGCGCACCGTCGGTGAACGCGTCAGCTTCCCCGCCATGGCCGGCATCAAGCTGAGCCTTGCCGGTGACGAGCTGACCCTGTCCTCGACCAACGGGCAGATCGACTCCGAGCTGACCCTGCCCGTCCAGGGCGAACGGGACGGCGGGGCGCTCGTGTCCGGCAAGCTGCTCAGCAACGTCGTCCACCTGCTGCCCAACGACGCCGTGGAGATCGCCGCCGTCAACGAGGCCATGAACATCCGCTGTGGTCGTGCGAGCTTCGAGCTGCGGCTGATGGTCCTCGAGGACTTCCCGTCCATGCGGACCCCGCTGGAGGATGCCCCCTCGGCCACCCTCCAGGCCGGCGAGTTCTCCCAGCTGATCACCCAGGTCGCCCGCTCCGCCAGCACCGAGGACGCCCGCGCGGTCCTCACCGGCGTGAAGCTGGAGGCCAGCGACGGCAACTTCACCGCCGCGGCCACCGACTCCTACCGCCTCGCCGTTCGCACGATCCCGTGGGACGACGCCGGTGAGATGAGCGCCCTCGTGTCGCGTCGGGCGCTGGAGCAGGCCAAGCACGCTGCGGACATGCTCGGGAGCGCCGTGAAGCTGGTCCTGGAGCCCAGCTACGCCACCTTCGTGTTCGCCGACCGTCGTCTGGTGTCCACCCTCGTCGAGGGCAAGTACCCCGAGTACCGCGGGCTCATCCCCGATGGGTACGAGCGCCGCATCCGTGTCGACCGCCAGGCCCTGACCGAGGTCGTGCGACGCATCGCCGTCGTCGGTGAGGCCGACAAGGCGATGACGCCGGTCATCCTCGGCATGGACAGCGACACCCTGACGGTCAAGGCCGACTCCACCGAGGCCGGTCAGGCCGAGGAGTCCCTGCCGATCGAGCTCGAGGGCGAGCCGTTGCAGATCGCCTTCAACCCGCGCTTCCTCATCGACGGCCTCGATGCGATGGGTGGCGAGCAGGTGATGTTCGAGTTCCGTGACGAGCTCAAGCCCGCCGTCATGCGCCCACCGGCCCCCGAGGAGGGTGACGACGAGTCCGAGGCGGACTACCTGTACCTGCTGATGCCCGTCCGGGTCTGACGTGGACCTCGCCGAGCGCGTCGACCCGGACGGCGCGACCGACGAGAAGACCATGCTGGTGCAGTACCTGGACCACCAGCGGGCGACCGTGGCGATGAAGGCCCGCGGCGTGGATGCCGTGGGCACCGCCGCCACGGTCGGCGCCTCCACCCTCACCCTCGGCGGCCTGATCAAGCACCTGACCCTCGTCGAGCACAGCTGGTTCGAGCACCGCTTCGTCAACGGCCCCGAACGGGAGCCCTGGGCCAGCGTGGACTGGGACGCCGATCCCGACTGGGAGTTCCGGACCGGGGCGACCGAGGACATCGACGAGCTGCTCGCGGACTACGCGGCGGCATGCGAACGATCCAACGCCGTCATCGCCGTGGCGGCGCTCGACGACCGGCTGGCCTGGCCCGGCTGGGACGAGGCCGAGCGCGAACGACCGAGCCTGCGCTGGGTCATCCTGCACATGATCGAGGAGACGGCCCGCCACGCGGGGCACGCCGACCTGCTGCGCGAAGCCGTCGACGGCGCCGTCGGCGAGTGACCCGCCCGACCACGGAACGGGTGACCTGATGCGGCTGGAATCGCTGCACCTGCTCGACGTCCGAAACTACGAACGGCTGGACCTCGAGCTCCAGCCGGGAGTGACGACCTTCGTCGGCTCCAACGCGCAGGGCAAGACGAACCTGCTGGAGGCCGTGCACTACCTGTCGCTGGGCCGTTCCCACCGGGTCTCCAGCGACCAGGCGATGGTCCGGGCCGGCACGGACGCCGCGGTCATCAGGGCCGAGGCTCGCAGCGACATGGGCCAGCGGATCGCCGTCAGCGTCGAGCTCCGCCAGGGACGCAACCGCGCGCAGCTCAACGGGCAACCCATGCAGCGGATGTCCGACGCGTTCGGCGCGATCCGATCGGTCATGCTGGCCCCGGAGGACCTGACCCTGGTCCGCGGTGACCCCGGTGACCGGCGTCGCTTCCTCGACGACCTGCTGGCCGGGCGACGGGCCACGTTCGCCGGCGTGCGGAGCGACCTCGACCGGGCACTGGCTCAGCGCAACGCCATCCTCAAGGACGCCCGGATCACGGGTCGGGTTCAGCGCGACGTGCTCGAGGTGTGGACCGACACCTACGTCAACACCGCCGGCCCGGTGCTGGCTGCACGGATCGCCGCCATCAACGCCCTGGCGGCGCCCGTCGCCGAGGCCTACGCCGACCTCGTCGCCGCCAGCCCCGCCCAGGACGTGGGACGACTGCCCGTCCTGGCCTACGAGCTGTCGTGGGGACGCACCGTCACCGGGACGACGGGCCAGCCGGTCCCCGACCCCGCCGAGCTGGCAGCCGAGCTGCGCGAGGCCCTGGCCGAGCAGGAACGCGACGAGGTCCGCCGCGGCATGACGCTGGTCGGACCGCATCGCGACGAGCTGTTCCTCGGCATCGGTGACCTGCCGGCCAAGGGGTACGCCAGCCACGGGGAGCAGTGGTCGCTGGCCCTCGCGCTCAAGCTCGCCTCCCACGAGGTCATCGGGGAGATCGGCGATCAGCCGATCGTCCTCCTCGACGACGTGTTCGCCGAGCTCGACGCCGATCGACGCCGTCGGCTGGCCGCGCGGTGCGCAGCCTTCGAGCAGGTCCTGGTCACCGCAGCGGTCGGTACCGAGGTCCCCCTGGAGGGGATGCGCGTGCACATCAGGGCCGGTACGGTCATCGACCCGCCGTCGACCGGAGGATCCACGTGAAACCGACTGCCCTCCGCCAGGTGCTGATGCTCGCCCCGAGCGCTCGAACGCCAGGATGAACCGGCGACCACACCGTCCCGACCCCCAGCCGATCGGGCGGGTCATCGACGAGATGATCACCCGCCGTCGATGGGCCGGACGGCTCGACGGGGCACGGATCTTCGACTTCTGGGACGAGGCCGCGGGGCCCGACATCGCCGCCCATGCCAGTCCCGTTCGGCTGCACGGTGGCGTCCTGGTGATCGCAGCCGAGGACGCCGGCTGGGCAACCCAGCTGCGCTACTTCACCGGCGACCTGCAGGCCCGGGTCAACTCGATCATGGGGCCGGACACTGTCCGCAAGATCGAGATCGTGGTCCAACGCTCGGGCAAATAGCCTCTGACCTGCTGAAACGCCACTGTGTGGCTTCCAAGGGTCGACGGCAACCCGCGTGGTAGTCTTTGTGGTCACCGCAAAATGCTTCCCACAGGGCCGTCTGGCGCGACATCGCGCGCGGCTCGTTGGGATCGATCCGGAAGGCGTTCTGTGTCCGACGACCAGACCCCGAAGGACGACGTCGCGGGCGAGCAGGCCGAAGTACCCACGCCTGCTGCCGCGCCGGAGTCCTCCTACGAAGCCAGCGACATCACCGTCCTCGAAGGACTCGAGGCGGTCCGCAAGCGTCCCGGCATGTACATCGGCTCGACCGGGCCGCGCGGCCTGCACCACCTGGTGTGGGAGATCGTCGACAACTCCGTCGACGAGGCGATGGCCGGACGCTGCGACACCATCGACATCCGGCTCCTCGCCGACGGTGGGGTCAGGGTCGAGGACGACGGCCGCGGCATCCCCGTGGAGATGCACCCGACGCAGGGCAAGTCCACGCTGGAGGTCGTCCTGACGATCCTCCACGCTGGCGGGAAGTTCGACAACCAGGCCTACGCCGTGTCCGGTGGCCTGCACGGGGTGGGTGTCTCGGTCGTCAACGCGCTGTCCAGCCGCCTGATCGCGGAGGTGAAGCGCGAGGGCAAGCTGTGGCGCCAGACGTTCCAGCGCGGTGTCCCCGACGCGCCCATCGAGGCCGTCCGGGACCTCGAGCCCGGTGAGGGCACCGGCACGATCATCACGTTCTGGGCCGACGACCAGATCTTCGAGACCAACGAGTACAGCTGGGAGACGCTGACCACGCGGTTCCGCGAGACCGCGTTCCTGACCGCTGGCCTGCGGATCACCGTCGCCGACGAGCGCACCGGTCACACCGACGAGGACGGCAACCAGCTCAGCCAGGAGTTCCATGCCGAGGGTGGCCTGTCGGACTTCGTGGCCTACCTGAACTCGACCAAGAAGACCGAGGTCCACGACGACATCATCGCCTTCACGGCCTCGGAGACCCACGAGACCGAGGGCATCGCCGAGATCGACATGGCGATGCAGTGGTCCAACGAGTACCACGAGTCCATCCACTCCTTCGCCAACACCATCAACACCCACGAGGGCGGCACGCACGAGGAGGGGTTCCGGGCGGCGCTGACCTCCACGGTCAACCGCATCGCCACCGACGCCGGGATCCTGCCGATCAAGGGCCAGGGCGGCATCGAACGGCTCGAGGCCAACGACATCCGCGAGGGCCTGACCGCCGTCATCTCCGTCAAGCTCGGTGACCCGCAGTTCGAGGGGCAGACCAAGACCAAGCTCGGCAACACCCACATCCGGTCGTTCGTGCAGCGCACGGTCAACGACCAGCTCAAGACCTGGTTCGAGGAGAACCCGGCCGAGGGCAAGCGGATCTTCATGAAGGCCATCGACTCGGCGCGCGCCCGCAAGGCCGCCCAGCAGGCCCGTGACCTGACCCGCCGCAAGGGGCTGCTGGACTCCACGTCCCTGCCGGGCAAGCTGGCGGACTGTCAGTCGCGTGACCCCGCCGAGTGCGAGGTGTTCGTCGTCGAGGGTGACTCGGCCGGTGGCACCTCCAAGCAGGCTCGTGACCGGCGGTTCCAGGCCATCCTCCCGCTGCGCGGGAAGATCCTGAACGTCGAGAAGGCCCGCCTGACCAAGATCCTCGAGAACAAGGAGGTCCAGGCGCTGATCACCGCGATCGGCACCGGGATCGGCGAGGAGTTCGACATCGAGAAGGCGCGGTATCACAAGATCGTGATGCTGATGGACGCCGACGTCGACGGTGCCCACATCCGCACCCTCGTGCTGACGTTCCTGTTCCGCTACATGCGGCCGCTGATCGAAGCCGGGTACGTCTACATCGCCCAGCCGCCGCTGTACCAGATCCAGCCGCGTGGCTCGAAGTCCAAGAAGTCCATCCGCTACGCCTTCTCCGACCGCGAGCGCGACGCCATCCTCCGCGAGATCAACCCCGAGGGGACGCGGAAGATCGAGGTCCAGCGGTTCAAGGGCCTCGGTGAGATGGACGACGAGCAGCTCGAGATGACCACCATGGACCCGTCGAAGCGGAACATGCTGCAGGTCACCCTCGCCGACGGTGCGGCCGCCGACCAGATGTTCTCCATCCTGATGGGCGACGACGTGCAGGCACGTCGCGACTTCATCATCCGCAACGCCAGCAACGTCCAGTTCCTGGACGTCTAGGGCCCTTGAACGGTCCAGCAGAGGTTCACCATCATGGCTGACGACACCACTCCTGACGTGCCCGAGGACGCCGCGCCCGAGACCCCCGAGGGGGCGGGCGAGGCGACCGTGGCCACCGAGGTCTTCGAGGCAGTCGAGATCGAGGAGGAGATGCAGCGCTCCTACATCGATTACGCGATGAGCGTGATCGTGGGGCGTGCGCTGCCCGACGTCCGTGACGGCCTCAAGCCCGTCCACCGTCGCATCCTGTTCTCCATGTGGGAGGGCGGCATGCGCGCCGGCACGCAGCACCGCAAGTCCGCGGCTGCCGTCGGCGACGTCATGAAGAAGTACCACCCCCACGGCGACTCCTCGATCTACGACGCGCTGGTCCGCATGGCCCAGCCGTGGGCGATCCGGTACCCGCTGATCGAGGGGCACGGCAACTTCGGCTCCGTCGACGGCGACCCCCCTGCGGCCATGCGGTACACCGAAGCCCGCCTGTCCCCCCTCGCCATGGAGCTCCTCCGCGACATCGAGGAGGAGACCGTCGACTGGCAGGACAACTACGACGGCCAGGAGTCCGAGCCGCTGGTCCTGCCCAGCCGCTTCCCCAACCTGCTGGTCAACGGCTCGGCCGGCATCGCCGTCGGCATGGCCACCAACGTCCCGCCGCACAACCTCGGTGAGGTCACCCGGGCCATCGTGGCCCAGATGGGGAACCCCGAGATCACGCTCGACGAGCTGATGCAGATCATCCCCGGGCCGGACTTCCCGACCGGGGCCCTGATCATGGGCGCAAACCCCATCCGCCAGGCCTACGAGACGGGTCGCGGATCGATCCGGATGCGCGCCGTCGTCGACATCGAGGAGAACCGCGCCGGCGAGCAGCTGGTCGTCACCGAGCTGCCCTACCAGGTCAATAAGGCCAACCTGGCGCTGAAGATCGCCGAGCTGGTCAACACCAAGCGCCTCACGGGTATCCGCGACATCCGCGACGAGTCCAACCGCAAGGGCATCCGGCTGGTCATCGAGCTGAAGCGCGATGCCAACGCCCAGGTCGTGCTCAACCAGCTGTACAAGGCCACGCAGCTGCAGGACACCTTCGGCGTCATCAACCTCTCCCTGGTCCCCACCGGCGAGGACGAGATCGGCCCCGGGGTGCCGCGCACGATGGGGCTCAAGGACACCATCTCGCGCTACATCACCCACCAGATCGAGATCATCACCCGCCGGACGGAGTACCGGCTGCGCAAGGCGCGCGAACGAGCCCACATCCTCGAGGGCCTGATCATCGCGCTGGACAACCTCGACGACGTCATCCAGCTGATCCGCAACTCCGCCTCCGCCGACGCGGCCCAGTCCGAGCTGATGTCGCGCTTCGACCTGTCCGACGTGCAGGCCACCGCGATCCTCAACCTCCCCCTCCGCCGCCTGGCCGCCCTCGAGCGCCAGCGGATCCAGGAGGAGTACGCCGAGCTGATGGAGCGGATCATCGAGCTCGAGGGGATCCTCGCGGACCCCCAGAAGGTCAAGGACATCATCGTCGAGGAGCTGGAGGAGATCGCCGACCGCTTCGGCGACGCCCGCCGGACCCGGATCGTCCCGGCCGAGGGCGACCTCGACATCGAGGACCTCATCGCCGAGGAAGAGGTGGTCGTCACGATCACCCAGGCCGGCTACATCAAGCGGGTGTCCGCCAGCGAGTACAAGGTCCAGAAGCGCGGCGGCAAGGGCATCAACGCCGGTGGCCTCAAGGACGAGGACATCATCTGGGACCTGTTCTCCACCTCCACCCACCACTGGGTGCTGTTCTTCACCTCCAAGGGTCGGATGCACCGCATCAAGGCCTGGCAGATCCCCGAGAAGAGCCGCACCGCCCGTGGTGTCTACATGGCCAACGTGCCGGGGCTGGAGCTGGACAAGGACGAGGTCGTGCGCACCGTCGTGCACCTCGACTCGCTCGAGCAGAACGGCAAGCACCTGCTGTTCTCCACCCGCAACGGCATCGTCAAGCGCACGAAGCTCGAGGAGTACGACTCCCCGCGGTCCACGCTGATCGCGATCAACCTTCGCGACGGAGACGAGCTGATCGACGTGCGGCTGACCTCCGGTGACGACGACGTGATCCTCGTGTCCCTCAAGGGCCAGTCGATCCGCTTCCACGAGTCCGACGCCCGCGCCATGGGCCGCAACGCCAGCGGCGTGAAGGGCATGAACCTGGCCGACGGCGACGAGCTGCTGGCCTGCGCCATCGTCGAACCCGACGGCTACCTCGTCGTCATCACCGACGAGGGCTACGGCAAGCGGACGCCGCTGGAGCGATACCCCACGCAGAAGCGCGGCGGCATGGGCGTGAAGACCGCCAAGCTGACCGATGGTCGTGGTGGCCTCGTCGGCGCGATCGTCGCCGGGTACGAGCAGGAGATCTTCATCGTCACCGACCGGGGCACCATCATCCGGATGGACGTCAAGGACGTCCGGCCCACCGGTCGCAACACCCAGGGCGTGCGTGTCATGACCCCCCGGGACGGCGCCAAGGTCGCCTCCGTGGCGAAGGTCATGGAGCTCGAGGACGACGACGAGGAGTCCGAGGACGGCGAGGCGACCGACGGCGAGTCGACGGTCGACCTCGACGAGCAGGTGTCAACGACGGAGGTCGAGGGCATCGATGTCGAGATCGATGGCGACGGCGAGTCCTCGGACGGAGCCGACGAGGAGGAGTAGCCTTCACCCGGCCGATCGGCCCGCACGGCGCCGTCACCGGGTCAACTAGACTGCGAGCACCATGTCAACCACCCAACGCCCCAGCAGCGGGAAGAACAAGCCCGCCACGCGGGTGAGCAACCAGCAGCCCCCGCGCGAGCGGGTCAGGACCGGTCAGGTCGTCCGTCGTCGGGCCACCGTGCGCCGCATCGACCCCTGGTCGGTGCTGAAGCTGTCGGTCATCTTCTACTTCTGCTTCCTGCTCGTGGTCATGCTGGGGCTCAGCGTCTTCTGGTCCGTCATCCTCCGGATCGGCGTGATCGAGACGTTGACGTCGTTCCTCGACGAGCTGCAGCTGACGCTGGTCATCAACGGTGGGAACATCGCCCGTGCGGCGTTCCTGCTGGGTCTGCTCAACGTCGTGCTGTGGACCGGCATCAACGTTTTCCTTGCCTTCCTCTACAACCTGGTCGCCGATCTCCTCGGCGGACTGCGTATCGAGTTGGCAAGCGAGGAGTAGTCGACCTACACTCCTTGACTCCCGCGCGGGCTCTCCGCATCCGCGCAACAAGGGCCATTAGCTCAGGCGGTTAGAGCGCACCCCTGATAAGGGTGAGGTCCGAGGTTCAAGTCCTCGATGGCCCACATACTTCCGACTCGCTGGCGCTCGCCGTCGTCCGTGGGCCATCGAGGACTCCTTTTGGGTTTCCGCTCCGCTCGGGCCGTTCGAGGCCACGGAGGCCGGGGCGACCAGTCCGGTTGCCGGAGTTTGCCGGTGCCGTTTCGTGTATCGGGGGGCTGCGGCCGGTCCCCGGTACGGCGGGCCGGCGTGGTGGGACGCGGTCGCGCCGCCCTGCCGTTGTCGGAGCTGGGCTCGGGCGGTGCCTCCCGGCGCTCGGGAGCCGGCTCGACCTCGGGGGTCGGCGGGGTCGGACGGGTTCGCGTGACCGTCGGGTCCACGCTGATGCCACCACCGCGGAACTCCAGGCCCGGCTTGCGGCTCAGCGCCGGGGGTCGACGGTCCGGAATCCGGCGACGGGCGGAGTCCTGCACGGCCCGGCGGGCGGCCGCATGACGCGCAGCGCTGCGGCGGGCCTCCTCGGCCTGCTGCCGAGCCAGCTCGGCCCGCTCCTTCGCGCTCGTTTCGTCTCTGGACACCGCTGCCGCCTTCTTGGTTCGTGGACGCCGCATTGTTCCATCATGTATCCACCCGTGCGAACCTCGTCGGCGGCGCCGTGGGCACGCTGGTACGTTGACCCGGGTGGGCTCCGTACGCACCTTAGTCCCTCCAGCACGGGCCGTCGTCGCAGGGATCCTGCTGTCGGCCATGGTCTTGTTGTTCACCAGCGGTGCACCGGCCTCGGCCGCCCCGGTACCGACCGACACCCCCCACCTCCGCGCGGACGGTCACGTGTCCCTCGCCTGGCTCTACGGGGGGTCCTCGGCGGACTACCGTGCGCAGATCGAAGCGATGGCGGGCCTGACCACCATCTCCCCGACGTGGTGGTACCTGGACGAGGACGATCCGGGTGGGCTGGAGCTCGACACCGACGACGACCTCGTGGCGTGGGCACAGGCAAGGGGCCTCGCGGTGTGGCCCCTCTTCGGCAACCACATCGACCCCGACCTGACCGATCAGGTGCTGCGCGACCCGATGCTGCGACAGCGGGTCGTCGACGGCATCGTCGCCGAGGTCCGGCGGTCGGGGGTGGACGGCGTCAACGTGGACTTCGAGAACCTCCACGACGAGACGCGGTTCCTCCTCACCGATCTCGTTCGCGAGCTCGAGCAGGCGCTGCCGGAGGTGATCGTGTCCGTCGACGTGACAGCGATGACCGACACGTGGGTGCTGGGCAACTGGTCGACCGCGTTCGACCGCGAGGGCCTCGGACAGGTCGCCGACTACGTGATGCTGATGAGCTACGACCAGCACAACTCCCTGCGGCGCGACGGGCCGGTCGCCGGGTTGCAGTGGGTCAGCGAGTCAACCGAGTACCTGCTGCGCACGGTGCCGGCCGAGAAGCTCGTGCTCGGCCTGCCGTTGTACGCACGGCACTGGGCCACCGACGCCTCGGCGCGCGACGGCATCTCGCTGGAGGCCACGCTCGGCATGGCCGCCATGGCCAACCGTGTGGCCGAACGATCCCAAGCGGTCACCTACGACCCGGTGGCAGGTCAGGACCTGCACACATGGACCGACGAGGAGGGACGTCCCAACCGGGTGTGGCTGGAGGACGTCGCGAGCCTGCAGCGCAAGACCGAGCTGGTCGAGGTGCACGGCCTCGCCGGCATCGCCGCCTGGCGGGCCGGGTTCGAGCAGCCCGACGTGTGGACGGCGCTGGACGCCCAGCTGGCGGCCATGTCGGCGCCCGGCGCGACGGTGGACCCGGTCCCGACCACACCGGCCCCTGCCACGGCTCCCGAGAGCACGGTCCCCACCGCGGCGGTGGATGCTGCCGCTGTGGAGGAGGGCGCGGTGCCCGCCGGCGGCACACCTCCCGCCGGGGAACCGACCGTGGCGACCCAGCCGCTGGATCAGCCGATCGCCGAGCCGTCACCGGTGGACGGCACGGACGCCGCCACCACGGGCGAGGAGGGCATGGTCACGCTGGCCGCCGCCACCCTGCTCGGGCTGGTCGGTATCGCCCACACGGTCCGCTGGCGGATCAGGCGCCGAGCACGGGGTCGGTGACGTAGCGGATCTCGACCCACGGGAAGACGACCGTGAAGAGCAAGTACACGACCACCAGGACGGCGACGGTGATCAGGCCGCCACGAAGCCACGGGTTCACGACGTGGTCGTCACGGTCGCCGGGGCGGACGCGGTCTGCTGCTGGTCGGCCGCCAGCTCGGCGAACACGATGAGGCGCTCACGGTTGGACCAGCGAGGATGGCAGGTCGTGAGCGTCAGGACCGGCGCACCCGTGCCCATCGGGTCCTGCCCGAGCACGTAGTTCTCCGACGGGTCGACGATCCGCTGCTCGACGACCTCGTAGACCCAGCGGACCCCGTTGCGGTCGGTCACGTGGATCTCGTCCCCGGCCTCGAGGGTCTCGAGGTCGTAGAAGGGTGCGCCCGCCGTGGTGCGGTGTCCGGCCACCGCGAAGTTGCCCTGCTCACCGGGGTAGGCGGTCCCCGGGTAGTGCCCTGGTCCCTCGCTCAGCGATTCGGCGTTGACACCCTCGACGATGAACAACGGGCCCTCGTACACCGGCTGCTCTGCGCTGCCCGGCCGGTGGAACTGCAGGGCCGCAACGGCCTCGCCGACCTCGACGGCCGACAACGGCTGCTCGGTCTCGACCGGGAGCAGGGGGTCGCCACCGTCGTCGAGCTCGCCGACCTCGAGGACCCAGTCGTCCAGGAACTGCTCCTGGGCCCTGCTGGTCGCGATACCCGTCCAGTACAGGGAGTAGACGAGGTACAGGGCCAGCACGGCACCGCCGGCGATGAACAGCCAGCCGAGGGAACGCAGGGCCGTACGCATGATGAAGAGGATCCGGGTCGTCGAAGGGCGGGAACATCGGGACCGCGTGGGCGACGAGCGGGCGACGCCACGTCACGGTCCACGCCCGAGGGTAGCCGCGTCAACGGGCGCAGGCGATCGTCCGTCGGGGCGGGTCGACCGGACGCCCCCAACCCGCGTGCCTCGATCGGCGCACGGTGGCGGTACCATCACCCTTTACTGTCCCTGTGCTCCAGCCCTCCTGATGGGTGCGGAGCCAACCGCAACGCCAGCCGTTCAGAGGTGCCGACGTGCCCAAGTCCAAGTCGAAGCGCGACCAGTACACACCGCCGCCGAGGCCGAATCCGCCGCCCAGCCCGCAGTGGGTGCCGGTCGCCGGCACGGGGCTCATCGCCCTGGGCATCATCGTGATCCTGATCAACTACGTGTTCCCCGGCTTCCTGCCGGGCGGCAACTACGCGATCATCGTGGGCTTCGTCATGATGGCGGTCGGGCTGGGCATCCTCAGCCAGTGGCGCTGACGGGCGACGTTCGCCCGCACCCGCGGATCCACAGGGTTGTCCACGTCTGTGGATGAACTCCGAGGGCGGAACTACACACCGGGAATCTCCTCCACAGGGTTCTCCACAGCTGTGGATGAACCGGGGGGCACCCCGGTGTGCGATTTCCTGCCCCGGCGTCAGGCGCGGGTGCTGCGGACCTCGCGTCGTTCGTGCATCTTCTCCCCGCAGTGGCGGGGCGGCATGGCCGACCCGCGGACCAGCAGCAGGACCTCGGCCCCACAGCCGGTGCACGTGTACGTGACCCGTTCGTCGGGATCGACCGCCTCCGGCGGCCCGTCGGGGATGTGGGCGGCACCACGGTTGAGCGACCCGAACGAGGCGATGCCGATCGACCAGATCAGCAGGCCGAGCAGCGGGGCGAAGACCAGCTGCCACGGGATCAGCCCCCTGGATGCGGCGACCACGCCGACCAGGAACAGGACCATCACCAACCGCTTCATCGTCCCCAGCCTGCCATGACCGACCCCACACCTCCTGCGTTCCTCGAGGCCGTCCAGTCCTACCTGGCCGGTCGCGAGGCCCAGTTCAACTACGAGGCGTTGGTCCACACCTTCACCGACATCGAGCGGTTCCACCGCTGGGCTGGGTACATGGACCGCCTGCGGCCCCTCGATGGCGCCCGCGTCCTCTCCAGCGGGTGTGGGGCCGGCGGGTCCCTGCTGGCCTACGCCGACGCAGGGGCAGCGCTGGTGGAGGGTGTCGAGGTGGACGCCCAGTTCGCCCACATGGCCCGGTCCCGCGTGGCCGACGTCGAGGGCGTGGAGGTGCACGAGCTGGCTCCGGAGGCGCGTCTGCCGATCCCGGACCGCAGCGTCGACGTCATCGAGTCCATGGACGTCATCGAGCACGTGCCCGACGACGAGCGCTACCTCCACGAGCTGCGTCGTGTCCTGGCACCCGGCGGGATCATCCTGGTGGTCACCCCGAACCGGATCTGGCCGGTCGAGCAGCACCTCGGGATCGCCGGTCCGCCGTGGTTGCCGATCGGGCTGGCCGACACGATCTTCGGCCTGCTGGCCCTGCTGCCCGGGCTGTCAGCGGACCGCCGGCAGAAGTACCGGGACCTGCGGGGCATGCGAACGCAGAACATGTCGATGTGGCGGCTCCGCAAGCTGGCCAAGCGGCTGGACCTGCACATGACCGTCCTGCACCGCACCGATGACCCAGGTGATCCGCTGCCGGTCGACGACCCTCGCGCCGAGCGGCTGCTCCGGACGTGGTGGGGCAAGTACGTCGCCCCGGTCAAGTCCCTCGCGGTCACCTTCGAGCGCCGCAGCTGACCCGCGTCTGCTCCCGCTCCGGCGTGGGTCGGGGTGGATGAACCTCGTGGAGCCAGGCGGAATCGAACCGCCGACATCTGCCATGCAAAGACAGCGCTCTACCAACTGAGCTATGGCCCCTGGGGGAGAACGAAGGGTAGCGCGCCACGAGGCCTCGGGCCCAGAGCTGTCCTGGACCCGTCGTACAGCCGCCCCTTCGTCGGGCGGCCTACAGGTCGCGAGGCTCTTCCCAGATCGCCTCGTCGAGCTCCATGTCGCGCTGGCGCTTGAGCGCCATGGCTCCAGCGGCGAGGACGGCCAGCAGGACAATCAGCTTCTTCATCTCGGTCTCCTCCGTCTGCCTCGGTCGGGCAGGGCTCGCGTCACGATGGGGGTGTTCGGCCGCGGAGCCTACCCGAGGACGGCATTGCGGGCAGGTGATGCGTCAGGTCCGTGCCAGCTCGCCGGTCTCGGCCCCCGAGCTGCCCGTCCGCAGGATCAGGACCTTGGCCCGGAGTCGCACGACCGGTCGTCCCCGGCTGGGCTGCAGGGCACGGGGTGGGAGGGGGCGCTGGCCACTGGCCGTCGCCGTCACGATCCGGTCGATCTGGGCGATACCGGCAGTCGCCGGCGTGAGGGCGACCAGCCACATCATCGGGTCGAGGAAGGGCGGCACGGTCTCGGTGCCGTGGTACCCCGCGAACTCCCGAGGGCGTGCCAGGAGGCCGTACACGTCGAGGATCCCGCGCTCGAGGTCATCGAGGGCCGCGCTGGCCGGGCCGGGGACGATCGGCACGGCGATGCCCACCTGGGCTCCCTCGTCGGCGGTGAACCGCAGCTGGAGCTCGGCGGGCGGGGTGC
>JACLAD010008940.1_pt1 | contig 51060 bp, 57 predicted proteins | sample 8027901 | NCBI WGS metagenome assembly JACLAD01 (sample SAMN15725071, study PRJNA655200) | protist metagenome | isolation source: fluorescence activated cell sorting (FACS) single amplified genomes of... | place: Spain: Blaines Bay Microbial Observatory, Mediterranean Sea | collected 2016-07-05 | reverse complement strand
CTATTTTATCAGGCATTTGGTAATCAAAAAATGCTAATGCATCTATTTTATATGGATTATCTTTTAAATAAATCCATTTCACTTTATCTGCCATTGTAATTAGATTATACTTTCTATCTAATTGCCATAACCTAAGTAAATCGTTATATCTAATAGCTGCCCTTACAGGTGCGGGTGCACCTTTTAATATTTCAGTAAACATTTCACCTGCCCTAGCACTTTTACCACTATATTTTTCTAATTTTTTAACTGCAGTTGGGTTACCTAATTTAGCCAGAGGAATAGTACCATCTAAAATTTGTGTTTTAAATACTTTAATTTGGTCTATTATATTACCTTTTTCTTCACCTTTTAATACTTGTTGTAAAATATCATTAAAGAAATCTCCTAATATAGGTGGAAAATTTGCTTTCATAAACTCTAAACCTTTGATATCTAAAGTTTCTTTAGCAATACCTTCCTGTTTAGTAATCCACTGTGCATATCGTCTTGTTGCCCTAAAATAAGCTGATCTAATTACACATTCAGTTTTCATTTCAAGCCAATGTGGTTTATCAAACCAATCAAATTGTTTAACATTAAAACAATCTTTAGCTAAATTATCATAATGCTCAGTAATAATATCTTGATATGCTAAAGCGATACCCTCTAACTTTTCATCTTTTTCTTCATCTGGAAACGATTCAAAATCAGGGTATAAATGTTTTAGTATGGGTTCAGCGTTAAAATAATTACTATCTGTATCAACATATGCACAGTAGTTCTCATCTTCTTTATCACAAATAAACCAAGGTGTTTCTTCTAAATGTTTCAATTGTAATCTTTATATGATTTTTCTTCTACTAAACCTGATCCTGTTAAAATATTAATTAATTTTTTAACTTCGGATCTTTTATCATTGGTAATATACACAGAACGAGCCAGTTCTACAAATTCTTTATCAAATCTTTTTTCACGTTCACATTCCCTGATCCAATCTTCAATATCCCAAAGTTGACCATTAATTTTAGCTAACTCATCATAATAATGTTGAAGTTGGATATCATATTTTTCAAATAACTTCTCAACTAAGGGGTTAAGAGTATCAAATTCTTTTTGGATATTAATAAGCTTATCCTTATCTTTTATTTCAACTAACTTAATTTCTAGAATAGTTAATTTATCTATTAATTCTCCGTTTGATATTTCTACTTTCATAATTTAAAATCTACTATCTTCCCCTGGAATTTGGATTACACCACTATCTTTATGCCCATCAGCTCTTAAATTAATTGCACCTTCTAATTCAACTATAAATTTACGGCCTTTTAACCTAAAGTGTCCCCCTTGTTTTAGCATTTTCCTAAAAAAACTTTCTTGAATTTCAGTCCATTCTTCACTAAGAGATATTAAATCATCTTTAGGAAGGTTTTTACCATCCACTGTAATGTGCATGTTTTTTCTAATTGATTGTTTACTTAAAGCCATTATATTTCTAATTTTAATTCTCCTTTTAAAACTTTATTCATATGTCTATTAGCACATAAAGCTGATTCTTGAATAATACGGTGACCTGATAGAGTAATTGCTTCACTTAATATAGATAAACTTAATCCATATCTAAAAGAAGGTAAAGCTGTAGCACCATATAAACTATTAAGCAAAATTTTCATTGTATATTGCATTAAATGGTAATATGCTCCTTTTTCTTTATCACCTGCTTTATATGCTTCTTTCATTTTACCTTTATATAGTTTACGCTCTGAAAACCATTTATCTAATACTGTAGATAAAGTTGATTGTCTGTCTGTAGTAAACATGGAACCATTAGCAGATAAAGTTAAATTGTTTTGATCAACCATAGAAATTAACCTTCCTACGTTTACTCTAGTTTGCATTCCCTTTGCATTTTCAACTAATAATTCTTCGTCTTGATCACGTTCTTTTAAATCGTTAAGACCTAATCTATTATTGCGGTCATCAGCATCTATAATACGCCCCTTATAAGTTTCACGACCTATGTTTAAAGACATAATTATAGATGGATATAGTGATGTTAAATCCTCATCAAACATATACTTATACAATCCAGCTTTAGGGCAAAAAAGGTAACCACCAGCATATCCTTTTTTACTTCTAGGATTAGGATCTTTACCAGGTGGTATTATGTTTTGGGATAATAAATAAGCTGAGATTGCACCATCTTGGGTTTTACTATTCGCGTAAACCTCACTATAGTTATGTTTTCCTTTATGGGATAGATTTTTTGTTAAAGCTATATACTGTAGTTTTTCATCTAACAATTTTAAGATTTCAACATCAACAAAATTGTATTGGATATATTTTTGTAGGTCTGTTTTAAATAATTGGTCTAAATTACCATCATATTCAACTTTACCTACACCTACATACTTTTCTCCAATAGCATCTAATTTCCAACTTGGTTCATCTTTCCAACTATATTTTTTATGTAAACGAATGTAATCTAAAGATTCAACTCCAACAATATCTACAAATTGGTTTTGTTTAAAAAAGTATTCATTATTTTTCTTAGCATTTACTTTACCAATAGGAGATAACATATCAGCCCATTCTTTACCTAATACATTACACATTCTGTAATATAGATAAGGTATATCAAAATAATCACTATTATAACCAATTAAGATATCGGGATCAATTTCTCTAAAGTGTTCTAAAAACTTGGCTAATAATTCACTTTCTGTTCTACAAGGTACAATTTCTTTATTTTTAGCTTTAGTTCGTTTTAATTCATTTTTATCATCACGGACTAAAATAACCCATTTATCTGGTGTTTTATCCCAATATGCTATTGTAGTAATAGGCATAGGTGCTCTTTCAATGTAATCTTCGGTTAAAGCACCACCAATTTCACACTCAATATCAAAAAATAATTCTCTATGGCCTGTAGATGGTTCATCATTAGTACCATATTTTTCAATTAAGAATTTTTGATAAGGAGTAATATCGTGAAAATGTAAATTAGGAGTATTTTTATCCCATTTATAGATTTTGCGAAGAGGCTCTCCACTTAAACCAGTGTGAGTTGCCTCTTCTTCATTGCATTCTTGATAAGCAGGATTATGCCATTCAATTTCATTGTAGCCTGCATTGTCCCACAAATGAATTTTGTATTTATTATTACCTAATCTTGTAGTATAACATTTTTTATACATTATATTCCTAAGCTTTTAGTATGGAATTTTTGTAATTCATCTCCTGTAAAAAACTGAGTAAGATCAGGTCTATAATAATTAATAGATTTCATCACTTTACGGTCTCTTGTTCTATACACAACATATCTATCTTCTACTTTTTCAAAGTGACATGGCTCAGCTTGTTCTTTAGAGCGGACGGCGACAGTCTCCATGGCTTCTTCCTCAGTGCTACAAGACTTCGACATATTGCTTCCTTGTACTTCTTGATATGCTGGCCATATCTTATCTTTAAGGCCGTGTAACATAGTACCGTTCCCAAGGGAAACATAAGCAATATCACACAAAGCATCCAAAACTTCCACGATGTCTCCGTTTTCGCAAGCCTGTCTATATTCTTCCAATTCTTCAAGTACAAAGTCGTATACGAATTGCCACTCCTTCTTTTCTGGTATTGTTGGCCCATAGTTATTTGGTTTATTAAACGTGCTATTAAAAATTTCTACTTCATTAACAAAGGGCACGTCGGCTTTGCTAAATAATTCTAATTGTTTACCCATTTTTTCCTACTTTATTTGTGTTTTCTTTTGGCATTGTTAAACCCCCAATATAATTAGCATCTGATAAATGAGCAAATTCATCTTGGTCTTCTTTTAAATAATCTTGTATTGCGGGTGCTGTTGATTTTTCCCAAGGAAATACAAGCCATTCATCTCCTTCATGTAATTTACTATAAACATTAGGGGTAAAACATGATGTATGTGGTTTATGAAATAATACTGCAGTCCATTGTCCAGGCATTTTTTCCATAGTAACCCCACTATCTGTCATATCATCTACTACTAAAGTATTTTTACCTATTGTTTGCACTAAAGGTAAACCAGTTTCATGTGATAGCCAAACAGCAGGAATCATTCCCCCTCTAGGAATACCATAAATTGAATCAGCTAATGGTACTTCAAATGGGATTTTTTCGGCTAAATCTTTTATAAGATCTACCATATCCCACCAACTAACTGATATTTTATTTGATTCTATTTTTAACATAATTAAATATTGTGTCCTCCGTTATTTATTTTTAAACTATCAAAAAACTCTTTACGAGCTTGATTTGTATCATCTCTAAAAGCACCTGATGCTTTAGTAGTAATCATAGCTGCTCCTTGATGTTTAACACCTCTACAAGATACACAATTGTGGGTTCCAACTATAGTAACGATAACACCCTTATTACTTTCTGTAATTTTATCTACAGCATTATGAATAGCTGAAGTTAGTTGTTCTTGGATAGCACCTCTACGACCAAATAATTCTACAATACGATTTAATTTAGATAGCCCTATTACTCTACCTTCATCTCCTGCTATATAACCAATATGAACTACTCCTCCAATTGTTTGATGATGGTGAGAACACATTGAATTTAATGGTATATTACGTTCTATAATAACACCATCATAACCATCAGATGGGAATGATGTAATTGGAGACATTGCTGTGTATCTACCTTCCCATAAATCATTTACATAAGCTTTAGCCACACGGCGAGGTGTTTCCATTGAGTTAGGATCATTTCTCCAATCACATTTTAAAGCATCTAAAAACTTACCATAAGCTTCTTCTGCTTCATTAATCATTGATGATTTTTCTTTTTCTGTAAAAGGGAATCCGGGTGCTACTCCATTTGCATAACCTACTTTTACCACTTCTAATTCTTCGTGGATTTTTCTACGTTTATTCTCCATTTATATAACTTTCTAATTTATCTATTAGTACTAACACATCATCTGGCTCCATAGTAATAGCACAGCATGTATTTACATTATCTTTTATTTCCTCTAATATACGAAGAGCTTCTGACTTATCCAAACCAACCTTTTAAAATGTTTAATAATATAAAAGTATCAACTGTAATAGCATAAAATACAATAGCAGTTCTAATTAAAGCAACTCTATCTGCTTTTTTATTATCTTCTCCTATTTTTTCACCTAAAGCTCTAGCCCAATATCTCCAAGCCTTTTTCATTACACCTCTCTTTGATCTTCAAAAGCTATAATGTGTGGGCGCCAAGTCATGCGATACCCGTTATCTCTTACCCAATCAAATACTAAAGGATAAGATTTTTGTAAAGCCTCTCTTGAATCTCCTGCAGGCATAAACCATACTTTATTAGGATCTACTTCAAGTTCTTTAATATAAGATAAAATTTCTTCTAACTCAGTATAATCACCACCCCCCCATACTGGTTTAATATGGTAATCAGAATGATAAGCTATAGATTGTTTAATTGCTTCTGTGTTAAGTCGAAGCTTATTATGTCTGTCAATCATTCTTTGGTCTGTAGTTGCTCCTTGAGGAGTAGCAACACCCAAAACGGGAACACTATTACTAAATTTAGGAGAAATTGACAGTAAATTAATAGGATAATCGGTAGGAAGGAAATGAGATCCTTCAGTTTCAATAGTAATGAATATATTATTTTCATGTGCAAAGTGGGTTAATTCATTTACTAAAGCAGAATGCATAGTAGGTGAACCACCTGTAAGCATCATTTCTTTAATATGTGGGTTCTCCTTATACTTATTAATAATGTCATTAAAACTATACTGTCCTTTTTCAGGGTGGATTGACGTGTACCAACTGTCGCACCATCCACCCTCACCAAAGTAACACCTATGTGTACACCCTGTTGTACGAATAACTACGGTAGGATAACCTGCTCTACTTCCCTCTGATTGTACTGCTGTATAAACCTCTACGATTGGAAGGTTTTTATCGTAATCCTCAATACGTTTTAGTTTTTTATGTTCCATGTAAATTTTTTAAAGTGGTTTTCTATTCACTGTAATATGCAGCATTTTTTCCATGCTCCATAAATTTAACTTTAATTACTCTTACCCTATTATTAGTTTCTGTTTTAACAAATTCGTTAATTTTGTTAAAAATATATTCTGCAAATTTTTCTGCTCCTGTAGCTGGTATTATCCTTACTTGAGCTGCTCCTGCTTCACCCATTTCTTTAAAAGCATTTTTAAATGGATCATCTTCAGCAACAATTAAAGTATGATCAAACATATAATCCATCCATTCTTTAGGGGATTTACCATCAATTTGGGTTTTAGCTCTTTTCATACCACCAAAATCCCACACCCAGTTTCTTTCATCTAAATCACCTTCAAAATATACTTTAAATGAAATACCGTAACCATGTACAAATCTACAGTGGGTTGTCTCTGCTTTCCATTGACGAAATACGGTTGAAAACCCGTCAAATACTTTACTTGATTGAAATTTACCCATTATAAAAATTTAAAATATCTTGTTTTGTTTGTAAACCTACTTTTCTACCTTTAATTTCACCAGTTTCATCTAATAAAATTAAAGTTGGGATATTTCTAACTCCATATTTAATAGATAAATCTTGGTTGTTATCAACATCAATTTTTTGATAATTAACTTGACCTGCTACTGATTCCATGATAGGTCCTAACGTTTTGCAAGGTCCACACCATGCTGCACTAAAATATAAAATTTTCTTCATTATACTAATTCTTCGATTATACCAATTATTTCACTAAATATAAGAACTCCTACTGCAATTGGCACGTTATATAGTAAAAGTCCATAACCTAGAATTCTTATAAATGACTTTATAAAACTAATTACTTGATGTTTTTTTGCATCTGGATATTTCATAACTTTTTTAATTTAGTAGCGGGGGCCGGACTTGAACCGACGACCTTCGGGTTATGAGCCCGACGAGCTTCCTACTGCTCCACCCCGCAATTATTTAATCTAAACCTAATACAACAGTATTTTCAGCTTCATTTCCATAATCCGCTAAAACTTTTTCTACTGCAGCTTTTGCTACTTCATACGATACAGGTCCTGTTTCGTCTTCATATTGAACTGGGTCTTTACGACCCAAAGCAATAAATGCTTCAATACGTTCTACTGAAGAAGCTGATTTATAATCTGAATTTCCTGATGGGTAAGGTTTATAAGATGTATTTGTTCTTTTATAAACTTCATCAAATTCAATCCCTAATTTATCACATAATACTTCTCCATCTTTTAAAATACCAAATTTATCAGTATTTAAATAAGGTGTAAAGTAACCTACTCTATCAGCATCCCAATTTCCAATTCTAAAGGCTGCATCATCTGCATCTCTAAATTCTTGTCTACAATCAGGGTAAACAGCATGATCACCTGCATGTATACCTAAAGCGATATCACAAGTTTCTTCTGTTCTATTTGCAATAGATAAAGCTACAGCTTGAGTAATAGAAGCAAACATTTTGTTTCTATTAGGTACAACCGTTTCTTTCATATTATCTTGCTCATAATGTCCTTCTGGCACATCATCTCCACCTGTAACTAATGCTGAATCTAATAAATCTACTAGTCCATCTAATTTAATTTGGCGATAATTTACTTTGTGACCTTTACTTGCAAGGTAATCGATTAATGATTGAGCTCTTTCTAGCTCTACTCTGTGTTTTTGACCATAGTCAAATGAAATACCAGTTACAGTATCGTATTCATTGATAGCTCTTAACAATAGGGTGCTGCTATCCATTCCACCACTTAACGAAACTACTACGTGTTTTGCCATGATTTAAAATTTAATTTTTTGCCAGGTATTTCGCGTATAGGCTAACGCTTGTTTAAATTTGCATTTTATATATGATCGAACATACGAAAAAATAGTTGAGAATCCAACTCCTCCTAATAAAAGAGTTAATAAATTTGGATGATAGTGCTCTCCACAAAGTCCTAAGGCATGTCTTATAAATTCTGCCATATATCTATTTTTTTAATGTTATTTATTTCTCTAAAAACTGTTGTATTATGAACTATATTTGAATAATCAACGTCTTTAAAGTCAATACCAAAATAATCATTCATATTTGCTTTTGGTTTATAATTTAAACCATTACTACTATATCGTATCCCATCTAAGGCAGCCATTACAGGGTTTGAAGTATCAATTGATTCAATTCTTGAATTATCATCATACCAACCAAATTCTTGTGGAATTGAACATCCTAATAAATGAAACTTAATATCTTTTAATTCTTTTAAATTTAATAAACCTTGTACAAATCGTACTCTACCTAATGCTTTTCCCATATCTGCGTTAGTATGTGGGAAAAAATCATTATACCAAGTAGCACCATAAGATATACATAATTTTTTATAACCTAAATTTGCTAATAAATTAGCACACAAATATGCTTGATTTTTATTTTCACCCTGAATTACAGCAGTAAGTTTTGTTTTTTTCGGATATTTAAACTGTAACCAATATTTAGCTTGTGCCGCAGTTTCAGCACATTTCATCCAAACATCAGGTACTATAAATTCATCTGGTTCTAATTCATTAACCCAGAATTTTAATCTGTTAAAATTATATGCTTCTCCTAATTCATGTAGCGAATTATCCATTATAATGTACCGTCCTTCTTTTTTAGCGTTATAAAAATATTGTTTGTATTCTTCATCTATATCTAAGAGATGAGGTAAACAATAATCATAATCATTAAATTCAGGAGATGCTGTTAGTAAACAGCGGGGTACTTCGTGGCTTACTTTCATTTAATATTTAAACTTTTAGTTGATGGTCTTCCTCTTCTACGCATTGAAGCATATGGTATAGGTATAACCTTATATTTTTCTTCTATAAGATAATAAAGATCTATTAGGGAGCCACTACAATTTAGCATTTCTTCTTCTACTTGTTCCCTATTACATCTAAAATAACGGGTAAATTCTTTGATAAGTGATTCTAATTTATCCTTTTCATCTTTTTCAAAATCCTCAATTAAGCGCTTTCTACGGGCTCTCATCACAGAAGTTTTTTCTAAGTATTTTTGATAATCAATCCCACATTCTTTTAAAATATCATTTAATTGATATTCAACTAAATATATTTGTGCTTTATAACATGAAAAATCAAAGTCACCATTAAATATACGATCACGAAGAGGTTGACGGTTATCTAACGGTTTATTTTTTGGTGCATATAATCTCCACCATCTAAATTGATTATAATTTAGTTTTTGATATTGTGATAATTGTTCTTCGACTTGTTTTCTTGATAAAGAAGGATTGAACATAAACTTTATTTTGACCTAAATATACGAAGTCTATTTTACTCTATCAAATAATCTATCCATTTTGTTCCTTTAGTATCAATATTTGGAAAAGCAAATACATATTGTTTACCTCCAAAAGTTATCATTTTTCTAAACCCAGAGGGGATAGTAGCACCTCCTGGGACTGTTTCATTAGAAAAATATACTTCAACTCTAACTTTAACTTCATAAAAATTAGCTAAATTTCTTTCAAATGCCTCTAATTCCTTCCAAACACCCCTATTTAGTCCCTGATGTTGTAATGCTGAATTTAGATATGTAAAGGTTTTATATAATGTTTCTTTATCACAATTAAATGAAGCCGCAGGGGCTAAATGACCTTTATCCCAAATATTATTTTTATAATCATCATTATCCGAAGTGTGTATTTCATTATCTTTGTAAAAATCCATTCCCTGTCTGGAAGCATCTCCTTTAGGACATTGTACTGTATATTCTACCCATACAGGTTGTTCTTTTTGTTGGTCATATTGAACAATAAAAATGTCAGTTTTTATTAACTGACCATAGGTTGTAAAAGATAGTAAAAATAATAAGCTAGTAAGTTTTAGTTTCGTCCTCATTAGGTAGTTGTGATTTTATTAAATTTATTTCTCGTTTAATTTTATTTTTTCTCCATGAAGATATACCACTATTAAGTTGAGCTTGGAGAGATTTAATTTGTTGTTGAGCTTTTATAGTTTCATTTTCATCAACAACTCCATCTTTGTTTAAATCTAAAATGTTAAATTCTTCTTTAACTGGTTCCCAGGGTTCATCTTCTAACCCATCTTGTAAAGTTGAATCCCATATATCCACTCCATCCTGTAGGTCATCATACTTGTCTACAACTTTACGCATATCTTTTACTTGTTCTTCTACTTTTTCTCCATATAAATTTTCTCTATACTTCTTTTTTGGGTAAGCTTGAGTAAAAGCAAAATTAGCAGCAATTACAAGAGATATTGCTAAAGGATCAAATACAAATATTATAATAAGTAATAACCAATTTATAATTTTATCCATAGAAACACCAGTCAAACCCGATAGATATTGTAATGGCCCTAATTCTCCAGCTACCTCGGTGTTATTATCTAGTTCTAATACTTGTACCTGGAATTTACGTAAACTATCTGCAGCTATTTCGCGTTGTGATTGAACATTTTTTCTATTTTCTTCCTCAACTTTGATTCTAGCTTGTGCAGCCCTAAGTTCGGAAGTTGATATTGTTCGTCTAACGCCCCCAACCACCGAGGTGTCTCGTACTTCGATTGATTGAGACCTAGCATTGGAAAGAGTACTAATGTTATTAGAAATTCTTTTAAGTTCTTCATCATATCTTGAAACATCTGTATCATAAAAATCTATTTTTTGTTGGATATAAGCTTTTTCATTTTCTACCGCTGTTAATTTAGAATATGTTTCTTGGTAAGCAGCACTTAAAAACCCATAAATACCCATACTAGTAATTAATACTAATATAATAGTTGCCATAGATAAATAAGTTCGTAATGTTTTATTGATTGTGCCCCAATACTGATATAAAAGTGAAGCTGTAACTAATTTAGCAAATTCTAATGAACTAGCCATTATTATAACCTCTAAACTAGCTCCCGCAAATAGTTTGCTAAGGCCACTAACAGAATAGAAAGCAGCCGAAGCTGAAACTGACAGGGCGGAAAATCCAATTAGGAATGGAAACATTCCTTGTTTAATTCTTTCAAGCATGGTGATAAATATAATAAAAAAGTAGAGAGGGGGCAACCTATTCTCTCAGCCCCTTATGTTTATCTATATTATCTAAGATTTTATTTAAAACACTTGCTTTAATAAACCCAGCCATAGATGCATTTTTAACTGTACTTATTAATTGGAATATTACTAGAGGCATAAGCATAGTTTCACTTAACCATCCAGCTCCAGGTATACTTTTTTCAATTACTAATATTAAAGTTAACATAACTATCCAAAAAACTAGGGTTCTTAAAATTTTAATTGCTTTATAAGTTTTAAATCCCTCTCTTTTTATACCTGCTATCATACCAAAAAACCCATCAGCAAATACTAAAGTAGTAATAGCTAAATACTGTTCCGCATTTTGCATCGTGAGTTCCATAAAATAGGAACATATAAATCCTATTGACATACTTGTAAGTGCTATGATAGATTGTGTAGTTTTCATCTTATATTATATCGTTACTTTCTAATAATGTATAAGTAAATGAGTTACCCCAAATCTCCCTTGCTGTTTGGCATATATCTAAAAATTGATGCCAATCATCATTATCAGCTATTACTTGACAACCAGCAGACCATTTATCTACTCTAATTGATTTTCCTCCCGATCTTCCAGTTGCTCTATGGATATTAATTCCAAAGATACCTTCATCAATATTTTCTTCTAGTAAATCATATTTACCATCTCTATTATTATCTCTGTAAACTTTTACTGGTTTTTGTTGTCTTAAAGCCAAGTATTTACCTTGATGTAAATCTAATTTGTGAGACCCTCTATACTGTCCTGGTTTAAGAATTGCTACTCCTTTTTTATTTAATAAATTTTGTTCCCAATGTGAGCCTGGGTCTGTTGTAGCTTTGTAACAATGGAATTTCCATTCACTATCTTCTTTATATGATATGGTAACACAATCATCAAAGGCATTTGTTACTCTACCTTTTGTTTTTGAATTTCTAACCCCAATAATATTTACATCCCAATCACCACCTGTAAAGTATTTATATCCTTTACTTTCCATTGCAATTTGAATTTCTTCTCTAGAGTAACAACTCATATTCTAAGTTTTTTATTAGTTATTTTCTATCCCCAAATATTTTTCCAATTTCAGCAATACCAAAACTACCTAAGGTAATAAATAAAAAGGAATCATATATAAATTCATTAATTACTAAATCTTTACCAAAATATCCCGTTGCTAAATCTACGAATGCAAAAATTGTCATAATTGCAAACGAAGCAAAACCAACTACTGATTTTTCATTGATATCATTATTGTCCTTAAAAATGTTTTTAAAAGCCATCCATTTATTTTTTAAATATTTAAACATAAGTAACAATTTTAGTGAAACAATATTTGTTATACATATTAGAACTGGAACTTAGAACCAATAGTTGCTGACCAAGTTAGTGGAATTCCTGAGAGAGTTGTTCCTATTATGTTTCCACCAATATTAAATCTAAATCTTTGAGTAAGTGCTACATCAAAATTAGAACCTACTATATAAGTTACATGTTCATTAAAAGCAAACTCACCATTACCTGGTTTCTTAATATCAAAACTATATGAAACTGGATTCAAAGCTAGAGCTATCATAGGAGAAATAGTTACCCTTTTAGTAGGAAATGGTTTAGTTCCAAATAAAACACCCGAAGGCATTACTGAGACATTATCGCCTGTATTAATAAAGGTACCAGATAAAGCAAATCCACCAACAAATCCTTTCCAGAAGTTTTCTTTTTGTCCTAAATAAACATTCGATAAACCAAATGAAGCTACTTTAGTTCCGTAAATGTACATAAAGTTAGCACTAACGGATTGTATCATCATTATACTTCCTCTAGTATAATAAGAACCAAAATACAAATCTTCTTTTTTAGTTTCAGGATTATAGATAAATAATTTTTCTTCCTTATCATAATTAAAGTAAACATCTGATTTAGATAAACTTAAACTAAATTGTTCAAGATTATCCCAAACCATAGCATTAGCTGAATAAGTTGTGGTACCTGTTAGTGAAGATTGTGAGAATCCAAAGCTAGCAGCTTGTGTTAAAGTACCATCTAACCCTGATTGGGTCATTAGGTTAGCGGAAACATTTATGGGATTACGTTTTTTTTCTTCTTTTTGTTCCTCTTCAGAATCTTCTTCTTCGGATTCATCCTCACTTTCTTCTTCAGATTCTTCTTCTTCAGATGATTCTTCTTCACTTTCCTCTTCAGATGATTCCTCTTCCGTACTCTCTTCTTCTACTTCTTCTGATTCAGATTCTTCACTTTCACTATCTTCTGTACTTTCTGATTCAGTGCTACTTTCCTCTTCGGTGGATTCTTCACCAGATGAATTTGAATTGTCTTCCTCTGAACTGCCAGAATTATCTCCTTCTGTTTCGCCTCCACTGCTAGAACTCTCGCCTTCGCCTCCTGAATCTCCTTCCGATCCGCTTGACGAATTATTAGATTGGTCATCTCCACCCCCAGTGGAATCGTTGCCAGACGAAGAGCTATTAGATGAATCCGAAGACCCAGACGATGAACTTGAAGACGAAGAACTTGAAGACGAATTGCTATTTGTTGAATCATTTCCCGTATTTGTATTACTATTAGACGTATTAGTTGAACTTGTAGAAGTCGATCCTGTGTTAGTAGAAGTCGATCCTGTATTGGTAGAAGTTGAACCTGTTGCTGCACTTGTAGTACTGCCTGTGGCATTAGCAGCAGCACTGCTAGCATTACTAGCGGCATTATTAGCTGTGTTTTGTGCTGATTGATTATTTGCTGTAGCTGTTGAACATGGGCTTAAATTAGACCACCAGGCATAAGTTTCATTAAGCCAGGCTTCTAAAGTTCCGTTAGTATATTCGGCCCAAGTAAAAGTTTTTACTCTATTATAAAAAGCTACAGTTGCTTGACCGTTAACAAAATTTGCTGTTGCATATTCAGTATCCCCGGTACACCTATCTATAAAAGTTTGTGTAATAGTTTGTGTCTGTCCTACTGTAGAGAAACAAACAAAGAAAAATAATATGAAGAGTAGTTTTTGCACATTAATGGTCGAAAATGCGTTTACGTATCATTCTTTTTACTACTTTAGCTACTGCAGTTTCTAAAGCTTTTTTAGTAGATGTTCCAATTGAAGATTGATTAAATTTAATCTCCTCTAGATTTTCATCATTTAGCAGAGTCATTTCTCTTGTAGTAGTTGCTTTTCCTAATCCTGAACCGGTCATATAAAGTCCGGTTTCAGCATCTACCATCTTAACTTGTAGTCCTAATCTTGTAACTAAATTACTTTTAACTCCATCTTTTAAACTAATATTTTCATCTTCTGAAATAGAGAAGTCGTATACTTCTATATAACAAAAATATTTAGCAAGCATTATCTTACCTTTAATATTAATTTGATTTGCAGTAAATCCTTTTTGAGATGCTTTATACTGTGTAACCATTCTGTTTTTGATTTCGTCTTTAGTTTCAACGAATTCAAATCTAAAAGTTTCATCTAAGAACGCTACTGTTATGTTGGTAAGACCTAAACCTACGCGGTAATCTCCTAGTTCAGGATATTGTGATAATACTTCATTGCTTACACCTATGTTCAGGAGAGCGACAGTAACAGGATCACCATTATATTCCGGAACTGACCAGATAGATTCTCTGGATTCAAATCCAGCTACATAATCTTCAGTAGTAGTTTTGCCAAGTACTTGACTAAATGATACATTTAGCCCAAGTAAAAATACAATAAGATATTTCATTTTACAGATAATCAAATATCCCAAAACTAGCATTGCTAAATTGGGAAGGATTAGTTATTAATTCAAAAATAAGTTTAAATATTCCCGATATAGCTAATATTAATAGGAATGTTGCCCATGCTTTGATAATAACTTCACTGATTTTACCTGTAAGACTATTTTGTTCTAAGTTGTAAAAACTAAAAATACTAAGAATCATTTGGCTTAGCCAAAATTTCTTTGTATGTTGTAATAAATAATTCATGGTTGTCATTTTAATTGTTATACTTCACTCTATTTTAATCTGACTGATGAATAGAGAAAACCAGGTTGCCGCCTGGTTTTCCATTTCTACCAGTCAATTTCTTCTTTTCTTTTTTCTGTTTCGGTTTTTTCTTCTTTAGGAGGAAGTACTATAGTCTTAGAAATCACTACTGTATCTTTAGTAGCTTCAGGTATATTAATAGTTTGTTCCATCATTGGCTGTTCTACTACCGTTTCTTCTTCCACACCAAATATAGCTTCCATATTAGTTATTACTAAACCACCTGCAGCGGTAATAATAAGACCAACTGTGGTAATTATTTGGTTTTTTATTTGACTAAAAAATCCTCCTTTTTCTTTACTCATTTTTTAAAATTTAGAAAATACTGTTACGCCGATTAATGTATGATCTTCTTTAGCTAGTTCTAATTTGTATGAACTGTTTTCTAAAGTATTTACATACACTTTTAAAATATTATCTCCTTCTTTACCTGAAAGTTTTTCCTGAGATATTAATTCATTAGTCATACTATGTCTAATTTTAACTCTATAGGAACCTTCCTCAGAAAGTTTTACATTCATAGCTACTCTATCTGATACAATGGAACTAGCTAATTTTATTCCTGCTAAGTCATCTATAACTAAAGCTTCAGGTACCTCTTGATTTTCGTCTACTATGATAAACTCTTCATCTTGGGCACACCCTAATATAAAAAGTAATGCAAATATTGATATTAATTTTTTCATGTTTATTGAATTATAAATTTAACTTTCTGTCCATCAGCTTTAATACCTTCTGTTAATTTAAAAGTAATTAGTCCTGAAGTGTTTTGTAATGTTTCGTTTGGAGTAAATATTAATTTATAAGCATTTCCCGTTTTAATTGATACTTCTCCTGTTTGATCCAAAGATCCTATATTTACTTTAGCTTGTTGTTCTTTATGATTAGCAAAATTTGTCATTGTATTTCCAGTATCAAAAATTACATTATCTAAAGTTAATATAGTATCATCATAATCTATATTAAATTGAGCTCCTACTACTTCTTCTTCTTGTAGGTTAATTGTAAAGTGAACTTTACCTTCTATTAATTCTGAAGCTACATCTAAATTACTTTCTACAGCTTCATCTAATACCATCATTGCAAAGTTCATTGATCTTGCTTGAGCGGTTGCTTCAGTTGAATAAGAACTACCTGCTGCTGTTGGAGTATATCCATGTGAGAAATCTACATCACCAATAAGTGCATGACCAAAATCAAATGATTTAGTATCATCTGTTGGTTCTATAATATACTTCTGACCGAAGTAGTAATCATTAGTTGATACACCTAATTGTTCTACTCTACCCCAAACGTTTTGAGACCCGTTAATAGAATTTGTAAACCATTCGCTTAATCCTTCTACACCTTGTACGTGTCCCAAAGCCTGATAAGCATCGGCAGGTGTTATATTTCCTGAGTTATTTAATTCTCCTAATAGGTACTGTATTGAATAATCAAATGTATTTTGATTAGTAGTATCTCCAGGTCCTCCTGCTCCAGTAGCATTACCTTGCTTAAATATAATAAAAGCATCTGTAATAGTTAATACATCATCTAACCAAGTAGCTTGGTCATTTACTTTTATTTCAAAGTAATATTTTTCATCTACTATTAAGTTACTAGTAATTACTTGCCCGTTTGCATCAAAGTTGCCTGATTCGATTGGCTCTCCAGTTTTACCATTTACTCCATCTGCAGCATAGATAGCATAAGTAAAGTCGGTAGCATACTGAGCTTTAGCAGCTGATCTAAGATTTATAGTAACATTTCCTGCGTTTACACCGCTAACACTTGCTAAAGAAATATTTTCTGTTCCTGCTTGTATATCATACAAACCAGAACCTGCGCTTATGTCTTCAAAGTTTGCAAAGTTAAGATCAGTAACATTATTATAATCAGAATAGCCTGTTCCTTGTCTATCTTTAATTCTAAATTTTACATAGACCCAAGAAGTAGAAGATGGTAGATCTGAAGATGATTGTAAAATTACTCTTCCAACTGACCAGTCAGCATCTGTAGGATAAGAATCTGCACCTCTATTTTGCCACCCTTGTTCGTATTGTAAATCTAAATCTGATTCAGCAACAGCTACTCCTGCGTAAGTAGTTAAGGGATTAAATTTATATCCAGTCCACATATTAAAAGTAGATTGTACATCAGATGGCATACCCCCTGTTGGGCTAAACTCATGAGAAACATATTCTAAAAGTTTATTATTCCATTCGAAATCAAAGTGAACTCTATCTGGGGTCATTCCATTCCCATCAAGTCCTTCAAATTTAACTGTAATTTCTTGTCCTACTACAAAGCCATTGGTATCTCCGTCTATATAGCTATGAGTTAAATAACCATCTTGAGCTAATATACTCAGAGGTAAAAGTAATAAAAATAATAGTTTTTTCATTATAATTTTAATTTATTAATTAATTGTTCGCAAACCTTTTTTAATGCAGTTGAAACTCCTGCTTGTGAGAATTTTCCACCATCATCAATAATTAAAGTAGCTGTTGAAATAGATTTAGCCGTTCCTTTTGCGACTACTTCTTTAACTATTTCTCCATCTACTATTAGTCTAGCACCTGCAATAATTTGAGTGATATCAGCTTTACGCCCATAAGCCCCCAATTGCAGACTATTTTTTTTAACATCAAAATAAAGTAGTTCAACTTTAATGCTTTTAGGAGCATTATCGTCTAAATAATAATCTTTATCTTGGATAATTTCTTCTAGGATATTTTGAACACCAAAAGCCAGGTCACGGTTTCCAGCAAATGGACCCATAACTATGTTATTGGTAACTTCTTGTATGCGTATAGTTTCTTGACTATAAACATTTAAACTCAATAATAGAGCTAAAACATATAATAATTTCATATCTAACTTTTTAGTTAAATACAACCATTATAAAAACTAAAATTAAGGAAACAATTTGTGAAGTAACATTTGTTATAAATATAAAAAAGAGCCGCTTAGCGACTCTTTTCTTTAACGATAAATTAACTTAGTTATCCATCACAGCTAATACAATCTGCCATTCTAGACCCTAAATCTCCTTTAATTACAGAATCTGTTCTTAAATAGTAAAGTGTCTTAATCCCTAATTTCCATGCTTCTAAATGGACTTGGTTTATCCATTTTGGTGAATCATTAGGGTCAAAACTTAAATTTAATGATTGTGTTTGGTCAATATATTGTTGCCTAATAGCAGCTTGACGAACTAATTCTAACTGATTTATTTCTGGGAATGTTAAAAATAATTCTTTTTCTTCCGGGGATAATATATTATCTGGGAGATTCATTACAGATCCTCCATCGGATAGCATTTGGTCCCACCATTGATCTTTATCTTCTCCTTTTTCAGCTAATAGTGCTTGTAATACTTTATTTTTTCTAATGAAAGTACCTTTAGCACCATTAAAAGTATAAATATTTGCTGGTAAAGGTTCAATCCCAGCACTAATTCCACCTGTGATTACAGAATTTGATACTGTAGGAGCAATAGCCATTATGTGGGTGTTTCTCATACCAGTTCCTTTACACCATAAAGGTTCACCATATTCAACTGCTAAATCACGAGATGCTCTTTCTGCTTTAGTTTTAATATCCGAAAAGATATTATGAGTATGAGCTGTAGAAGCGATTGAATTAAATGGTAATCCTTTTTGTTGTAAAAAGGTATGCCATCCCATTACACCTAACCCTAAAGCACGACCTTTACGAGCATGGGCATTTGTTCTTTTTAATGATTCTCTGCCAGAAGATTTATCAATAAATTCCTGCATTACACCATCTAAAAACCAAGTTGCTAACTCAACCGTATCTGTATCTTTCCATTCATCATATCTGGCTAAATTCAAAGATGATAAACAACAAATAAAACTATGCTCTTCATCTGTAAATAATGTAATTTCAGAACAAATATTTGTCATAGTTACATCTAAATTATTTAAACGATAAGCAATGGGGTTGTCCTTATTTACATTATCTTTATACATAACGTAAGGTTCACCTGTTTCCATTCTTGATTTAAGAATAGTAGCCCATGTATTCATAGCATCAGGATCCCTAGTTTCTAGTTTACGCATAAAAACATCATCTACTACAACACACTGGTGTAGATTTAGACATTGTCTATTTGGATCACCTTTTGGTCTACGAATTTGTAAAAATTCATCAATATCTGGATGGTTAATATCTAAATTAACAGAAGCAGCTCCTCGTCTTACATTTCCTTGATTTGTTGCAATAATAGCAGAATCATAAATTTTACACCAAGGCACAACTCCTTCTGATTTGCCATTTCCTGAAATTGTAGTTCCGCGAGGTCTAATGCGAGATACACTAATACCAACACCCCCACCGGATGCTGTTAATTTCATTAGTTCAGCGTTAGTTAAACCGATTCCACGTATTGAATCAGGTGTATCAATACCAAAACATGAAATTGGTAAACCACGATCCGTTCCCATGTTTGATAAAACAGGGGAGGCTAAACCTAACCAACCATTCCAAAATAATTTAAAAAATTTATTAGCTAATTCCGGTTTTTTAAGTCTATTAGCTGCTGCGTTTGCAACTCTTCTATAAGCGGTTTTAACTGTTTCCCCTGGTAATAGATATCCTTTGGATACTGTTGCTAAAGAAATTTCATCCATCCATTCGGGATATTGTTTCCCTGCTTCCCATGATGTATAATCTACTTGTAGTGCGTTGTTTTCCATATTTTAAAATAATGATGCGGCATCCCAATTTTGAACACCTTTACTATAATTTGTTACTCTGTTTGCAAAGAAATCTGTGTGTTGTTTACCAGCTGATAGACTGTCAAACCATTTCATTCTTTGTACTGCTTCTTTATCTATACCATTTACAATAGGACTATACCCTAAATCTCCCATTTTAGTATTTACTCTATGTTTAATAAAAGATACTAAATCATATTTTGAACATCCTTCTAAATCACCCATTTCATAAACTTTATCAATAAAATCTAATTCTAATTTTAAAGATAATTTGGCTGCTTCTTCAATTTGGACTTTTAATTCAGGTGTGTTTAATTCTGGGTGTTCTTCTAATAATGTTCTAAATAACCAGCATCCTGCATTTGAATGTAGTGATTCGTCTCTAATACTCCACTCAACTATTTGACCTACTCCTTTAAGTAAATTTCTAAGTTTAAAAGATAATAAAACAGCGAAAGATGAAAATAAATTTACACCTTCTGTAAATGCTGAAAAAATAGCTAATGATTTAGCTCTTTCATGCCAATCAGGAGTACCATCATGAGAATCTCTTACATCCATAAGGGTTTCAATTTTAGCCATTGTAGATTCATCTTCTAAAAATTCACTAAAATTATCTAACCCCAATTCTTCATTTAACAAAGAATAAGCTTCTGCATGTATTGTTTCAAAAGCACCAAATGTAACAGCCATTTTAATTACTTCTGGTTTTCTAAACCAAGATGTTACTAATGTAGACCAATAATCATTAACTACTGTTTCAGTTTGAGCAAATCCTTTTAAGATAGACCCAATTATATTTTTTTCAGTTTCTGATAGGTTTTGTTTCCAATCATTAACATCAGACATCATTGGTACTTCAGTGTGTAGCCAATGTGCTTGTTGTTGCTTCATCCAATAATCATGTGCTTCGGGGTATTCGAATGGTTTATAAACGATACGTTCCTGCAATAGAGATTTCTTTGCCATTTTTTAATTTTAAATTGTTATGTTATTTTTCTAATTCGAAAAACTTCTTACGAAGCAACTGTTTATCAAAAGTATCAACATCAGTATCAAACTTATTAGAACGGGTACTTGGAACCATGGTTTCTTCTTCATCTCCTTCAAAATATTCACTTTTTACTACAAAGTGACCTGTTGAAGTATCTGCTTCGACACCAAAAGTTATACCATCCATTCCATATCTGTTTTTCATTAAGTGAAATCTACCTGTGTTATTGACTTTATCTTCTTTTTTACGTGAAAGAGACATACAAAAATCAGTTATCATAATTTTATCATATGATCCTGCTGCTTTATCTCCTTGAATCACTTTATCTTGTGCACCAGCACGGTTAACTTGTGAAACAGACCAGATTGGAATATCTAATTGTCTAGCAAGGCCCTTAGTGCTTGTATAAATATCATCAATTTCGTCCTTACGCTCGCGATTTTTCTTCCTTGATGAGAGAAGATCAACATAATCTATAATTACTAAATCTGGTTTAGATCCCATGCTTGTTGCTTTTGCAATGTGAGATTCAATAGTTGAGATTGTTGCCTTACCTGTTGGGTATTCTTTAATTATTAATTTACCTGGTAATTGAGGTATGATTTCTTCAATTTTATCTCTGTGTGAATCTACTTTATTAACAGGAATTTTTGTAAAGAAAGCGTCATATCGTTTTCCAACATAATCTTCACCTAACTCTAAAGTGTAATGTAAAACATTATATCCCAATCTTACAGCATGTCCCCCTAATGCTACTAATGACCAAGATTTACCACCTCCTGGATTACCAAATATAAGACCAAAATCTCCGTTTCCAAGTCCACCTTGTAATAGGTTATTAATTTTATCCCAAGGAGTTGGTATAGTTTCTCTTGAATTTTCTCTATACCTTGATTCAATATCTTTAATATATTCATGTCCTAAATTTTTATCTTGCCCAGCTTTTAAAGCATTATCAACTAAAAAACGAATACCATCAAAATCTCCACTTTTAAGTAAATCAACGGAAGACATTAATGCCTTTTTTAATTGTTGGTTTTTACAAAAGTTAGTAAATTCTTCTTGAACATATTCTAAATCTTCATCTGAAGTTACATATGCTTCCTTAAGTTGTTCTTTAATAGATATTTGTAATACTTCATTATCTACTTTTTGTAATTCAACTTTTAATATATCTAATGAAGGGGTAGTATGGTATTTGTCGTAATATTTAAGTATTTCTTTTATAGCCCATTTTTGAGCGGGGTTTTCAAAATATTCATCAGAAATAATATCATGTATATTAACTAAAAACTCTTTATGAGTTAGTAAAGATGATAAAACCTGTATTTGGAATTTATGCCCGTAATTATTAATACTATTTAGTGTCAATCTTTATAACCTTTAAATTGTGAAAATATGTCTTTTAACCAAACTTCTAAATTTCTAATCATTCCTCCAAGCTGATCTTCGTTGTAAAATTGAATAAACATTTCAGGATTAAAATCTGGAAATTCCTCTGATATTAAATCATTTATATATTCTTTTCCTTTATCATCAATCATGGGTATACTTAAATCCATAATCTTATAATTAGTTTCAATTCTATCCTGTTCTTGAACAATGCGCGAATATACAACATGATCTTTAAATTTCCTAGCTGATATATCAAAAATATCTTGAAGTGTTAAATCCTGAATTTTTAGTTCAGGGAATTTTTTAAATATACCCTTAGCACCTAAACCTTTAACTCCTCTAATATTATCAGAATTATCTCCTAGTAATACTTTATGTAAAATAAAATTGGAGGGTTTTAAACCAAATTTTTCTTCTACTGCCTTTGGAGTATAATATTCTTTCTCCATTGGTCTATAAACAATAATTTTATCAGTTACTAATTGTAGAAAGTCTTTATCACTGGATACTATAAAACATGTAGAATTATGTTTTTCTACTAATTTTTCAGCTAATACAGCTATAATATCATCAGCTTCAACCTTATCAATTATAGTAGTTTTCACTGGGAGTAATTTGAGGTATTGAATAATTCGTATTATTTGATCAACTTTAGAGTCATGTTCTTCTTCTAAGTTGTCAAACGCTTCCCAGTTTGTTACTCTTTGTAAATCCCTATTTCCTTTGTACTCGGAGAGCAGGTTCTTTCGGTTGGTTGTTGAACCTGCTCCGTCGAATACTACATAAACAGAGGTTGGATTTGTTTGTCTAATCATGGCACCTAAAGAACGGAAGAACCCACCTAATCCACCGATGTGAACTCCATCAGGATTAACCATATTCATCATAGCAAAGTTTCTAAAAAATAGATTTAAACCATCTAAAATTAGTACCCTATCATGCTTATATTGTATAGTCTCCTCCTGATCCTCCTGGACGCTGTCCAGTAGACTAAATAATTCTTTATGTTTCATGTTTTACTTTCTATAAGTCCTCTACATCGTAAAGAACAGGTGTTGTGTCTTCTTGGTCTTCTACAATTTTAAATTGTCCTCCTCCTAGGATTTTAGACCATTCATCAGCATGGGCTTTTTTATACTCATTTTTATCCTTATCAGTATCTTGGATAAAACCATGGTTTGTCATAACAATTTTACCTCTTGATTGCATACCATTAACATGGTTTTTATCAATCTGTAAATTTGTTCTTTTACCCCATTCTACTTGCATACCACCTTTAATTGCTTTAATTTTAGAAGTTCCAGCATTTGAAATATTACCAAATGTAACTACAAATGTTGCATCATACCACATAGCCATTCCACCTTTATTCATCATTTTAGGTTGACCCATAGGAGATTCTGCTTTAGCTGTCCAAACTTTATTAACTGCAATTAATGTATTAGTATAAGGTGATGATTCTTTACGAGACATTACAATACTTTGGTTTACTGTATTACCAAATTGAGTAGACATTGCTCCAGCATTCCATTCATTATTATTTTTTAATTTTTCAACTGACATTTGGCATGGAATAGACCCAATTGAATCCCAGAAAAATGCTAAATCATAAGGTAGATTACCTTTTTTCTGTTCATTCTGTAGATCCATAATAAATGCTGCTACATCTTCAATAGTATGTAATGTTTCTCTATCAACGTAAATAAAATTACCTTCATAGTCTATAACATTACCTTCATCATCTTTAATTAGTTTAACTTCTAATCCCATTTGAGCAGCATGCTCCCAGTTCCATTTCATCTCAGTAATAATAAACACAGGAAGTATTCCCATATTTTGAGCTGAAACTGCTGCTTCCAATAATGCTGTAGTTTTTCCTGTATCTGAATGTCCTCTAAGTAATGAAATATGTCCCATTGGTATTCCAGGAACACCAGCTACTTTTTGAAAAGCAGGTGATAGAGGTATCCATTGTTGTTCCTTAAATTTGACGTTTTTATTTAAACCTTTAGATGATTTAAATTTATTAAGATCAAACTTGTTCTTAATCTCGGCGGATACTGCCGCCGAGAGAGACTTTGATACTTTCTTTGCCATACTTAGAAGGGTAGATCATCAGTTTTTTTAGAACCTTCATCAAACATTGAATCAAAAGCATCTGCTTTTGTTTGTTTAACCTTGGTAGTATCCAAACTAAAATTGCTAGCTGGTGTTTGTGTAACCGGGGCTACAGGAGCAGTAGCTACTTCCTCAGACTCTTCTTCTGGTGATAACCATTTCTCTAGAGCAGATTTCATTTCATCAAATGAATAGCGTTTAAACAAACCATCTGTAGGGTTTGGTTGCTCACTTGTCCATTTTTCTACTAATGATGAATCCTCACTTAAGGGTGTAGTTTTTAAACGAACACGTACTGATGATTTATTATAAGGGGTACCAGTTGATTCTGGTCCTACTGTTTCTACTGTAATATCTCTACCACCAACAATATCTGTATAATCCCCAATTTCATCGTCTACTGCAAGTGCAAGTAATTCTTCGTATACTTGTTTTCCAAATTGCCATAGTCTAACACCTTTATCTTCTTCTCCACGTACTACAACGGGAACAAAAGTACGTGTTTTAGCATCTAGCTTTTTAGCAAGTACATAATTTTCTTTATTATATTCTCCTTCACGAAGTTTTTGAGCAAATAAAGCAATAGGGTCTTTATCACCAAAATTAAGAGGTGAAATCATAACCTTATTTGTAATACCATAATAGAACTTAAGTTCTGTAAATGGGTTAGCAGAATTGTACGCAGATGGTACAATACGAATTTGTTGTTTACCTACTGTAGGTCTCCAAAAAATAGTTGAATAATCGGTCTTTTGACCACCCTGTGGTTTTGATTGGAGGGTATCCAATTTCTGTTTAAGCATTGATAAATCCATAAATGTAACTTATTTTAATTGTAACTGTTTATATGTAACTATAATATACGAACTATAATTTAGGATTCCAAATTATACTTCGATAATTTTGTAAATTTTTGTATTTAATTGATTTAGCTCATTATGTTGAGTAAGTAAAATACAATTTCTATAATGCTGCCAATCTACTTTATATTTAATATCTACTACACCACCATTGAGTTTTTTAATTAACTCATTTAAAGCATTAATAGTGTAAAGAGTATTAGATTCTTTTTTTCTATGTACTAAAATAGTATTTTCGGGAATAGAATCCACATTGGCTTGTTCAACATTGTAAGTAACAACATATTCATTTTTATCAACTATCTCTAAAATAAATAGTTTATTGTAAATAATGCTGTACTTTGATTGTATATTTTCTAGTAATGCATCTAGACCATCTAAGTCTGTAAATGTGCAAAATAATTTATTATTCAAATCGCTTAAATTTATCTCTGTTATAACGTCGTAATTCGCGTTATACGTATTAAGCGGTCTCTCCAAAGTTGTAATCATAACCTTCTATTTCTTTTATATTTAATTTGTATTTTTTGAAAATATCTCTTACTTTCTCCAATACTTCTGTCTCATTTTCATCCCAATCGAATAAAAACGAATCATACGTGTAAAGCACTAGCTTCGTTTTATATCCCCGTAATATACGAAACATATCCCACAAAACCAACACATTCATTGATGTTTCTAAATTTTGTAACACATAGTTAAATAACTTTTGCGGATTCATATTATCCAAATTTTCCTTTTTATACAAATATCCAGAAATCGGACATTCTATAAATCCGTCGCTTTGGAACTTATTCCAGTTATCTCCTACGTATTTCTCTATTTTTTGGAAAAATTCAAGTCCTTTATATTCCTTAAAAACTCCACCATAAAGCTGTTTGAAAGTAAGCTCTTTCGCTTTCTTATAACCCACTTTATATAAGGAAGCAAAATGAGAGTGGATATCATTAGTGGTAAAGCTATAATCAATGAGGCGAGCAGCCAAACTAGGATGGTAAGCAGAAATATCAATCTCCACAAGTTTGCTATTACGAGGAATAAAACTAGTTCTACATCCGTTTTCTTTATTGAGCGCGGCATAATTTACATTTTTAAATTTATTTGATGGTCTTGTTGTTGTTGTCTTTAAGTTGAACTGAGTGTATGTGTATTCACTGTCAATGGGGTGGAAGTACTTACTGAAGGTTTCATTGTGTATTCGTAATCCACTTCTCTCGATGGCGTTGAATACCACGGATACTCTATTGTTAAAGAATTCATCATATTTTGTTTTTTTATCGTTAATATTGTCTTTTAGATCTCTAAAAATCGTTTCGCAAATCTCATAGTGTTTAACAACCGGTATAATTTTGTTTAACTCCGGATTATTCGAATGTTTACGATAGTATAATTCGTGTGTTTGTGTTGTTGGTCGTATATACGTAGTAGGGGGTGTGTTGATGTCATAAAGCTCTTTTAAACAAAAATAATGTAATACTTCCTTTTTATCCCTACAATATAACTTATCAAACTTCTTTAAAACCTCGTTTATATGCGTATTTACACCATTTAGAGTCTCACTATGGTCAACGCATAACATAAAACCTTTACTCGCTAATATTGGTCTAATATACACCAAAGACACATTATTTTGTGTTGGGTGAATTGTATCGTTAAAGGGAATTACTTCAATAAATGCCTCTTTATAACCACTATTGATAAAAACCTTTAACTGCTCTAAATCTTCTATTAGCCAGTACATAAAACCATTTTGAGTGAATATATGAAAAGCTATTTAGCTCTCCAAAATTTATCAAACTGTCCTTTAAAAAATAAAATAAAACCAGGAAGATTTTGTCTTTGTTCTGTTAATGAAACTATAGTTTTATTACTTTGGTATACTTCTTCTTTATTTCCTACTAAACTCCATTCAATATTAATCGGGGTATACAAATTAAATTGTACATCAGGGGATTTTGCTTTAAATAAATCAAATTCTGCTTTAGATACTTCAATAAATTGGTTTTCATTACCCTTTTTAACAAAGTACCTTTCAAAACTTTTATTTTGATAATCTTCTTGAGTTGGGATAATAATAGATTGAATGGGTTTTCTTGGTGCTTTACCTCTATTTTCTCCTATTTTTTTAGCTATATAATAGTTATCGTCTCTCAAATAATAATTTTCAGCTAAAGGTTCAGAATCCTTATCTTCTGTTATTTTTCTACTATTTTTAGTATTTGTAGTTATTGATGTTGGAGATGAGAATGTTGTTTCTGTAGTGATGGGGATTAATGGTACATTAGGGGTATCATCTGGGTTTTTACCTGAGAAAAATCTATTATCAGAAGTTCTAAAATAGTACCCGGTATACTCTGTTTCAGTATTGAATGGTTTTAGTTCACCACCATTGGTGTATAAATTTTCTATTATTTGTGATTTTGGAAAATACATTTTATGTTAAATTTATATTTTTACCATTATTACCCTTTAAATCAGCGGATGTGATTTGTGGTATTGGGAACTCTAAACCAAAATGTACGCAATCCTCATAACCATCCCAAGAGCCACCCCAAATTATATTATATCTTTCTGCTAATTTATCAAAGCCATGGTTTATCCAAGCGTACTTATTTCCTTTTTTCTTAAGGGTCAAATTATTAGGAGTTATTACATTAAAATCAACAGCAGCAAAGAAATTATGTCTTGATGTTCCTGGTTTTGCATTATTTGGATTTTGTTGAAGTAATTCTTCGGATTTTTCTATGCTTCTACCAATAGCATTTATATTAATTTTATATCCTTTATAATTTAGTTCTAAATCAGTAAAAAACTTTCTAAAGGTATTTACAGCATCTGAATTGAATTCTTTTAGTAAATCTTCTACAGAAATAGGAGTAGTATATGGGGTAGAATTTCTACCATCATATATTAATAGGGGCTCATTAGTTGGTTTTGGGCCTCTTTCTTCTGCAGGGAGTAATATAGTTTGAAGTTGAATTTCAGCAAAAAATCTATCTACATCTTTATTACTAACTTTTTCTACTTTGGGGATAGATAAAGTATCTAAGGTGGTTTCCCAAGTATTATCTTTAATACTATGGTTTACTTTTTGTATTAAAAATTTAAGAGCTTTTGGATATTGAGCTGGGAGGAAGGTATTATTGATATTTAATTTATTATAAATTTTTATACCAGAAATTCCTTGCAAAGTAATATCAAACCCTACGGGTATAAAACCAATTTGATTAGAGGGTCCTTTTTGTTCTTGATAAGTTTGTGCACTTAAAACGTTAACATATGTTTTAAAAGTGTTTTTTCCTTGTGAAATAAAATCAGGTTCAAACTTTAAATAGTTAGCTTGATTAACAGGAGTTGGTGTTGCTTCTACTGCTGTTGGTATAGTACCACTAGCCGTTTCTTTTAGGGTTTGGATTTTGATATTAGTTTTACCACCAAATGCTGTAGTAAGATACAACATATAGTTAGTTTGTTTTTCTGTGGTATATTCTTCTTGGCTAATAAGGTCAGGTGTGGCGTTTAATAATTCGTCATTTTTTAGAGCTGCGATAATAAATTCTTTTACTGATACTTGATCTCTAATAAAAGCTGTTGTTATAGATCTCCTTTTCCTCTTGTATTTACTGTTAGTAAAAGATTTATATTCATCTTCATCAGTTTTATCATCAGCACGTAAAAAACCGAGGAATTGAGGTGTTGATTTATTATCAAATTCAATAATTAATTCTTTTACTCTAGCTTTTTTATTCCTTTCTTGTTCTGTTACTTTATCTTTGGGGTCTATACGACGTTGAGCAAATCTATCTTTTAAACCTTTATTCCAATTACTAAAAGCAGTACCATCTTCATTTTTAGTAGAACTTCCACCTGCGGTAGTACCTATAGTAATCATAGATGCTAATTGAGGGGTTATGGATGTTTTAAAATTTATATTTTTTAAAAAGTTAGCAGTACTTTTAGAATTATTATACCCATAGACTTCTAAATCCACAATAGAATTTTTAGGTTCTATAGTTTCTAAATAACCAGGGATTGGATTTTGGTCAATAAATGTAATTATCTTATCATCCTTAATAATGGGTTCAATATTATTGACATTCCCTAAGGCAGAATTAATACCATCACAAATTCTTTCAAAAAATTTATACATTGATAATTTTCCATCTTTGGTATTAGCAGTTAAAGATTTTGAAATAAAATCGTAATTTAAATATATGTTCATCAATCTACCATATACTATTCCTTGGTCTGCAAAAGTAATATATTCTTTTAAAGAATTTAAATAAGAAGGAGATTCTAAACCCTGAATTTGGTAATTAGGGTCATTTCCACCTCCAAAATAATATTTAAAAATACAAATTCTAGGGTCTAAAGAAATTTGATTTGGGTAATAAGATATTTTATTTGAAAATTCATCTTTTTCTATATCAAGCATTGAAAATGTAGAATTTTCGTTTTCTATGGTAGGTATAATTTCATTTTGGAATAGATTTAAAAGTTCTCCAAAAGTCATATAATATTGATAATTTGTTGGGATTTTTTCAAGAAATTGATTATCATCCTTAATATATTTAAAAGAAAAATACTCTAGGTTGGATTCAGTTTCCCAAAGATCATTTTGGGTTAGGCTTTCAAATAGATATTTACCTAACTTATTGTTTTTAGCAGCATTAACTAAAGGAGAATCATTTAAATCTTTATAAATGTTGTTTTTTTCTTCTAATTTTAAATCAACTGTCCTAGCTTGTACAGAGTTAACAGGTATATTAGCCTGTAAAGATTCTATTACGTCTCCTACAGTAATTAATTTTAGATTGATATCATAACTACCATCAGGGAGAAAGGTCCAATCAAAGTTAGCAACCTTACCAAAAAATCCATCATAATTACCATGATAATATCCTCTATACCTTTCTATGGCATTAATCATTTTTAGTTGGGTGTAATTATTATTTTGAAACCATAAATCTTCTATAATAGTATTTTCAGTTAGTTTGAATTCTCCTTGATTATTAATATATTTATCATTACCCCATTCTAACATCATACTAAAACCAATCCTTAGGTATAAAAGTTCAATAATAGCAAATTGATATTTATTATATGCTTTAATAGTTACATTGGCTTCTCTAATAGAACCTCTGTTAAGTGATTTTACATCAACAGACTGTATTCCGGGTATAGGTTGTTGGCCAAATTCGGGCCCCCCTAAACCATATGCAGTAGATAAATTCCAAATATTTTGACTTTTTGAATATCCCGCTCTTAAATTATATTCGGCTAATTTTTCTACTTTTTTCCCTTCATTATAAACTGCAGGTGTAGTTTCAGAAGTACCATTAAAAAGGATTGTTTTTTTAGCTAAATCAGAACCTAAAAATTGGTTAGCTAAGTTTTCGTCTTCAACAATAGAACGAAGCCTTTCTACCCCCCCATCTTCTTCATTAATTTCCATCCCTGAAGCTAGCTTAACCCAAGCTGAGGTGTTATTTAAATATTGGATTTGTTGGGGGGTTCTAAATTCGGTATAACCAGAAAATTGGTTTTTTTGTCTTTGAGCTATTTGTTCAAATACGTAATTTTCGAATTCTTCTCCTACTATATTTCCATTCATAACTATCTTTCATTTAGGGCCTTAAATTGCGAAATAACCGAAGCTATATTTTGGGGTATTCTAATTTGTTGGCCTTCAGGAATATAATAAGAATTTTGTGGTAAGGCACTATTTGCAGAAGAAATTATCCACCATAAAGATGAATCACTATAATATTGTTGAGCTAATAAATCAAATCTATCCCCTTGGGTAGTATATACATAAATATCTTCTAAAGATAAAGATATTTCAGGGTATTTTGTAGTACCATAAAACCTGTGTCCTTTAGGGGTATCGAAAATTTTTGTATTTTGATATCTTTTCATTATTTAATATAATTTTTAGCTCTACCTACTTCATTACCAGTTGTAGTTCCGTAATTATTATTATATCCGTTATTTAAAGATATATATCTTTCTTTGCCAAACCCTGTTAATTTACCAGACTTGCTATAATTATTTTTCTGGATTTGTGGCACGAATTCATGGATTGGGATAAAATTAAACCCTGAAACTACTATTCTGTGGGGCATTTCTTTCACATCTCTGTCACTTAGTATACCCCCATTACTATTTCCCCCAGATTTAGTTGGTAATGCTATTTCCCATGGGGAATCTTCTGGGATTTGTAGGTTAAGACCAGTAATAATTCCAGGTTGTTCGTAGAACCAACCTCCTACAGTTAAAGTAGCTAAGTTACCTCGCATATAACCTAAAGATTTAGAATAATCAGGTGCTAAAGATGAAGCTAAATAGTTTAATTTTTGGTACATAGGGATTAATTCGTCTTTAGATTGGGCTGCTACTGTCCAATCTAATGATATTTTTCGATCAAATCCATTATATCTATAAAAATTTTCTCCCCTACCCATTAATTTATCTGAAGACCAATCTGCTGAATAATCATCAGACATTGAATCTATAAAAGCTCTAAAATGGATGTAAACTTTTTCTGCAGGATCATCGTTTTGGATAATACCAATTCTAAATTTAACTAGGTCATTTTTAGTAATATCACTAGTAACTCCTTCACTTTTATACAATTTATAAGCATTTATCTTATCTAATGCTTCTCCTGTACCTTTTTGATAGTTTGCTAGTTGTTCTCTGGTTTTTTTAGTTCCAGGATTACCTAAATTAACTCTTTTTTCAATATTTTTAGCATCCCCACCTGTGTAATCTAGTCTAAATGAAGCTGTTTTAGGATTGTCAGATTTAATTCTAAAATCTTCTTGGACACTAGGATTATCTTCAGTAGGAATATTATACCTATCAGGTCTTAATTTATTATTTAATTCATTACCTACATTATCAGATGTCCATCCTTCTGTAATATTATTTTGTGTCTCGGGATCTAAAGATACAAATTTAGGAGTTGCACCTAATTTAGTTTGTAGATTTAATAGTATATCTGATTTATCTGTTGGAGAAGTATATTCACTAGGTTCGTATAAAGTAGAAGAAGAGCCAAGTTCAAATGATCCTTTTGTATAATTTAAATTAAGGTTATTTAAACCTGTTCTTTGTTTAGATAAAGGTATTATTGTTTTACCAATACCTAAATTTGAACCAGGTCCACCTTGATAATTTAGTAATTCTGTACTAGTAGTTTTAGTGTTTATTTTACTATCAGTAAAATCTAATAATTTACTTTTATAATCAGGATTTGAAGTTATAGTTATATAACTAGGTTGTCCTAATGGGTCTGTATAAGTTGGTTGCCCTTGTGCATCTGTACCTCCAAATAATTCAAATATACCACCCCCATCTTGTCCTATACCTTTAAAAGGATCAATTCCTTGTTTATTTAAATGTAGGCCCAAAGGGTTACCAGCCGATTGTAATAAAGTAGAGGTAGGCAAATATACACCGTTATTTAACGCTTTACCTTTGCCATCTGTGGCAACTGAGGTACGTGATAATAAATTTTCCTTAGCTATAAATAATGGACCCCCAATTGATTTAAAATCAAAAAACATTTGAGTTAATCTAGAAACATCTCTAGCCGCCCTTACAGGGGTTAAAGTACCACCACGTAAAATAACGTCTGGTCCTCCAGTTCGTCCCACATCCGAAAAGCTTTCAGGTATATCTGTTTTGATATATGGTTGGCCACTAGAGCCTCCTCCGATTCTATCTTTTCCGTAACGTAGGGACTTTAAGTTTGTTTTTAGATCAACTAGTCCCATTTAGTTTTATTCAGGTAAATTATCACTATATTTTTCAGGAGTTTTTCCATCTAAATCTAATTGTGATTCTCCAGGCTTTCCTGTAATATTAGGCTCACCGGTAATTGAGTAGTTTCTATGTAATTTAGAATCCGCAAAATCAGGTGTTGTTGGTGTAGTACCATTATTTTTTGAAAGTACTGAACCTATAGATTGTAATTTATTTAATAGTCCCATAATTTTATTTTTATTATAAATATTAAATTAAGAAATTTCGTATAAACCAACGGGAGATAATTCTGGTTTTTTAGAATTTTGTCCTATTAAAGTGGCTAATAATTCGTTTGTTTTATTAGCTTGTTTAATCATTGGGGAATTATCTGATAAAGGTATTACTGCTTCTGGTCCTGCTTCACCCACGATTGCTCTAGTTGGACCCGTTATAACTCCTCCTTCGGCTAACATTAAATCTCCTCCGTCTCCTTTAGAAGACAATTCACTATAATAACCTTGATACCCTAATCCTTCTTCAAATCTAGCCCCTGCTTTATTTACATTAGAAAAATCAGCACCTGCTCCAGTAAAAAGTCCTATACCTGATCCTATCAAATCACCTAACCCTGCTCCTAAAAAACTAACTAAATCAAATACAGGTTTTAAAATTTTCATTAATTGACCTACTAAACCAAATATAGTTCCCAACAAATCTAAAAGAGGCATTAAAGGTTCAACAATTATAACAAATATTTCATTTAATTTTTCCATAACAGCTGCAAATCTTTCAGCGGCACTAGTTTGTTGTCTTAACCCATCAACACCTTTTTCTTGTAATTCTTGTTGAGCTTTTGCTATTCCTACTTCTGCTACTCTTCTTTGGAAGTCCGCTTCTGCTTGTTTGGCTTGTTCTCCTGATAGTCCTTGGAGTTGTTCTTGTAAAAATAAAGTATTAGCTAATTCTTCTCTACTCATACCAACAGCCCCTGCTAATGCTTCTTGTTGTATAGCATTCATTTCACCAAATTCAGCAGCACTGCCTACTTGTTTAGCAACTTCTTCTGCTAATGTTGCTAAATCGTTATTTAAAGCTGCTTGTCTAGCTTTTTCTAAATTAATATCTCTACCAATTAATAATTCAGCTTGCAATTCATTTGAAATTGATTGTTCAAAATTAAGTAAATTTCCAGCAATAGCTTCTACTTTACTTAATTCTAAACCTAATGATTTAGCCACTGCTACTGCTTGACCTAGTGATTTTGGATTTTTAGATAAAGATAATGTAGTTGCCGCAGATATTTTACCTATATCTGCTAATAATGCTTTTTCATTAAGTAAAACTCCATTTTGCATACCAGAAATTTTAGCTTGGGCCATAAATTCACCAGTAACATCATTCATAGATTTGCCTGTTGTTAATGTTATAGCTGCTATCCCTTGTAATTGTTCATTAGTAAACCCAGCCATTTCTCTCATTTCAGTAAATTGAGTTAAAAGCTCTTCATCCATTATAGTTGCAGTAGTTCCTAATGCCTGATTTATGGAAACAAAAGTTTCAAGTGCTTTTTTTCCTGTTACAAAGATATTCCCCGAAGCATTAGCAACCTGAGTCATTTCTCTTCTCAAGTTTATAGATTCTCTATAAGTAAGATTTAGGGCTTTAGCTGCATCTCCAATTTGTTTATCTAATTGGAACATTTCCAGCAAAAATGTTAAAGGTCCTAAAGCTTTTTTAAGTAAAGGTCCTAAAGCCTTAAATCCTGCTTGTAAAGCACTAGTAGATTGTGCTAATTTAGCAGGCCCCTTAAGCATTTTATCTAGACCCATTGCTCTAGCCTTAGCAGAAGCTGCAGTACCTGTAAGGAGTTTTCCACTTTGGCTTACTAATTGTTTTTCAAGGCCTAATTCTTTAACTTTTAAAGCAGTTAATCCTTTCCCAGATCTTAAAGATTTTAAATCAGAGGCAAATTTACTTCTAGCTAATTTATTTTGTTTTACCATTTCTTTAGTAATACCTTTAGTATTACCAAAGTCTTTTAGGTTATCTGCCGCTTGTTGTTGAGCAGCTTTAGATGCTTCTTGGAAAGCAGGGGTAAGTTTACTTAACCCAGGGACAGCACTAGTAAGTCCTTCTAATCCTCCAAAAATTTTAACCCCACTATCTTTATTAATTAATTCTTTTTCTTTTCGAATTTGTGTAATAGTAGTTAAAAAATCTTTTTCTCTTTCTAATGCATTTTTAGCTTCTGCAGCAGCTTCTTTATCTAGTCTCCCAGAATCTAAAGATATTTGTAATGAATTAAATTGAACTTTTGCTCTTTTTTCTAAACTAGAAATTCGTTTTTCATCTAAATTAACTAAATCTTCTGATTCAACTATTAATTGTTGTGCTATTCGAGATATACCATTAAGTGCAGATTTGGTTTTTCCTAATTCACTATTCCTTTTAGATAGTTCACTAAATGCATCTCTAAAAGACCTAGCTATAAAATCTAATTCAGTTCTTACTTCACCTAATTGTGATTTTAAACCTACTACTTGGTCTTTAGCTTTTTCTATTTCACCTGGTCTGAAAATAGGAGGCATAGAACTTCTACCAAGTTGTTTATATAAATCTTTTATCTCTTGGTTAAGTCTTGCTACTTCTTCGCGTTGCTTTTTAGGATCCATTCAGGAGGTATTTTATTATAAATATTACTACTTATAACTTGTTTTACCTTTATAGTCTTTAGAGGCCTTTACAAATTCGGGAGTATTAACAGTTCCATCAGGATTAATTAAATTTTTATTTCCTGAGGAGGATTTATTTTCAATAGCAGCTTTTTCATCTTCATAATATTTTTGTATTTCTGAAAAGGTGAATTTTCTTAGCCATATAGGCATATTATAAATGGTAGCATAATCATAGCCACCTTTACCATGAAATATAATACTATGTATTTGAGTAAATAAGCTTTTTCGATATACAGGGGCGTGATCAGAGGTCAGGCCAAAAAAAGTTAAGCCCAATGGGCACACTTACCTCCTCTCCTGATTCTGTTACATAGTTAAGATCAACATCTGGTTGGGTTTCAGATATGTGTGCCCTAAATGCTCTAGAATCTCTTGCTAGTAAATGATTATCAACAAATTCTCTAATATCTTTTCTTTCACTATTACCATCTATAGATAAAATCATATGTTTTAATCTAGTAGATAATTCAGGAGAAGCTTCTTTATTAAGTTTTTTTAAACCTGCAATTTCTCTTTCAATTGCTTTTTCATCTTTACCTGTAATAATTTTATAAGTTAGGCTAATATTAGTTGAAGGAAGAGTATAAGAAAATTCATTTATCCCTTTAGTAATTAATGAAGAATCAAATTCTCTATTATTTAATTCCGATAAATCTATTGTATAATTTTGACCTGCAAGAGTTACTGAATAGTCTTTACCATATCCTAAAATACGGGTAGCAATTAATAATGCGTTTTTGTCTCCAACTACTAAGTCGTCTACATCAACATCTTTACTTACAATTACAGATCTAAGTAATTTTTCTAAAACAATACCTTTTTGAATATATGATTGATTAGAAAGTATATCTTCTTCTTTAGCAGTCATATATTTAATTTCAACTTTACCGCTTGAAAGGGGGTTATCTTCAGGATAAACTAATCCTTTAGATGGTAATTCTACTTCTTCTGTTGGGAATTTAAATTCGGCCATAATCTTTATTTAATTAAAACGTTTTTATCGTTGATAAATATTAAGATAAAAAAAAGCTTGACCGAAGCCAAGCAATTTTTTGAGGTATGAGGGTTAGGGTATTTTTAGAAATTCAATACACAGTAATCTGGTTGTACTGTCATTGTAAGTTCTTGAGCAGTATTTTCAGTATCCCAATTGAAATCTCCAAATGAAGCTTCTGTAATCATTGCTCCTTTGATAATCCATTCTGATACAATATCGCCTACAGGTCCTAATACATTTACAGTTAAGTCTTTCTTGTAGAAATCACTATAACCATCACGACCAGTTACTGATTCGTGGTGTAAACGTACCCATTCCATTACTGCTTGAGCACCAGAAGGAGTAATAGGATCAAATAATGTAAATTCAATTGTATTCCAAACTGTTTTCCCTTTAACATAACGTTGTACGTTAATATGGTTTAAAGGTACTGAACCTTGGCTTACAGATACGGCTCCTACACCTTTCATGATGTAAGATGGAAATCCATCAACATAAAGAATAAATCTATTCTTTTGTTTTGGCTCAAATGCCGTGTAAAATATTTCGTTAGGATCTAATACTGCCATTTTATGTTTTTATTTTATTATAAATATTTTATTTTTATGTTTTTATTCAGGAAATACTGCTCCTGTTGGTAATACATTGAAATCTAATAATACAAATTCAGCTGTTCTAGTTGGTTGAATGTAAATTTGACCTACTAACTGATTTCTATCAATTACATCTGGTGTATTATTAGTATCATCCATTACTACTTTAAATGCATATAATCCTTGTCTTTGTTGTACTGATTCCAAGTATGGGTTAACTTGACCTAGGAATGAATTTCTTGTAGCAATTGTATTTTGTTCAAATACTAAATTATCAGCTACTTGAGAAATAAATCCTTTAAGTGAAATTAATAATCTACGAACATTCACACGATCTAAAGCACTAGCACGTTTCTGTAGTGTTTTCTGACCAAATACTACAACTCCACTTCCTGGGAATGTAGCAATTGGGTTAATATTAGCTTCGTATAATGAATCTCTATTTGAAGTTGTTAATTTTCTTTCTGCTTTAGTTACATTTCCAAGAGCTCCTCTGGTTAAACCTGCAGGTGCAAACCATGCATCACTTGATGCATCAGTAAATGCATATACTCCAGGAATCATAGTTGAAGCAGGTATCCAAACAGCTTGTGAAGTGTTAGGATCTAATGTTTGTAACCATGGCCAATATGTTGCTGCATATGAACTATCAAATGTTGCTGCGTTAGATACCATAGTACTAACTCCTGTTCCATATCCATCTAAATCAATTACAGCAATTGCATCTTGACGAGCTTCTACAGTAGTTACTAATAAACTAGTAGCAATACCATGATCAGAATTATTTAATCCAGGTGCTGTAAGTAAGTTAAATTTATAATCATCTTTATTTGCTAACAAGTTAATTGAAGCAGTATAATCTAATTGAGATAAACCTTGGATATTACTTGCAGAAATATTATTATACCAATGAGCTTCTTGACCATCAAATAATGTTCCTGTAGCTCCTGCAAATGAACCTGAACTCACTACTGGTAAGCTTCCAGTAAAATTAGATTTAGCATCTCCTGCATTATCAAAGTAATCAGGTGTTTTGTAATTTACAGCTGATACTCTTACATATTTACTTTTATTAGTATATTCTCCTGAAGATTGTACATAAGAATCAGTGCCATCTTCTACAATAGAATAACTTTCGTTACCAATTACTTTTTCAATATAATTTGGCGATTTTGGATCTAATGATAAATTAGTCCAAGTTTCTAAAATTGATTTGTTTTTAGAAGTATCATTACCTTGACGTACTAATAAGCTAAATGTACCTGTTGAGGTATTAGATGAAGCAATTTCCCATCTTACATTATCGGATGAACCACTTTGTAAAGCTCCATTTGATAATAGAGAACCTGAGTTGTTCATTAACCCACCTTCTGATAGTGTTGTTAATACAAAAGGAGTACCATTTACAATATTACCTGCTCCTATAGCTCCTGTAACTAAATCAGCATCTGGGCTTCCAATATTTGCTAAAGCTACAGTTAATGTATCACCTGCATTATATCCACTACCTCCTGCAGTAACAGTGATAGTATCTACTTCTACTAATAAATCACCAGATACTAATGTAATAACTACGTCAGTAGAACCACCAATTACACCAGTACCAATTGTTAAAGTATCTCCAGCAGCATACCCACTACCAGCAGCAGTTGCTGTAATAGCTGTTACAGCATTACCTGATACAGTTACAGTTACTACTAATCCAGTACCATTACCATCTGTTGTAGGAGTAGTAGAGTAAGAGTTGTCATTTGCATCTGAAGTGTTAGTTGTAATAGAAGATAATAAGGCATCAGCACTCGTTAATATTTTTCCATTATCAGTATTAGTTACAACAGTAAGGGTTGCTCCACTACCATTTCCACTAGTTGTAGTAGCCACATTTGTAAAAGTTCCAGCAGTACCATTACTACCACCACTACCAAACGTAAGCGTTCCTAAAGCTAATTCTCCAGTTTCTTGGTTATTTCTTAAATCTCTAGAAGTAGCTCCAGTAAACGAACCAGATGCAACTCTAGTTACTAACAATGAATTACCTCCTTGGGAAAAGTAATTATTTGCTGAAATAGAAGTTAAATAAGTATATTCTGAGGAACCACTAGTAACCGCTCCTCCAAAGGTAGCTAAATATTCACTAAATGAAGTTACTAAAGTTGGAATTCCTACCGGCCCACGGGCTGCAGGTCCTACTAAAGCAGCTCCGGCTTCTACAGGTTGGCCTTGGATAAAAGATTGATCATTTTCTCGAGCCAATACACCAGGTGAAATTAATGTTTCTGCCATTTTATATTTTTATTTATTATATTTATTTATAAATATTGGTTTTTTTCTTAAAAAAACTAAGAAGTGCCTGAATCCTTACTATCTGGTGTAAATTCTCCAGTATTTAAATTAAGTTTTCCTTCTCCGTACTTATCTTCTAATTCTCTAACCAATTTATTTTGTTTAGTTAAAATAGCTTTATATTGCTCCTCTAACTCGAGTTTTTGTATATCTAATTGTCCTAAGGCAAAAATAATTTGGTTTAATGAATCTTGTGTTGAATTTAAAGATTTTATTTCTTCTTTTTGTAACTTTATCATATTTTATATTGTTATGATTTGTTGATAAATATATATAAAATTATTTAAATTTTAATAAATTGGATAATATTTTAAAAACTTTTTGGGGTTTAATACTTTTATGGCAAATATGTTGAGATAATGTATCTTGGTGTCTAGGGCACCAATCCCATTTACCTCGATTAAACATAATTCTTTCATCTACCCAACAATTATTACACACTGAGTAGTTTTCTACTTTGGTTAAACCTTTTGTAAATTCATACCCATAAGGTAAAAAGTTATTTACCATTAAAGTAGGTTTACCCATTGCCCAATTAAACCAAGATAAACCTGATCCTAATCCTATAAAATATTCGGCATGATATAAATGGTTAAATGTATCATTCCAATTTAATTTAGGAGCATTAATTATATTTTTTTTATTATGATCTTCATATGATATATCTACTATTTTATAACCTTTATTATTTAACATTTGGGCTAATTCTTCCCAATATTCAAAAGGCCATTGTTTTAACCCTGCAGTAGAATGGGGACCAATGCATATATATTTTCCTTTTATTGGTTTTTTATGGGGTTTAAAATTAATACCATGGTTAATTTCTTTATAAGGTAATCCTAAAATGTCAGTAGCACACTTTATTAAAGGGATAGTATTAGGTCTAATTGGGTGGTATTTACCTTCATCCCATACTTCATTAGTTTTAAACCAACCTATGTTATAAACAGCATAATATTCCCCAAGGGTACCAGGTTTTACAAATTTAATATTTTTATATTCAGGTAATCCTTCAAACCACTCATTGTGAAAGGTTGATAGCACTACTTTACATTTGTAAAATTTAGCAAACTCAACAGCCTGTGGGGTCCAAGCTAATGTATCCCCAACCGATTTAGATTCTAATGATATTTTGACTGTTTTACCTTCTAAGTTATGGGTGTGGACTATTTTTCCATTAACTTTTATAACCCAGGGTACATTCCACCTTTGACTACATTGGGTCCACATACCCGTTTTAATCGTTGAAGAATATATAACTTTATTTTCTTCTGGGTTTATGAACTCAACTAAATATTCCTTTTGAGTGGTTCCTTTTATTTCTACTTTAGGGATACCATTAAAAGTAACTATTATTTTATTTTCTTTTACCATTTAAATTTTTGTAAAATTTTATATGATTTAAAGCAAAAGTTTTAATATCATTTTTTATATCAGAATTATTATATTTAATAGGAGAGTGAATATCGTTTATTAAATTTTTAACATCAGTATTTAAGTTACCTGTAAGATTAGTTATAAAAGGAGTATATTCATCCCCATAATGGTCTAAATTATTAGCCATTATTTTTATATTATTAGATATTGCCTCTTTTAATACAATAGGGTTACATTCCCACGTAGAAGGAAATAGCATTAAATCTGCCATTTTATAAAATTCATCCACGTTGCTTTTTTCACCATGGATTCTAACAGTTTTAGGAAGATCTTCCATTAAAGGTCTCCAATACTTTTCAAAATTAGGTGCTTGGTTTCCAATAAAATGAAAAATATATGTCCATCTATATTTATTCCAAAGTTTTTTAGCCATATCAATGGCATATTTTTGGTTTTTACCTGAGGTCCATAAACCAATAGTTATAATATGATATTCTCCCTTGAGTGCCCACCCCATTTCATTTTTTATCTGATTTTTAGTCTTTAAACTTTGTATAGATGGATCAATAGGAAATGAAATTAATGATTTACTAGCTGGGCTATCTTTAAATGTAGAACTAATATGATGGGGGGTAACACAAGCATAACCATCAGGTTCATATAATTTTTTTTCTTTAGGATTAAAATATATATTGTGGCATGTTTCTACTATTTTCCATGGGTTAGTAGGGTCATATAATTTCTTTTGAATTTCAGGATCAAATTTATTAAATGAATCAAACCCTTCTGGGATTTCCTCAATGTGTATAATATCTATTTGTTTAGAATAACAATAGTCTATAATCCCATGTTGAGCATTTTTATCTCCTAAAAAGGAAATAAAATTATTACCTACTAATTCTTGGATTTGAGATCTTTGTACGGTATAAGACATACTATAACATTTCCATTCTATAACATGAATTTCTATGTCAGTATATTCCTTTAATGCCTGAATTCGTTTTAATAAGAATGCGGGCATTCCTCCAGTACTTAAATGTGGGGCTAAAAATAAAACTTTCATTATATGAAATATAATAATTAATTTTTATATAATCAAGGAACTTTATTAATATTAGTTACTGTTTCTGTAGTAATGGTAATTTTAGATTTTGAATTATATTTTTTAATGGTATTAACATCTTTTTGAGGTACATCAGGAATGATATAACCCCTTAAATTAATTTCAAAGTTACTTTTTACTAATCTATCTTGACCTGCTACTACTTCTGCTGCTGTACTAAAGGAATCTACCCTAGCGTTGAATTTAAATCTTTCAGGATCACCCCAATAAGAATCAGAAGCATATTCTACAGATTCAATAATATTATTTAATTGTTCCATATAATAAGTTTGTATAATACAACTATAAGTTATATTAAGGTAATCAGGAACAACAACAGCATTAAATTGTTTTGTTGGTACTCTATTATTTAATAAGTTAAAATTAGAGTAAAAGTTTTTAGAATTAAATGACTTTTGAAACCCAGCATATAAATTAGGTTGATTAGAATCTAATTTATTATAAAGTGTTCTATCTTTAGCTATATTATCTCTTTTAATAATAATGATAGGTAACATAATAGAACCACCTTTATCTCTATAATACCCATCTCTTTGATAAGATTTCCATCTTTCGGGATTTGCGTATATTATAGGAACTGATCTTCTCTCACTATTTTGATAAACATGGGGTTGGATTACATTATTAAAATAATAAAATACTGCTTCATCTATGTCTTTTATTCCTATTGTAAAGGGTTTAGAAGTATCTTCTTTAAAACTAAGTTTTTCTGATCTATTAAAATCTATACCTGTTTGAGTTGATGTAGGGTTAGAATCAAGATTAGGATTTCCTCTAGTACTGTCAAATGGTGTTTGAAGTCCTTCACTAATTTCCCTTTGGGTTTTTGGATATGGTTTAAAATTAGCCATTAAAATCTTTCTTTATAAGGTGAAATTGCTACTTTATCATTTGGTATTTTATAGGTGTTACAAATAATAGATAAATTAGTGCCAAAATCTTCTAATCCTGGGTTTAATGGATTTAAAGTACCATCAGAATTATTATTAGGATAATCCGGATTTTTACCTACAAAATATTGATTTGAAATCGTACTTTGAACTCCATAATAATTTTTTTGATATAAAATAATATCTCCTACTTCTGGTACTACATTAGCATCAACTAAATCAGCTCTTAAAAAGGCAAAATCTATTCCTTGATTAAACCCTACTCCTTCTTCATTTTCAGGAAATGATTGGTCCTCTCTATTAATTAAACAATTAAATAAGAAAGGCCCATCATAAAACTTTTCTCCAGCAGCTTCTCCATATAAATTAACAGTTGTTTCTTCTAATTTATATTTGTAAATAGCAGCTTGTTGAGTGATAATGTCATGCATTAACTCTCTATTTAACCCTCTTATTAAACTTACATCACGTAAGCGACCAAACATTGCCATATTATCCTACATAGATTGTATACGGTACTTGTTGTAGTTCCGTTTGTTTGAATTCTGTTTCTTGTGCTCTTCTTTCTAATAATGCTTTTCTAGAAGTATCATCAAAATATCCTCTTAATCTTTCTATAAGGTTTGTTTTTTCCGAAGTAGCAGCAGTTATTAAATCGGATTGATTTAATGTTACTTCAGAATTAGGGATTGGAATATTACTATATTTTCCTCTTACATATCCTAACATTTCTTTTGATAATGCTAAAGCATATTCAAATATCCATTGACGACCTACTGAGTTTATACTTGCATAGGTAGGGTTTGTGTATGGAGTATTTGAAACATTAGAAATTTTAGTAGGTTGGTTATCTACACCCCCGCTAATCCTTTCATCTCTTTCAATATATTCAAACCAATAATTTCCACTAGAAGAAGCAGGAATAGGAAAAACTCTTAATTTATTGTTTTTTAATTCAAAACTATAATTAGATCTCCTAACTTGATCATTTATTTCTATTGCTTGAATTGCTTGCAAATCAAAATTTAGGGGCATCATTAAAAAGTTAATAGCAGGGCTCATACTGCCAAACCCAAAACTATCAAACATATTTTGGGTACCAAATCCTGTTCCTACATAAGGATCATAGTATCTAGTTATAGCAGGGGAAGATTGATAAAATACTCTTTTAATTTCTATACTGCCCGTAATACCTTTATCTTCAGCCCATTGTGCTAAGTCATAATCTTGTTTGCTAGCAGTTAAAGGGACAGATCCTGTATAATGGGGTATATTACCACCAGAACCTGCTTCTGCTCCATATTGTTCTGTTAATCTTACAATAGGTTCAAAATTAGGGGTTATAATAGAAGTATTTAAATTACTTCCAGTTGATAACCCCTCCAGAGATAATTGATTATCTCTAATTTTATAGGCATATAATTCATTACCATAAGTTGTTACTGCCTCTTCAAAAGCAGTGAAAAAAGATCCTGATTGTAATTCAACATCTACTAAAGGGTAACCTAACCTAGAAGCACAAAATTTAGCTACTTTTACAGCATCACTCTGGAATTCTGCATCATTGCTATAAAAACCAAAAGGAACAGCATCTGAAGTCCAAGTTGGGTTGCCGTCATATATGGGGATATTAGCCATATTTTAAATTTTTATTATAAATATTGAATTAACTCTTATTATTATAAATATAGGAACCTGATGTAGTTATTGATATACCATTTTCAATTGCTTCTTGATAATATTTAATTAAATCTTCTACAATTGAATCTCTATGATTAGTAGTTAATGTAATTGCTTCTAGGTTTTTTACTTTCCTAGCTGCAGTATATAAAAATTTAAATCCAGAATCAGATTTTTTCTTTAAATCTGTTTGGTGTGAATCACCACATATCATCATTTTACTTCTTAAACCTAAACGTGAAGTAATCATTTCCATTTGTTCATGAGTTACATTTTGTGCTTCATCAACAATAATTATTGAATCCAAAAATGTTCTACCTCTCATAAAAGATACAGGTACAATTTCTATTTTACCATCTTCAATAAGTTTTTCTATTTTATCTTTATCATATAATTGATAAAAGTTTTGATAAATAGGTTGAACCCATGGGTCCATTTTTTCTCTTAAATCTCCTGGTAGGAATCCTATTTCTTCTTTTGATACTGTAGGTCGAGTGATTATTATTTTATCATATTGTCTTCTTAATAGACCATCTAATGCAACATTACATGCTAAAAGTGTTTTACCACTTCCAGCTCCACCTGCTAATAAGGTGATTGTATTTTCAAGTATAACTGCTTTCGCTTCTTTTTGTTCGGCATTAAGTTGGAGTTTGAACTTAATTGGGTTTTTTGGAATTCTCTTCGGACGATAAACGTCGTCAGTGTGCGGTTTAGACGCCATAGACTTCTTAATTTAGGGGTTATACAAATGGTTAGGACAAACAGTGTAGTTACGTTAATAAACGGGTATAGTTTAATATAAGCATATAATGAGATAAGTAGTATACCCATGTAACGTTTGTTAGTTATAAATATGGAAAGGATAAAAAAACCCGGCACAAGGCCGGGTTAATTTATTAAGTTTAGCTTAAATCTCTAATTATAGAGTGTTTAAACCATTTACTTTGATTAATCCGTAGAATTCAGGACGTACCATCTTCTTAGCGTAACGAGTCAAGAGACCTTTACGTGGAGTAAATGTATCTGGATCATATACAAGAGGAGTCATGATTAATGGGATATAAGGAGCAAATACAGCACCAGCTTCTAAGAACTGTCCACCACGGAAACCTAATAAGATTTGGTTTTCAGTCATGTATGGGTTCTTATAAACTTTCTGACGGCTATTTAAAGCACCTACTTTTTGTACACCAAATGCGTAGCTTCCTTTTGAAGTATCACCATCTGAATCAGCAGCAAATCCAGGAATAGATTCCAAGATAGTACCTACAGAAGGAGAACATACTAAGAAATTAGCTCCACCACGTAATGTTTTCTGGTGGATTTGGTTACTTAACTTTTGGATTTTAGTTCCTAAAGTTTGGAACCACTGTCCTTGGCTATTATAGAAACCTAGGTCAGAAGTTACACCATTTCCTGTTGTAGAATCGTATGCACGGTTATTTACAGCAGACCATACTTCAGTACCAGCAGCAGCAGACTCGATTAACATATCTAAGATCTCAAGATCAATTTCTAATGAAATGTACTCACTTAAGATAGAAGTTAATTCTGCTTCAGCATCTAAAGCGTGGTAAGCGTTCAAGTCTTGTGCGAACTCAGGAGTCCATACAGCTTTTAACTTACGTGTTTTAGCTACGATAGCAGATGATTTCATCTGTACGTTAATTTCTGGGATAGCGATTGGGCTATTGTTTACGTTTAATGCATCATTACCATCTTCGAAATCACCTCTGTTTTTATCAGTTGGTTGTAATTGGTATGATACAGTTACATTTGAAGATTGTTCAGGAGCTTGTGTACCTAATACTACAAAAGAAAGGTTTGCACCATCTATCTTAGTAAATTCATTAACCACAATGTTACCATCAACTGAACCAGTTTCTACAGTAAATGCTCTAATACCTTCTAAATCTAAAGCAGGTAAATCAGACTGAGCTACAGTAAATACTTTATAATCAGATGGTTGTAAACCTGATTTAAAGTTTAATGAAGCTGAAGTAGCTGAAGCAGTTGTTGCAGTTACAACTGAAGATGTATTATTAATAGAGTATCCGAAACGTCCAGCTCCGTATAAACCACCTTCGTCTGTGTTACCAAATGGAGTATTTCCACCTGTAGCACCATAAAGTGAATCACCTACAGCAAGATCACCTTTAGCAGTTCCATATTGGAAATCTAGATAAAATACTAGACCTGAAGGTAAATTCATTGGTTGTACTGATACGAATTCTTGAGCGGCAACCTGTCCGAATACTTTACGTACTAACGGAAGAGCTATACCAGCCCATTGCTCACCTACACCAGCAGTAAAGGTACCTTGTGAAGCAGTACCACCACCTGTTTGTGAACTTTCTACTACAAGTTGTTTAGCTTGGTTTTCGAGGATCATCCCCATGTTGCTTTTAGAAGCACCATTTAAACCTTCTAACAAACCTGTTTTTTCCCATTTGCTAGCTAATCTAGCGGCATCACTCTGTACTGAGTGGTATGGGTTTGCACTTTCTAATAAAGTTTGTAAACTCATTTTTTTAAGTTTTAATAAGGGTTATTTTAATTTTCTTTAATAATTCCAGCTAATTTTTGCATACGCGCGAATGCTGCGTTTTCAACAATTGGCTGTTTTTGAGCTTCTGTTATTGTTCCAGTTGCTTTAGAAGCTTGACCTTTTGGTCTTGCTTGAGCTTCTGTTTTTGATACTAAACCTTCGTTTAATGTTTCAAAAATAACTTTAGCTTCTTTTACTGTTTCAGCTTTATCAAAAGCTTTCAACACTTTAACTTTTTTGTCTTCCGACAAGTTTTTAGCTTTGAAGATTTTATTAGTATAAAGTAATTTAGCATTTAATAAATTAACTTCTTGAAGTTCTTGTTTCAAGTCATTAACTTCAGCCATTACTTCTTCTAAATTAACAGCATAAGCAGAAGTTGATTTTCCAACCTTTTTAGGATCTAATTCTTTTTTACTAGCTCCTCGTGTTGGGTTGTTTTTTTCATTCCAACTTACTTCGTCCATTTCTTCTAACTTTTCTTCTTCTTCCATCATAGGAGCTTCTTCATCTTCTACTTCGATATCCATATCCATTTCTGACTCTTCGCCATCCATTTCCATTTCTTCTCCAGCTTCTAATTCACCAGCTTCTACCATGTCTTTAATTACATTCTCAATGAATCCTTTTAGATTGTCTTCTGACATATCTTCTAGGTCAATTTCTTCTTCTTCCATTTCACCTTCAGCTTCTTCGTCTTCGCCTTCTTCTTCAGCTACTACTTCTTCTTCTTCAGTTACTTCTTCAGATTCTTCAATTTCTTCAGATTCTTTAACATCTTCTTTATCATCTTCTTTATCATCTTTGGCTTCGTCAATTTCTTTCTTAGCTTCTTCGATTTCTTCAGATTCTGTTACTTCTTCTGTTTCATTAAGTTCTGCAAGTAATTCATCAAGATCAATTTCTTCTTCGATCTCTTCTGCTTCAGTTACTTCTTCAGATTCAGTTACTTCTTCATTTTCTTCTACTGCTTCTACTTCTTCAGAAACTTCTTCTTTCGTTACATCGTCTTCTTCATACTTATCGTATCCTTCGTCGATGTCTTCGTCCATGTCCATTCCTTCCAATTTAGCGGCTAACATAGATTTTAAATGAGGGGTAAATGCTTCTTCTAAAGCAGCTTTAGCGTTTGCTATGGCAGTTTCTTTTACCGCTTTAGCATCAGCAATTGCTTCTTTGAGCAAATCTCTGTTGTTTGACATAATCGCAAAATTTAAATTTGTGAGATACGGTTATTAGGAACCGTAATAGGGAATAATTTGTTTATCGACACCATATAAGAGATGGTGTATTACGATTATACGTATATGAGTATTTTAAAAAACATAAAAGCCCTCAAAAAAAGGGCTTAGGTCTAAATCGGTTAAATTTAGAGGGGTTAAGTTATAGGACATGAACCCTTAGAACAAAGGATTTCATGTACAATATTGTTTATATTTGTATAATCGTAAGTAATAGTTTGTTTACCTTCATTTAAAGTATGCATAAATGAACCTGGGTTAGATGGTGTTGATACAAAATCCCAACATAATAATTCAAAGTCATCTTGTACTTCCATTACATTACCATTTTGCTCTAACGATCCCATACCACGAGATGAAACACCTACTGTTACACCTGCTTTGATTATTTCTTTAAGTATGTTACCTGCGGGAGTAGGTAATATTTCAATTTTACCCATTACGTTATCTCCATCCCACCAATAATCTGAGATTATATGAGATACGTTTTGTAGGTTTATAACTGATGATTCAGGGTGGTCTAATTCACCCATTGAACGTCTTTCTTTAATGAGTTCACTATATTTTTCCATTTCCCTATTCCAGAGATCTTTGGAATAATACCTACCATTTCCATTTTTTACTTCAGCGGTAGCTAAAACACCTTCAACCATTAAGTTACCCGTCTCCTTGTTAACATTTTCTGTTAATTGAAGGGGGTTAACCTTAAAGGTATTTGTTTCTATTAATAGTGATCTATTCATTTTCTAAAGATACTTCTTCTACTTCTACACCATTAACCATTTCTTCGTCTACGATTTCTTCTTTTTGGTATTTTTTACCAGCCATTTTTTCATACATTTTTTCCATCTTAGCCTTTCTTTTTTCTAAGACTTTAACTTCTTTTTGCATGGCTTTCATTTTCTTCTTATCTACTAATTCAGATAAGTTTTCATCTTCGGATACCATATTGATACGGCTCATTTTACCTTCAATTACTTCATCCATTTTGGCTAGTTTAGCTTCTAAAGCTACAACTTGGGCTTGTTTATCGATTTCAGCTAAATCAGTATCAATTGATTCTTTTTTAGCTTTTTTCATTTTTTTCTTTTCGATTTTTTCACCTTTAGCTACTCCAGCACCAAATGCTTCTTCTTCACCTTTATCCTTTTTATCTACACCTTTAGCACCTTTATCATCACGTTGAAATTCATCATATGATTCCCCCATTAAAGATTCTTTAACTACCTTTTTTAGTTTATCTGAATATCCACTAGCTGCATATTTACCAGATACTTCTTCTAGTTCAGTTTCTTGATAACCTAAACCTTCAACACCAAAAGCAGCATTTTTCATATAGTATTGACCATCTTTAGCTAAATTTTTAGATACAATCTCTTTAATTTCATCGATTGTTTTATCTGGGTTTTGTTTAGCTTCAAAATAAACACCATTCATTACTTCTTGACCAATTTGGTTATCCAAATTTTTAGTATCTTTATAATCGAAATTATGTTCAGCTACTTCTTCTACCTCTTTAGTTACCTTTTTTTCTTCTACTTTAGCTTCTTCAGCTAAAAAATTAGCAAAAGCTTTTTCAAAGTCAGTTTTTGGTGTTGTTTCTATTTGGTTAATTGGTTTAAGGTCAATATATCCTAAATCCTCATTTAGTAATTCCTTAAATAATTGGTCTGCTTTTTTCATTCTTCTCCTTTTAGTAATATTTCTATATCGTTAATATAATCGCTAATTAAATCTGTTGGTTTTACAACAGCAAAAGTATCAGGTTGTTCTCTGTATACTTTAATAGTTTCAATTTTACCTTGACGTAATAATTTTTTTATGTTTTCTAAACGAGCTTCTAAAGTATCAAAGACCATGATTCTTTCTTCATGGAATTTTTTTACTTTATCTTCCTGCTCTATTAATTTATAATTATACATATTAAAAGTTTTTTACCTCTAAACCACTTCCCTTTTGAACATAATTTCCATTTTTGTCTTTAGGTACTAATTTATAAGCGAATTTTTTAACATAGTAATTATCTTTTACACCTTCTTCAGATGCTTTAGGGCCTAGGCCTAATGTTGCTCCTATACCTTCAGGTAATTTTTCCTGTTTTTTGGGTTTTTTAAAAGCATATTTAGTTAAATATGAACCCGCACCTGCAGAAGTAGACATTTCATCTATTTCTTCTTCATTCATACTGAATTTTTTGTAAGATTCTGGGTAGTTTTTTCTGATGTGGGTTCTATATTTGTTAAATAACAGGCGAATATCATCTGCAATACCATCAATTACTTGATCCTTTGTCTCACGAGATAAAGTAGTTATAAACTTTCTTAACTCTTGGAATTCTTTAAATGTTGTACCTATAGCAGGTACATTTTCAACTTTCCATGAAATAGAACCAGTTTCGGGGTCTATATCTCTTACGGTATATTTAGTACCACCAGAGATTTTAATATCCCCAACTTTGAAGTTACCCCCTTTACTTACTTGGGGTAAATCTTGTTCTTGTTCTTTAAGTTTATACTTGAACTCCATTTGCTACTTTGATTTCTTTTACCAATTCAAAATATTGTAACAGATCAACTAAATTATCGTTGTCAACT
>JACLAD010009572.1_pt1 | contig 51245 bp, 52 predicted proteins | sample 8027901 | NCBI WGS metagenome assembly JACLAD01 (sample SAMN15725071, study PRJNA655200) | protist metagenome | isolation source: fluorescence activated cell sorting (FACS) single amplified genomes of... | place: Spain: Blaines Bay Microbial Observatory, Mediterranean Sea | collected 2016-07-05 | reverse complement strand
CTCCGATAGATAAACGTGATTTTAAGTTGACTGTTTCACGAGCTCTAAATGTTGAAGAAATAGAAATAAAACAAAGAAGTTTAGCATCAGTTAAACGAGCCAGGCTGAAAGATAAGAAGAGGCCAGATAGTGAAGAAAAAAAAGAATTTAAAAAAGTAATAAGGGAAGTAAAAATTCCAGAACAGATTACTATTCAGGAACTTTCAAATCGTATGGCAGAAAAGTCTGGTGATATAGTCAAATTTTTGTTTAACATGAAGGTTGTAGCCACAATAAACCACAATATCGATAAAGATACAGCTGAATATATAGTAAAGGAGTTTGGACATAAACCGATTTTAGAAGACAGACCGTCAATTAGTTCAAATAAATCGGAAGAAAAGTTTATTGGTGAAGTCAAAACAAGACCGCCTGTGGTTACAATAATGGGACACGTAGATCATGGAAAAACTTCTTTACTTGACGCACTGAGAGATACAGACGTTGTTTCTGGAGAATATGGAGGAATTACCCAACATATTGGTGCTTATCAAGTGAAGACAAGTGATAACAGATTAATCACATTTATAGATACACCAGGTCATGCAGCTTTTACAGAGATGAGAGCTAGAGGTTCAAAAATTACTGATATTGTAGTTTTGGTTGTTGCTGCAGATGACGGAATAAAACCTCAAACCGTTGAGGCTATCAAACATGCTAAAGCAGCCAAAGTACCTATTATAGTTGCTATTAACAAATGTGACTTGCCTGAAAAAAATATTTCTAAAATTAAGAATGAAATGATGCAGTATGAATTAATTGCTGAAGATTTAAGTGGGGATACTTTATTTGTAGAAGTTTCAGCGCTAAAAAAAATCAATTTGGATAAACTTAAAGAGAGTATTTTATTACAAGCAGAAATTTTAGATTTAAAAGCTTCTTTTAGTGACAAAGCCAAAGGGGTAGTCATTGAGTCTAAAATAGACAAAGGCAAAGGACCTGTTTCAACTATCTTGATCAGCAATGGAAAACTTAAGCGTGGTGATTATTTTATTTGTGGTGATACTTGGGGAAAAATCAGAGCGATGATAAATCATGAAGGAAAAATGGTTAACGAGGCTTTACCATCCATGCCAGTAGAAATACTAGGCATGAATAGTTCTGCATTTGCTGGAGCAGAATTTGTAGTAACAAAAAATGAGGGCGAAGCTAAAGAGTTAATTGAATTTAGAAAAAATAATTCAGCTCAAAATAAGATTTTAGCTAAAGATAAAGCAACTCTTTTCGAGAATTCACATGATAAAGATGAGCTGAACATAATAATTAAGTCTGATGTTCAAGGTTCTAGTGAAGCACTAAAAATGGCTATAAATAAAATTAAACACAAAGAAGTAGAAGCAAAAATAATTTTATCCGATATTGGCATGATAAATGAAACAGATGTGTCTTTAGCAAAAGCATCTAATGCGATACTAGTTGGTTTTAATGTTAAACCTAACAAGGAAGCTAAAAAATTAGCTGAGGAACAAAAAATTGATATTAAATATTTTAATATTATTTATGAAGCTATAGATTACGTAGAAAAATCATTATCAGGTCTTTTAGAGCCAGACATAAAAGAAACTGTTCTAGGAAGTGCAGAAATTCAAAAAATTTTCAAAGTATCATCTGCTGGAAAAATAGCGGGTTCAAAAGTAATTACTGGTGAGATTAGGAGTAAATCTAGAGCTAGAATTATAAGGGATGGTGTTGTGGTATATAGCGGAGAAATTTTATCAATCTTTAGAGAAAAAAATCAAGTAAAAGAAGTAGGAACAGGATTGGAATGCGGTATCAGCATTAAAGATTTTATCGATTTTAAAGAAAAGGACGTTATCGAATCTTATTTGTCGGAAGAAGTACAAAGATCAATTTAAAATGATGAATAACCAATCTACACAAAGACCATTTAGTCAAAGACAGCTCAGAGTTGGTGAACTAGTTAAGCAAAATTTAGGAGAATTATTCATTAGAAATGAAGCTAAAATACCCTCATTTAGTACAAAACTAATTACAGTAACCGAGGTAAGGATGACACCTGATTTAAAGACAGCCAGAGCATACGTTATTCCTTTAGGAGGCGTCGATACGAAAGAAACAGTTAGGATCTTGACGGAGTTCTCTCATCTTGTTAGAAAAGCTCTATCTAAAAGGCTTGATGTTAAGTTTCTTCCTAAGCTTACTTTTGTAGAAGATAACTCATTTGAATATGCTGAAAAGATTGAAAAAATTATAAAAGAAAATAATAAAAATGATAAAGAAAAAAAAAGATACAATTAAATCTCTAGCCATTCATGAGAAAGACGTTGGCTCTACAGAAATACAAATTGGTTTGCTTACAGATAAAATCATAAAATTATCTGAACACTTTAAAAATTTTAAAAAGGATAAACATTCTACTTTAGGTTTGACTAAATCAGTAAATAAAAGAAAGAAACTTCTAACTTACCTTAAAAAGAAAAATGTTGAGTCCTATCAAAAGGTCATCAAACAATTAAATTTAAGGAAATAATGCTCAAAATACATAAAGAAGAATTAGAAGTTAATGGTAAAAAATTAACTTTAGAGACAGGAAAAGTTGCTCGTCAAGCAGATGGAGCAATAATTGCATCATTAGGTGAGACAGTAGTAATTGCAACAGCCGTAGGTGCAAAAAAATTAAATGATGGTCAAGATTACTTTCCACTATCCGTAAATTATCAGGAAAAATATTATGCTGCTGGTAAAATTCCTGGTGGGTATTTTAAAAGAGAGGCAAGACCGACAGAAGCAGAAACATTAATCTCAAGATTAATAGACAGACCTATTAGACCCTTGTTTCCTTCAAGTTTTTTAAATGAAGTTCAATTACTTCCAACAGTTTTATCTTACGATGGAGATAATCAACCAGATGTTTTATCGATCATCGCATCTTCTGCTGCGTTAGCTATTTCGGGTTTACCATTTCAAGGTCCTATAGCTGCGAGTAGAGTTGGATATAAAGATGGAAAATATTTATTAAACCCATCTATAGTAGAGTTAAAAGAATCAGAGTTAGATTTAGTAGTAGCAGGCACAAAAGATGCTGTTTTAATGGTTGAGTCTGAAACATCGGGATTATCTGAAAAAGTAATGTTAGATGCTGTAAAATTCGGCCACGAAAAATTTGTTCCAGTAATTGAAGCCATAGAAAAGTTAGCAAAAAAAGCAGGAAAATCTAAATGGGATGTAGAAGAAATAGATCATTCAGATGTTAAAAAGAAAATTGCTGAAAAATTTGAAACAGGCTTAAGAAACGCATTTAAAGAGATTGATAAAAAGAAAAGATCAACAGCTATTTCTGAAATAGAAACTCAATGCAAGGAAATGTTTGCCGAGGATGAGTTTATAACAGAAAATCAAGTAATGGCTCAGTTAAAATCTTTAGAAAAAGATATAGTTAGAACTGCAATTTTAAAAGATAAAAAAAGAATCGATGGAAGAGGATTAGCTGATGTTAGACAAATTAAATGTGAAGTAGGTGTCTTACCAAGAACTCATGGATCTGCATTATTCACTAGAGGAGAAACCCAAGCACTTGTAGTAACTACTTTAGGTATGTCAGACGATGAACAAAGACTAGAAAGCCTTGAGGGTATGCAAAGATCTAACTTTATGTTGCATTATAATTTTCCTCCATTTTCTGTAGGGGAATGTGGAAGAATCGGAACAGGAAGAAGAGAAATAGGTCATGGTAAGTTAGCATGGAGAGCAATCAACTCATCATTACCTAAAAAAGAAAATTTTCCGTATACATTGAGAGTTGTTTCTGAGATTACCGAGTCAAATGGATCTTCATCCATGGCTACAGTTTGTGGAACTTCTTTATCTTTAATGGATGCAGGAGTTCCTATCAAAGAACCTGTAGCTGGAATAGCTATGGGACTTATTAAAGAGGGAAATGATTTCTCTGTATTATCAGACATTCTAGGAGATGAAGATCATCTAGGAGATATGGATTTTAAAGTTGCAGGTACAAAAAATGGAATAACATCGCTTCAGATGGATATTAAAATTACAGGTATTACTTTTGAAATTATGGAAAAAGCATTAGATCAAGCAAAAGCTGGAAGAGAACATATTCTAGGCGAAATGAATAAAGCTATTAAAACATCAAGAAAAGAGTTTTCAAAACATACTCCAAAAATGGAGACAATAAAAGTAGATAAAAAAGATATAGCAACAGTAATAGGTAAAGGTGGAGCAACCATAAGAGAGATCGTAGAAACATCAGGTGCTAAAGTAGATGTAAATGATACAGGTGAAGTAACAGTTGCAGCACCAGATGAAGCTTCAAGAAATAAAGCATTAGAATTTATTAAAAATTTAATTGCTAAACCTGAAATGGGAAAAATTTATAAAGGTAAAGTTGTAAAAATTATGGAGTTTGGGGCTTTTGTAAACTTTTTAGGAAAACAAGATGGTTTAGTTCACATTTCAGAGTTAGCAGATAAAAGAGTAGCTAAAGTTGGTGATGTTGTAAAAGAAGGTGATGAAGTCTCAGTTAAAGTTGTCGGATTTGATAGAGGTAAAGTTAAATTGTCAATGAAACAAGCTAAAGCTTCTTAAGACATATTTTTGGGATCAGGCATTCCGACTTTATTATAGCCAGCATCAACGTAATGAATTTCTCCAGTTACGCCAGCAGCCAAATCGCTCAGTAGGTATAAAGCTGAATTTCCAACATCATGAATATCAACATTTCGTTTTAAAAAAGAATGATCTTCATTCCACTTATATAAAAACTTTGCATCACCAATAGCTGAAGCAGCTAATGTTTTAATAGGGCCAGCACTTATTGCATTAACTCTTAGTTTCTTTTGTCCTAAGTCTCTTGCTAAATATTTCACACTAGATTCAAGTGCTGATTTACAGACACCCATGACATTATAATTAGGGATTGTTTTTGTAGACTCATAAGTAAGTGTTAATAAACTTCCATTTTCTTTCATGATTTTTGAAGCTTCTTTAGAAACTTCAGTGAATGAAAAACATGAAATTAGCATACTTCTTAAAAAGTTTTCTCTAGATGTATTTAAATATTCGCCTGATAATTCTGATTTATCAGAGAACGCTACAGCGTGAACTACAAAATCAATTTGACCCCAATGTGATTTGATATCTTCAAATAATTTTACTACTTCTTCTTTTTTTTCAACATCACAACTAAAAGTAACTTTAGAATTTAGTTTTTCTGCTAAAGGTATAACTCTTTTTTTCAGAGCATCACCAAGATAAGTAAATGCTAATTCAGCTCCTGCTTCTGCTAACTTTTGTGAAATTCCCCAAGCTATTGAACGTTCATTAGCAACGCCCATAATTAAACCTTTTTTTCCTTTCATTAAATCCATGATTTATACCTTTTCAAAAATAAGAGCAGCGTTTGTTCCTCCAAAGCCAAAACTATTAGACATAACCGTATTTAATGTTGCTCCTTTTTCAGTCTTAGAAACTATTGGAAATTTTTTTGCTTCTTCATCCATATCGGAAATATTAGCTGAGCCTGTGATAAAGTTATTTTTCATCATTATTAAACAGTAAATAGCTTCATGGACTGAAGCTGCTCCTAAAGGATGACCAGATAAAGATTTTGTTGAACTAATTTTGGGTACCTCTTCTCCAAAAGTTTTTCTAACTGCATTTAATTCAGTAATGTCACCAACTGGTGTGGATGTTCCGTGAGTATTTATATAATCAATTTTATTTTTTGCTGTAGACATTGCCATTTGCATACATCTAACTGCACCTTCTCCAGATGGAGCCACCATATCGTAGCCATCAGAAGTAGCACCATATCCAGTAAGTTCTGCATAAATTTTTGCACCTCTTGCTTTTGCGTGCTCGTATTCTTCTAAAACTAAAACACCAGCTCCACCCGCAATTACAAATCCATCTCTTGTTTTATCATAAGCTCTTGAAGCAGTTTCGGGTTTATCATTGTACTTAGATGACAATGCGGTCATCGCATCAAACATTGCAGTCATCGCCCAATGTACTTCTTCACTTCCACCTGCAAAAATTACATCTTGTTTACCCATTTGAATTAACTCCATTGCATTACCGATACAGTGGCCACTAGTTGCGCAAGCAGAACTCATTGTATAGTTAGTACCCTTGATTTTAAATGGAACAGCAAGTGTTGCTGATGCAGTACTTGCCATTGTTCTAGGAACAATAAAAGGCCCCATTAGTTTTGGAGTTTTTGCTCTCGTTTTATCAGCAGCTAAAATCACATTCTCTATTGAAGGACCACCAGAGCCCATGATTATTCCAGTTTTTATATTACTAACTTCGTTATCCTCTAATCCTGAGTCTTTGATAGCCTCTTTCATAGCAACATAATTATACGCTGAGCCCGATCCCATAAAACGCATTGATTTTCTATCAACATGCTCTGAAAGCTTTATGTTTGGTTTACCATGAATATGGCTTTTTAAATTATGTTCTTTATATTCATCACAGAAAGAAATACCAGATTTTGAATTAAGTAAAGATTGATGAACTTCTTCTTGATTATTCCCTAAACAAGAAACAATACCAAGTCCTGTTATTACTACTCTTTTCATGATTTGAATAATCCTACTTTTAAATTTTCTGTTCTATAAATTATTTTTCCATCTGCACTTAATATTCCATTAGCTAAACCAACACATGTGCCTTCTTTTTTTAAAACTCTTTTCATGTTTATTTCATAGGTTGCCGTTTTTACTTTTCTTAAAACTTCACCAGTAAATTTTACAGAATTTACTCCTAAAGCTCTACCTTTTCCCAGCTCACCAATCCACCCCAGGTAGAATCCAACTAGTTGCCACATAGCATCAAGACCTAAGCAACCTGGCATAACTGGATCTCCTTTAAAATGACAATCAAAAAACCATAAATTATCTTTGATATCAAGTTCTGCTTTTATGAAACCTTTATTAAATTCTCCTGAGTCATTTGTTATTTCTGTAATTCTGTCAAACATCAGCATGGGAGGAAGTGGAAGTTTGGCATTTCCTTCGCCAAATAATTTTCCCTCTCCACACGAAATTAGATCATCGTAGCTATAACTATTTTTTTGCATAATTTTTAAACTGTTTTACTTGATTTAAGAAAGTAATGGTATATATTTCTAATTTAGAATAATTATAAACTACAAATTAATAAGTGAAAAAAACAAGTATTTTAAACAAATTAAGATCTTCTGGTTTAAGACCTACCAAACAAAGAGTAGAAATAGCTAAGTTCTTATTTAATAGAGACAAGACATTTCATTTTACAGTCGAGAGTTTAGGCAAACATTTAGTAAAAAAAACTACAATAAAATTTGCCCTTGCAACAATTTATAACACATTACACGCTTTTAAAAAAGCAGGTCACTTAAGCGAAGTACATTTAAGAGGCAAAAACAACACTACTTACTTTGATACAAATATTTCAAACCACCATCATTTTTATGACAGTGAAACATCTGAGTTGATTGATATTAATGATAACGAGATAAAATTTGATAAAATTCCTAAAGCACCTAACGGCAAAACTATAAAAAATTTAGAGGTAATCATAAATTTAAAAAACTGACAGTTTGTCGCTTGGACTTACTTTAGAACTATTATAAACTGTAAAAATATAGGAGAAAATAATGAGTGTAGAATATAAAAAAGATAGCAACGGAAAATGCCCAGTGATGCATGGGGGCGTAACTAAAGCAGGTGAGTCAAATACTTCTCGACTTTGGCCTAATAGTATTAATTTAGATATATTGCATCAGCATGACACTAAAACAAATCCCCTTCCCGGATTTAACTATAAAAAAGAAGTTAAAAAATTAAATTTCAAAGCTTTAAAAAAAGATTTATTTAAATTGATGACGGATAGCCAAGAATGGTGGCCAGCAGACTTAGGTAGTTACACAGGGTTAATGGTTAGGCTAACATGGCACCAAGTAGGTACTTACAGAGAATTTGACGGTAGACCAAACGTTGGATCGCATAGGTTTTCTCCTCAAGACTCATGGCCAGATAATACAAACTTAGATAAAGCAAGACGTCTACTTTGGCCAATTAAAAAAAAATATGGAAATAGGTTAAGTTGGTCTGATTTAATGGTTTTAGCAGGAACTATGGCTTATGAAAAAGCTGGTTTTAAAACTTTCGGTTTTTCGTTTGGTAGAGAAGATATATGGGGGCCGGAAAAAGATGTATACTGGGGGAAAGAAACAGTTCCATTAGCTGTAAACAGATATGGAGATCCAAATGACAGATCATCTCTTGAAGCACCACTAGCAGCATCTCACTTTCAATTAGTTTACGTTAATCCAGAGGGAGTTGAAGGAAAACCAGATCCGATTAGGACTGCTATGGATGTTAGAGAAACTTTTGGCAGAATGGGTATGAACGATGTGGAAACTGCTGCGTTAACTGTAGGGGGTCACTCAATAGGAAGAGCGCATGGTAATGGCGATCCTGCTAATTTGGGACCAGAACCAGCAGGAGCCGATATTCATGAGCAAGGTTTTGGTTGGATACAAAAAAATGGCGGTACAGGCGTAAATCAAATAACATCAGGTCTTGAAGGCGCTTGGACAACAAATCCAGATAAATGGGATCATCAGTATTTAGATCTTTTGCTTAACTACGAATGGGAAAGTAAAAAAAGTCCAGCAGGAGCTTGGCAATGGGAACCTATAAATTTAGAAGAAGAAAAGAAACCAGTTGATTTAGGTGATCCTACAAAGAAAGCAAGAATAATGTTCACTGATGCTGATATGGCTATGGCAATGGATCCTGAATATAGAAAAATTTCTGAAAGATTTTACAAAGATCCAAAGTTTTTTGAAGACTCATTTGCTAGAGCTTGGTTTAAGTTAACACATAGAACAATGGGTAATAAAGAAAACTACATTGGACCTTGGGCACCAAAAGAAGACCTTGTTTGGCAAGGGAATGTTAAACCATCTAAAAAGAAATTTAGCGTAGAAAAAGTTAAGAAAATGATTGCAGCAAGTAAATTGAGCAATAGTGATCTAATAACAACTGCTTGGGATAGTGCTAGAACATATAGAAGAACCGATAAAAGAGGTGGAGCAAACGGAGCAAGAATTCGTTTAGAGCCAATGAAAAACTGGGAAGCTAATGAACCTAAAAGACTATCTAAAGTACTTAAGGTTTTAGAAGGCATTGCAAAGAAAACTGGTGCGTCTATTGCAGATACAATTGTTCTAGCAGGTAACGTAGGTTTAGAAAAAGCAATACAAAAAGGCGGTTCAAAAGTAAAAGTTCCATTTAATCCTGGAAGAGGCGATGCTACTCAAGAACAAACTGAATTTAGAAATTTTAAGTGGCTAGAACCTTTACATGATGGATTTAGAAACTTTGTAAAATCAGATTACTCGGTAATGCCAGAAGAACTTTTATTAGAAAGAGCATCATTGATGGGACTAACTGCGCAAGAAATGACTTGTTTAGTTGGAGGAATGAGAGTGTTGGGTACAAACCATGAGTCGTTTAAAAACAAAGGTGTATTTACTGATAAAGTAGGTGCTTTAACAAATGATTTCTTTCTAAATTTAGTTGATATGAAATATATATGGAAACCAACAGGCAAGAACTCATACGATATCATTGATCGTAAAACAAAAAAGATAAAGTATACAGCATCTAGAGCTGATTTAGTTTTTGGTTCTAATTCTATACTACGATCTTATGCCGAGATATATGCTCAAGATGATAATAAAGAAAAGTTCGTAAAAGATTTTGTAGCAATATGGACTAAAATAATGAACGCTGATAGAGTAGATTTAAAAAAGTTAAACTAATATGGAAATTATTAAATCATCCAAAAATTTAGAAAAACTTAATCAAAATATTAAGGATGATTTTTTTGTTGTTCCAAATCTCAAATTTGATGTTGAAAAATTAAGAGCTGATTTTAATTCAATTCTCAAAAAAAAGAAATTTAACACACTTGGCATCACAAATTTTGGTGCGATTGCTTTAAATCAAATTCCAGGTGATAAATCTTCTATCGAAGGTCATAATGTAAGAGGTACTTATTGGACAATTCCAGATGAAGAGGGAAAAGAGATTGAGAGAGATAAACCTGTTGATGAGTCAAAGTACACTGAAATAGTTCCTGAATTTAAAGGAACATATTTTGAAGAAGTCTACAATGTAATTAGTAGGCATTTTAAATTAGGACGAGTTAGAATTTTACTAAAAGAACCTAGATCAACTTTAAGCTGGCACAGAGATCCAGAACCAAGATTGCATATACCAATCATAACAAATAAAGGTTGTAGAATGGTTATAGAAGAGGTTTGCAGACACATGCCTGCAGATGGATCAGTAACTATCACTAATAATACAAAATATCACAACTTTTTTAACGGAGGTGAGCAAGACAGAATTCATTTGGTAGCATGTGTTTTAGAAAATCCATTTAAATCAGTTAACTAAATCTTAAAAAATTCATGACAGAGTTTAGTAGTGGTATATTCAAAGTCATAGCGAGCACGAGCGCCGGTAGAGCACTTGTTTACACGGTTGGGCACGTCATGATAGCTATGACAGTTGTTTCTGTGCTTACGGGCGCAAGTATATGGGAAGCAGGATTAGTAGCTTTGGTAGAACCGACTATTAATGGATTTTGGTATTATATTTTAGATAAAATTTGGTCTACAAAATTTAAAAAGTAAAATCATAACAATCCCCACAAGCTTTCTTTTTTAACCCAACCCTTAAATTTATCTACAGTTATATTACACCATTCGTCCTTACACTTTTTTATTTTACAAAGACGACCTTTCTTTAGAATTACTTTAGGAGTTGAGTAAATAGTTGGTTTATTAAAAACCAGGACGGCGTCATCTATTGTTAAAGCAGCTTTTTTCTTTGAAAGTTGAGAAATATGGATCCAGCCAGAATTATTTTCATGATCTCTTATTTTTCTAAAGGTATCTGATTTATCTTGTATTAAAACAGGTAAAAATTTCTTTTTGTAAAATATTTTCACCGGATAATCAAATGACGGACCTTGGCGTAAATTTACTGTTTCATTTCTTAATGTTAGAAAATACTCCTCTTTTGCTAACAAATTATGTGTAAAAAAAAATAAAACTAATAAAAAAATTACTTTTTGCATTTATTTATACAGTTTTTATTGACACTTATTTTTGCTATTCTCAAGTTCATTTTAAGAGAATTAAATATTAACATATTTGTATTTAAATCACTTTTTAAATTTAAAACTGTTTTTAAAACTTCATTGGCTTGTAGCGAGCCCATTACACCTGCTACTGGAGAAAAAATTCCTTCTGTTTCGCAATTGTTTTCCAAAGTTGGTCGTTCTGGCATAAAACATCTGTAACACGGTCCTTTTTTTTTGAAGTCGAATTTAAAAAGATGTCCATCAAAACGACTAATGGCGGCAGATATTAGAATTTTTTTATTTTTTTTACAAAAATCATTTATTAAATATCTAGTTTCATAGTTATCAGTGCCATCGCAGATTATTTCATAATTTTTTAGAATAGATCTTATATTTTTAAAAGTTAATCTAGATTTTAATGTTTTAATTTTAATATTTTTATAAATTTTTTTGACTTGGGCTTTAGCTTGTATAACTTTATATTTATTTAAATCATTACTATTAAATAATATTTGTCTATTTAAATTACTTAATTCGACTTTGTCAGAATCTACTATACCTACATGACCAATACCTGAGGCTGCTAAGTATGTAAGCAGCGGACATCCTAAACCGCCCATCCCGATAATTAAAATTTTTGCTTTTTTAATTTTTTTTTGACCTTGTATGCCAACTTTTTTAAGAATTATTTGTTTTTCGAATCTCTTGAATTCTTTAAAATTAAAATTCATTTTTTATTAGGTTCCAGTTGAACCAAAGCCACCAGAACCACGTTCTGTATCTTCTAGTGTTTTTACTTCTTTTAAATTAGCTTTAACTATAGGGCATAAGACCATTTGAGCTATCCGTGCACCATTTTCCACTAAAAAACTTTTAGTACTTAAATTAATTAAGATTACTTTTAATTCTCCCCTGTAGTCAGCATCAATTGTTCCTGGGGTATTCAAAACACTTAGTTGATTTTTTGCAGCTAAACCAGATCGTGGCCTTATCTGAATTTCAAAGTTTTTAGGGATCGAGACAGCTAATCCTGTTGGAATAATAGCTGTAGACCCAGGTTTAATCTCAATGCTTTCTTTTATATGAGCCGCAAGATCTAACCCAGAAGATCCCTCTGTTTCGTATTTGGGCAATACAACTTTATCAGAAAGTCGCTTAATTAAAATTTCTGTCATCAAGTAATCTATCTAACAAAATTTGTGCAATTTTATTAGCTATAAAACTTTTTTTATTTTTGGGAAAATGTTTTATATTTCCTTTTTTATCAATCATTGTAACTTTATTGTAATCAGAGTTAAATCCAATATTCTTTTTAGAAACATCATTTGCAAAAATAAAATCACAATGTTTGTTTTTAATTTTACTTAAAGAGTTTTTAGTTAAATTATCCGTTTCAGCTGCAAACCCAGCTACTATTCGAGGTCTGCTTTTATTATTTTTAGATAAAAATTCTAAGATATCATTATTTTTTTTTAACACTATAGAATTAGATTCGATTTCATCCTTTTTAATTTTTTTATTTTTTTTAAGCATTGGTTTAAAATCTGCTACAGCAGCAGCACAAACAGCTAAATCTACTGGCAAAGATTCTTTGACATTAAGCATCATTTCATCTGCGGAAGTTACTTTTTTGACCTTAATACCTTTAGGAGTTTTGTAATTTGACGGACCGGCAATAACCGTTGTTTTAATGCCAAGTTTATTTAATGCCACAGCTATTTCATAACCTTGCTTTCCGCTAGATTCGTTAGAAATATATCTTACCGGATCAAGATATTCTCGCGTTGGTCCTGTTGTTACTAATGCTTTTAAATTCTTTTTTTTAACAATGTCTTTTTTATCGAAATAATTCTTAAGATAGGAAAATATCTGTCTTGGACTAGACATTTTTCCCTCACCAAATTCACCACACGCCATTTCACCTTTTTCAGGACCAATGAATAAATATCCAAAATCTTGTAAAACTTTTAAATTAGCTTGAGTAGCTTTATGTAACCACATCCTAACATTCATCGCTGGGACTAATAACACATCCTTATCTGAGGCTAGTAAAACAGTTGTTGCTAAATCTTCGGCTTTTCCAATTGTCAGTTTACTTATAAAATTGGCTGTTGTTGGCATTACAATTATTATGTCGGCCCACCTTGATAAAGATATGTGATCAATTTCAGCTTCAGCATCTTGATCGAATATATTTTCATATGTTTTAGATCGAGTTAGGGTGGTAAGTGACAAAGGTGTTACAAATTCTTTTCCACTTTTAGTTAGAATTGTTTTTATTTCTGAGCCATTCTTTCTTAACAATCTAATGAGGTCTAAAGACTTATAGGCAGCTATTCCTCCGCCAATGATTATTAAAATTTTCTTATTTTTTAGTTCCATTCTGAGATTAAAATACCAATAGCATAACAATTACAACACCAAAAAAACTCATAATAATGTTATTTCTAAAGTTTTTAATTTTCATCTGTTCTAATTCTAGATTTTTATTGCTAGGTCCAACACTTATTTTTCCCTCTGCCATAAGTTTCAAAGCGTAGTTAGCTTTATCCATCAACTCAGGGAAATCAGGAATTCTTTTAATTATTTCTGCAGAAGTATTTATTGCAGTATCAATAGTCTTTTTAGGCCCTTTCAAATTCTTTAACCAGTCTTCTAAAACTGGTTTTGACACTTCCCAAATATTTGTTTCAGGATATAGTTTTCTTGCAACACCTTCGACTACTACCATATTTTTTTGAAGTAACAACAAAGATGGTTGAGTTGCCATGTTAAACTTTTCTGTTATCTCAAATAATTGAGCCAGCAAATTTCCACCCGAAATGTCCTTAATAGACTGACCAAATATAGGCTCCCCAACAGATCTAAGAGCTTGAGCAAATTCATCTCTAGAAGCTTCTTGAGGTACAAGTCCGGCTTGAAAATGTACGTCGGCAACTTTAACGTAGTCTCTTTGAATAAATCCGTATAAAATTTCCGCTAAATATTTTCTGTTGTTTTTATCCAACCTACCCATAATGCCAAAATCAACAGGAACAATATTTCCTTTAGAGTCCACAAATAAATTACCTTGATGCATATCTCCATGAAAGAAACCATCCCTTACAGCTTGTTTAAGAAAATGTTGTATTAAATTTTCTGCTAGTTTTTTTAAGTTAACACCTTGTTCTTCTAATTTTGTATGTTCCCTAATAGAAATACCTTCAACTTTATCTAAAGTAAGTATTTTTTTTGTTGTGTAGTTCCAGTAAATTTTAGGAACATTAAAGCCAATATCAGATTTTGTATTTTCAAATAATTCATTTGCAGCAGCGGCTTCAAATCTTAAATCCATTTCAATATTAGTTATTTCTCTTAATAAGTGAACAACCTCAGCTAATTTAAGTCTTTTTGCTTTTGGGATTGCATTCTCAACTATGTATGCAAACAACATGAGTGCATCTAATTCTTCGTTAAAGAGTTTTTCTATTTCAGGTCTTAATATTTTTATTGCAACTTGTTTTTCCTGATTCTCATTTTTAATTTTTGCAAGATGAACTTGGGCAATAGATGCAGCTGCGATTGGTTCACTAATTTCAATAATATTATTAAATTGTTTTTCTCCAATCTCTTTTTTTATTACTCTTTTTGCCTCATAAAGATCAAAGGCCGGCACTTTATCTTGAAGCTTCTCTAAATCTTTAGCCATTTGATCTCCAATAATATCTGGTCTTGTAGCAAGGAACTGACCTAATTTGATAAAAGTAGTCCCCATGCCTTGTAAAGCTAAACAAAGTTTTTCACCTGGTTTTTTATTATTCTCAAAACGATTATTTTCTGTTCCAACTGAGATAAGACTAAAAAATAAGTTAATTGGTACAGGAATTTGATGGACTTGATTTATAATATCAACTGCTCCTGAAGTAGATAGTCTTCTAGCAATTTGAAACAATTTAAAAACTCTTTTTAACATTATATTTTCCAACCAGAATGGATTGCTGAAATCCCATTTGATAAATTTCTATATTCGACATTAGAAAAACCATTTTTAATCATCAATTCACATAATTCTTTTTGATTATAAAATGAATCTATACTTTCAACTAGATAATCATATGGTTTAGAAGAACCCGCAATATATTTACCTGCTAACGGGATAATTTTAGAATATTGTTTATATAAATAATTTAATGCCTCATTATCTATTTTTGAAAATTCCAAGCACATAAATCGACCACCTATTTTTAATACCCTGTAAGCTTCTTTTAAAGTTTTATTGATATCATTAACATTTCTTATTCCGTAACTTATAGTGTAATAATCAAAAGAATTATCTTTAACAGGCAGACCTTCAGCTGCAGCTTTTATCCACTCAATATTTTTGTATTTTCTTAAATTTTTTTTCCCTTCCTCAAACATTTCATTATTTGGTTCTACACAGGTTATTTTTGCAGAATGATAAATATAATTTGAAAATAATTTTGCTATGTCACCTGTACCAGATGCAACATCAATAAGATTTGAATTTGGAGATGGGTTAAGCCAGTTAATATATTTATCTTTCCAAATACGGTGAATACCTAAAGACATAACATCATTCATCAAGTCATATTTCTTATAAATTTTTGAAAATACCGAATTGACTAATTTTGTTTTATCTTGAATATTGTTTTTCATAAAATAATTATATGCCAGAATTACCAGAAGTTGAAGTTGTTAAAAGGTCCTTGACTAGCAAAATCCAAAAATTAGTTGTTGAGAGAATAACAGTTAAGGATGAAAAACTAAGATATAGAATAAATAAAAAGGAATTAAAAATTCTTTTAGGTCTTAAGATTATCAAAATTTTAAGAAGGTCAAAATTCTTACTATTTGTATTTGAAAAAAACACTGTGATGCTTGTGCATCTTGGTATGACAGGTAAATTTTTTTTCCTTAATAAGAATGCCAAAAAATTTAAAACAAGTTTTTACTACAATATAGATGAGTCTAAAGATAATAAACATAATAGATTGATATTCTCATTATCTAAGAAGCAGAAATTAATTTATAATGATGTTAGAAAATTCGGTTTTATTAAAATCTTAGATAAAAGACAGTTACAATACAATCTCCACCTTAAAAATTTAGGTCCCGAACCTCTTGGTAATAGTTTTGATTTTAAATATTTTAAAAATTACTTAATTAATAGAAACAGAACAATTAAGGATATTTTAATGGATCAAAAATTTGTATCAGGTTTGGGTAATATTTATGTGAATGAGGTACTTTTTTTAAGTAAGGTTAAACCAACAAAAAAAACTTATTTAATTAAAAATAATGAAATTCATAAAATAATTAAGAATACCAAAAAAACGTTAAAAAAAGCTATATCTTTGGGCGGTTCGTCCTTAAGGGATTTTTCTAGTAGCGATGGAAAAAAAGGTGAGTTTCAACAATATTTTTATGTTTATGGAAGAAAAGGAGATAATTGCTTAAATAGAAACTGTAATAAAAAGATTATAAAAACGATTATAGGAAATAGAGCTACTTTTTACTGTCCTAAGTGCCAAAAATAATAAAGTTGACCATATAAATCCATTTCTATATACAATCGTAAAAAATGCCTAACACTAAATCAGCAATTAGAAGAGTAAGAAGAGTTAAAAAACAAACTCAAGTCAATAGAATTAGAAAAAGCAAGTATAAAAATGCTGTTAAGCAAATGGAACTTTTAATTAAAAACAAAGAAAAAGATAAAGCAAAAAAATACTTTTCTAAGTTCCAGTCAATTCTAATGCAGGTTGCTAAGTCAGGCGTAATTAATAAAAATACAGCTTCAAGAAAAATTTCTAGAATTTCCAAAAAAATTTCTTCTAAATAATCAATTCCAAGTTGATAGCCCAAAAAAAACTTATCTACATTTAGTATTTTCTATCCAAATATAGAAAGTTAAATCAGAAAGTTGAAATTTTTTTTAATTCTATCTGAACGATTAATGCACAACCTAAAAAAAATTTTATTTTCGATTACAACCTCTACTTAGTTGCAAATAATTTTAAAAGGGAGTTTAAAGGAATCTCTTTAAGATTTTCTACATGGATAACAATATTACAAAAAAACAAAACGCTTTTATTTCTGAAGAGGAAAAAACGTTAAACTGGGAAGATATACAAGCTACCTTTAAGAAAGTTTTTGGAACAGAGGTCTATAACAGCTGGTTACAAAAAATATCTCTTGTTAAAGAATATAATGACTACTTAATTTTAGGTGTCCCTACTAGGTTTTTTAGAGATTGGATCGTATCAAGGTACTTAGATAAAATTTTAGAACAAGTAAAAAGCTTTAAATTAAGCTTAAATAGAATTGAGTTCAAAATAATCGAGGATAATAAGCAAAACCAAGAATATCTGAAAATTAATGAGCTAAATAAGGTAACAGAGATCAAAGACTCAATTCTTAATTACAATAGACTAAATCCAAATCTAAATTTCGATAGTTTTATAGAGGGAAAAAGTAATGATATTGCGTTGTCTTACTCTAAAAAAGTATGTGAGCATATTGCAAGATACAACCCACTATATATTTGTGGTGGAGTTGGTCTGGGAAAAACCCATTTATTAAATGCTATCGGCTTAAAATTACAGAATAATAACAATGTAATGTTTATTTCTGCAGAGAGATTTATGTATCATTTTATTAAATCCATAAAGAAAAACGACATGGTTAATTTTAAGGATTTTTTTAGAAAATCCTCAGTTTTTATAATAGATGATATTCAATTTATTAGTGGAAAAGAAAGCCTACAAGAAGAGTTTTTTCATACCTTCAATAGTCTAATAGACAAAGGTTCTCAAATCATAATATCTGCAGATAGATCTCCAATGAAATTAGATAGAGTTCAAGATAGAATTAAATCAAGATTAGCTGGTGGACTAGTTGTAGACATTGATCTTCCTGATTTAGAATTAAAAGTAAAAATAATTAAAAAGAAAATAGAAGAGATACAAAATCAATTTAAAGAAAATATAAAATTGAGCGAGGATGTAATTAATTATATCGCAACGGAAAGTAAGACAAATATTAGAGAGCTTATTGGTGTTCTCAATAGAGTAATTGCTTTTAGTAGAGTTCATAATAAAGAACTTACAATTAATGACTGCAAAAATATCTTACGAGATGTCTTTAGTCAGATAAGAGTCATCACCGTAGATAAAATACAAAATGTTGTTTCAAACTATTTTAACATAGCTTTAAGCGAAATGCTGTCTCAACGAAGATCAAGACCGCTTGCGAGACCAAGACAAATAGCAATGTATCTGGCAAAAAAAATGACAACTAGATCCCTACCAGAAATAGGAAGAAGATTTGCTAATCGTGACCACACAACAGTCATACATGCTGTAAAAACAATTACACGACTATCTGAACAAGATGATGAAATGAAGAAAAATATTAATCAGATTAAAAGTTTACTTTTAGAACAATAAATAAATGCAATTCTCAGTTAAAAGAGACGTTTTATTAAAATCATTAAATTTTGTTCAAGGTGTTGTTGAGAAAAAAAATACTCTTCCGATCCTTTCTAATGTTCTACTACAGTTAAAAGAAAAAAAATTATCAATAGTAGCTACTGATCTAGATATAATATTTTATGATGAAATTCATGATGTAAAAATAGTTAATGAAGGGAGCACAACAACATCTGCGGCTATTCTCTATGATATTTTAAGAAAGATCTCATCTAACTCAGAATTAAACTTTGAATTAAAATCTGAGAATAAACTTAGTCTTAAAAGTGATAATTCAGACTTTAATTTACTTTGTCTACCAACGGATAACTTTCCAACTTTTGCAGATGAATTTGAAGGACATGAAATTTCACTAAATAACAGTAGATTTCTAAAGTTATTAAATAAAACTAAAATTTCGATATCTAATGATGATACTAGGCATTATTTAAATGGAATTTTCCTTCATTTGACAGAAGCTCATGGAAGGCAATTTTTAACTGGTGTTGCTACTGACAGCCATCGACTTTCTTCGAGTAGTTTAGAAATAGATAAAAATGACTTCAATTCTCTAATTTTGCCTAGAAAAACAGTTTTTCAGTTATGTTCGTTATTAGCTGAAACTGAAGATCAACTAACAATGCAATCAAGTGAGAATAAAATTAAATTCACACTAGGCAATATGAAGCTAATTTCAAAAGTTATAGACGGAAAGTTTCCTGATTACAAAAAAGTTGTGCCTACATCAAATGATAAAATATTAACTGTTCCATCAAAGGATTTTGTTAGCTCTATTGAAAGGGTTGCAAGTGTTTCTTTAGACAGAAAAGAAGGAGTAAAATTGGCAATTAACAAGGATAATGTTCAATTATCAGTTAATAGCGCCAACTCTGGTGATGGTAACGAAAAAATTAAAGCTGAATTTAGCTCTGATAACTTGAATATAAGTTTCAATTCAAAATATTTAATAGATATTGCATCGGAAATTGAAGATAAAAATCTTAAAATGAATTTAAAAGACTCAGTGTCACCTGTCCTTATAGAGGATCTTTCGGATAAAAATAGTTATTACGTTATAATGCCAATGAAAATCTAAGATTTTCAAAATTTAGAATAAAATTTATTTTTTGACCTAGAACTGTTGATACACCACCATTCTAAGTCATCAGGGCCACCAGCTGTTTTATCTTAAGACAAAAAAATGATATAAAGCTTTATCAAAAAAAATGTCAAAAAGTTCTGTTATAGATAATAAAAAAGCATCTTACGGTGCAGATGCCATAAAGGTATTAAAAGGTTTAGATGCCGTAAGGAAAAGACCAGGCATGTACATCGGTGATACTGACGATGGATCAGGATTACACCATATGGTTTTCGAGGTTGTAGATAACTCTATAGATGAAGCATTAGCCGGACATTGTAAAAATATTACAGTATCAATAAATTCAGATAACACCGTTTCAGTTGAGGATGATGGGCGAGGAATTCCGGTTGATATGCATAAAGGTGAGAAAATGTCAGCCGCAGAGGTTATTATGACTCAATTACACGCTGGAGGAAAGTTCGACCACGACTCATATAAAGTGTCAGGAGGTTTGCATGGAGTTGGAGTTTCAGTTGTAAACGCATTATCTGAAAAACTTGATTTAAACATCTATAGAGATGGAAACGAGTACGAGATTAAATTTAAAGATGGAAATTCGATAAAGCCTTTAAAGAAAATAGGAAAAACTAAAAAAAAAGGAACCAGGATTACCTTTTTACCATCTAAAGAAATTTTCTCATCAATTAAATTTAGTTCTTCAATTTTAGAGAAAAGAATAAGAGAGCTTGCATTTCTTAACAAAGGGATTGGAATTAAATTAATTGATAACACCACTAAAAAATCTAAAGAAATTTTACATAAATATGATGGTGGAATTTTAGAATTTGTTAAACATATAAACAATAAAAAGCCTATTTTAGTAAACAAAAATGAAAAAGAGGTATTTAAAAAGCCAGTTTACGTTACGGCTACTAAGAATAATGTAGTTGTAGAATGCTCTTTTGAATGGAATGCTGGATATTCAGAGGAAGTACTTCCATTTACAAATAATATTCCTCAAAAAGATGGAGGAACCCACTTGTTAGGGTTTAGAAGTGCTCTAACAAGAATAATTAATAAATATTCATCTGATAAAAATAATAAGAAAAATAAAATTACGTTATCTGGAGAAGATATCAAAGAGGGTTTAACTGCAGTTCTATCAATTAAAATGCCCGATCCAAAATTTTCATCTCAAACAAAAGATAAATTAGTTTCCTCTGAAATTAGAAATATAGTTGAACATATTATTAATGAAAAAGTATCTACTTGGTTTGATCAAAATCCTTCAATAGCAAAAACAGTTTTAGAAAAAATTATGCAAGCTGCAATGGCAAGGGATGTTGCTAGAAAAGCAAGAGATAGCGTAAGAAGAAAAGGAACTTTCGAATTGTCTGGTCTTCCAGGTAAATTAGCTGATTGTCAGATTCAAAAAAGAGAAGGAACAGAATTGTTCATTGTAGAGGGAGATTCAGCGGGAGGCTCTGCAAAACAAGGAAGAGTAAGAGAATATCAGGCGGTACTTCCACTTAGGGGAAAAATTTTAAATACTTATGTCAATGGAAAAAGTAACGGCGAAGATCAATCGACAAAAGCATTATCAAAAATGATGTCATCAAATGAAATTGTCACTCTGATAAATGCTTTAGGCACAGGTTCAAAAGATTTTAACATTGAAAATTTAAGGTATGATAAAATTGTTATAATGACAGATGCCGATGTTGATGGTTCTCATATACGAACATTATTATTAACTTTTTTTAATAATTATCCATTTAATCAACTGATTGAGAATGGACATATATATTTAGCTCAACCTCCTTTATTTAAAGTAACAAAAGCTAATAAGAGTGTTTACATTAAAGATGAGAAAGCATTAGAAGATTATATTTTGGAGACAGGCAAAGTTGATAAGAAAATTAAAAAAGGAAGCTCTGAATATAAAAAATATATTCAAGAGCAAAGAGAAAAGTTATCCATACAACGTTTCAAAGGTTTAGGAGAAATGAACCCAGAAGAACTTTGGGAAACAACTTTAAATCCAGACAACAGAACAATGTTAAGAGTTCAATATTCAAAAGGCACAAAAGATAAATCTAAAGAAGATCAAAAAATGATTAAAGTTTTGATGGGAGATGAAGTTGCTCCTAGAAAAGATTTTATTACCAATAATGCTTTAGATGTAGCTAATTTAGATATCTAGTTAAATGGATTTTTCTACTCTCTTTAGAACAAAAGAGAATTTAAACTTAGATAAAAGCACTCTAACAATCTTAAGATATATTGCGATAATAGGGCAATTTATCGCGATAAATGTAGTCTTTTTTTACCTCAATCTAGAGTTTCCAATAAAAGCCAGTTTAATAGTAGTTTTTATTGGTTTGCTAACTAATCTTTATCTTCAATTTAAGGTTAAGGCCAACCAATTAAAAGATACTTATGCATCTTTATTTTTATTATATGATCTTTTTCAGTTAGCTATTCTTTTATATCTTACAGGTGGAATATTTAATCCATTCTCCATTTTATTAATAATACCAGCAATAGTCTCTTCAACTTTTTTAAGTATGGGAACTACTATAATCCTAGGATTTATAACTTCCTTAATCCTATTTACTTTAACACATTACTATTTGCCATTGCCTGGCCTTTTAGTAGAAAATTTTGACGTACCAAGCTTTTATAAATTTGGAATATTAATTTCTATTTTAATTGGATTAACATTTTTAAGCTACTTTGGAATCCGATTTGCTGGTGAAACAAAAAAAAGATCAGAGGCTTTAAATAAATTACAAGAAGTAATAGCCAAAGAATACGAACTTGAATCTTTAGGTGGTCAAGCAGCAGCTGCAGCCCATTCACTAGGTACTCCACTTGCAACTATTGCAGTTGTTGCTAAAGAACTTAAAAAAGAAATTGGAGATAACAAAGATGTCTCTAAAGACATTGATCTATTAATAAGCCAAACAAAAAGATGTAGTGAAATTTTAAAACAAATATCAAAAAAACAAATTGAAGAAGATATATTTTTAAGCTCTATTAAATTAGAGGATTTACTAGAAGAAATAATTGATTCATTTAAAGAAACCTCTTCCAAAAAAATAGAACTAGTCTCAAATGATGATAACAATAAAATAAATATTGAGCGAACGCCTGAAATTATTTATGGATTAAGAAACTTTATTGGTAATGCAGTAAAATTTTCTAAAAGTAGAGTTAAAATCGATTTGATGAGTGATTTAGAAAAAATAGAAATCAAAATCAATGATGATGGCCCTGGTATCCCTGATGATATTATAAAAAAAATTGGAGAGCCTTATATAAAATCTAAATCTGCAGAGTTAAATTCAAACTCGGGATTAGGTCTTGGAACATTTTTAGGGAAAACATTACTTGAGAAGCAAGGTGCAAAATTATTGTTCCGAAGAAATAATGATTTAGGTGGTGCTTTAGTAATTATAAGTTGGAATCCTAAAAATTTAGTTAATTCTTAAATTCAAAACAATAAGAAATAATTTTATAAGCTAATTTAGCAACAAGAAAATTATACGAGTCGAAATTTTTAATTGGAGCTAATTCATTTATGTCAGCACCTACAACTTTTGAAATCTGGCAAACTTTTTTGATTATAGGCAAAACATCTTCCCAAAGCATACCACCAGGCTCTGGCGTACCTGTTGCTGGCATTATACTTGCGTCGAATCCATCCACATCAAATGTAATATAGACATTTTTATTTTTAAAAAATTTATCTAACTGAGATAAATCCCATTTTTGCTTGTCTTTTCCCCAAAATATTTCAATTCTATCTCTATTATTATTATAAAAATCCATTTCTTCTTTAGATAAATTTCTAATACCAAACGAAACTACTTTTAAATTTTTATAGTCTAAACATCTCTTAATAGCCGAAGCATGCGAGAACTTTTCACCCTGATAGCTTTCTCTTAAATCTGCATGAGCATCAAAATGTAAGAGTGTTATTTCATCATATTTCTTTGCAAAAGGTTTGATAGATCCAGGTGTTATAGAATGCTCCCCACCAAAAACTAAAGGAAATTTATCATTTGATAGAATATCTTCATTAATTTTTGATAATTGGTCTAGTGCACTTTTTATCTTATTCTTAATTAAAAAAGGTTTTAAAGTTTTAATACCTATTTCTTTATAAGGTTCCTTATTAAGTTCTTCATCAAATAATTCTACCTGATGGGAAGCTTTAATTATTTCTTTTGGACCATTTTTTGTACCTCCGCCGTAACTTACAGTCTTTTCAAGACCAAATGGAATTACGATTACTTGAGGAGATCTAGATAGTTCAGCGTCAATACCTAAGAAACCTTTTTTGGGACTAAGGTATTTCATTTAAGATTTAAAAATATTAGAGAAATTTCTTTTATCTCTTTTTTTCCAGTTTTCACGGTGATAGGCATCACTTGCAATCAAAGGTAATACACTCGTTGCCTCTGCAAAAACCATCTGTTCTTTTGTTATATCCACTTTACCCCACGAGCTTGCCTCTTTTAGCGTAGAGCTACTGCAAGCACCATCACGTGTATCGGCTACAGTAATTTGAATTGCATATTTATGCATGTCGACTTTTTTTCCTAAAAGCTCAGCACAAACAACAGTATCTTGAATAAAATTTTTAGGCACACCTCCACCTATCATTAATAATCCTGATTGTTTAGATTGTAGTTTAATTTCTGTTAATTCTCTAAACTCTCTTATGGAGTCTAAAGTTATATGTTTATCTGGATTTTGTTCTTGATGCATCACTAAACCAAAACCAGCAGAACTATCAGTAAATGCAGGGCAGAATATTGGAACATTATTATCGTATGCAGTTTCAATCAAAGAACCTTTTTTCTTAGAATTAGTTTTTAGAAATTTTCCTAATTCTTTAATAAATTCTCTCGAAGTATAGGCTTTTGGTTTTAATAAGTTAGCTACATCACATATCGTTTGATCGCATGCCTGCAACTCTTCTTCATCTATGTATGTGTCGTAAATTCTATCAATATAGTTATTACGAAGTTTAGTATCATCTTCAAACTGAGATCCTTGGTAATGCTTAAAGCCCAAAGCTTCAAAAAAATCCATATCAATTATGGATGCTCCTGTAGCCACTATAGCATCAACCATGTTATGTTTTACAAGATCAGTATAAAGGTCCATGCACCCACCTGCCGAGGTAGAACCAGCCAAAGTAAGAAATATTGAGCAATCTTTATCACCTAACATTTCGTTATAAATTGCTGCTGCTCTAGCAGTATCTCTTGAGGTAAATGACATTTTACCCATACCTTCAATAATTTTACGTGCATCAAACGATTTGATGTCGATGTGCTCTACCGGAGAGTTGAGAAGAGATTTCTTATTATGTCCAATATTTGGACTGTCTTTTTTTTCCATTAAGCTACTAATGATCCAACTTTTTTATCAAGATCATCGTACATGGACATAATTGGTTTGTCACTTAATTCATGAATTTCATTAGAGTAAAATCCATTAAAGTTAGTTCTAAATGTTAAGCTGTAAGCTCCTAACTGACCTAACTCTATGTAATCGCCTTCTTTAATATTATTTGGTAGTAAGAAAGGTCCTTTCATATAATCTAAACCGTCACAAGTTGGTCCAAAAAAACTAAACGCAGTAAGTTTTTTTGATTGAACTCTTCCCTCTGTAATCATTTTTGATGGAAGTACAAAGTTTGGTGCACCAGCATCAAAAAGCGACCCATAAGTTCCATCATTGATGTAAAGATTATTTTTTTTTCTCAAAATTACTTTAACGATGGTAGAGCCACTTTCAGCTACTATTGCTCTTCCTGGTTCACATATTATTTCAGGTAATTTATCTAATTTTAAATTATTAAGTTCTTTTTTAATTTCCATCATATAATTTGATAATGGTTCTGGATTTAAATCCGGGTAAATGGATGGAAAGCCACCACCAACATTAATAGTATCAGGAATAATTTTTGTTTTTTTAATTATGTTTCCTATTTCTTTTATCCCTTTCGAGTAAGAAATTTTATGCATACATTGAGATCCTACATGAAAACTTATTCCTAATTTTTTAGCGTGTTGTTTACAAAGTCTTACTAGACCTAAAGCTTCAGAGGGAAGAGCTCCAAACTTTCTTGATAAATCAATTTCTGCATGTTCGTTCGAAATAGCTATCCTTACAAAAAGTTCTAAATCTTTTGCTTGATTAGTAGCATCCAAAATTTTTCTTAGTTCATCTTTACTATCTAATGAAAAACTTTTTACATTGTAATCATTATAAGCAGATGCAGTACTCTCTTTACTCTTTACAGTGTGCATGAAATGAAGTTTTGCTTCAGAATAAATTTTATTAATTAATTTTATTTCATTTAATGAAGCAACATCGAATTCGTTGACTCCATTAGCAATTATTTGTTTAATTATTTTTTCGTTAGGATTTGTTTTTACAGCGTAGAGAATTTTCCCTGGAAAATTTTCTTTAAAAAAATTTACGGATTTTTTTATCTCGTTAGGCCGTATGCAATATACGGGATAATCTGGTTTTAATGAGTTAACTAATTCGTTAACTGTTTTAAATTTTCCCATCTCATGTGTCCCTCGTTAGTTAGTTTACACAAAGGTTTTTTAAAAAATTTAATAAAAAAAACCTTAATATTTTCGCATTTAAGGTTTTTTTGACTTTGTGTAAAGAAAAAAATACCCTTCCTGAGCTGTTGTATTCATATTAATCGTGCCCATATGGTTAGTAAATGAGATCACAAAAAAATTTACCAGAACAGCTAAAGTTGGCAGACTTTGCCGATAAATCGCTGCTAATTTTGGACGATGATGATCCTTTAAGAGGAAGGCTTGCAAGAGCTATGGAAAAGAAGGGATTTCAGGTAAAAGAGGCCAAATCAGTAGCTGAGGGGCTTAAAATAGTCAAATCTACACCTCCAAGCTTTGCCTGTGTGGATCTAAGGTTGGAAGACGGCAATGGTTTAGATGTTGTCAAAGAGCTTTCTAAAAATAAAAAAGATAGCAGAATAGTGATGTTAACGGGATACGGGAATCTACCTACAGCTGTAGCAGCAGTGAAGGCTGGAGCGATCGATTATATTGCAAAACCTGTAGATGCAGACGACGTTGAGTCAGCATTGCTAGCGTCTCCAGAATCAAAAGCTAAGCCCCCAGAAAACCCAATGTCAGCTGACCGAGTTAAATGGGAACATATCCACAGAGTTTTTGAATTATGCAATAGAAATGTTTCTGAGACTGCTAGAAGACTTAAGATGCATAGAAGAACTCTTCAAAGAATTCTATCTAAAAGATCGCCTAGATAAACTAAATTAAATTTCTTATTTTGATAATCTGATTAATTGCAAAAGTGGCAATTAAAATTTTAAAAAGTTCCGCTAAAAGAAAAGGTTGAGCACCTAGTTTAAATATCGGTTTGTCCCATCCAATTAAACTACCTAGCCATACCATACCTAGTATATAGATAAAACTTGTTGCAAAAGTAAGTTTTAGAAAATTTGTAATTAAATTTTTATTATAATTAAATTTTCCAGCTAAAAACACGGCAACTAAAAATCCAACTAGATAACCCATTGTAGGGCCTGTAAAATAAACAAGTCCAACTCCTTTTTCTGGTGTGCCAGAAAAAACAGGTAATCCAATAATGCCTTCAAATAAATATAAGGTTACAGTTGCCAAGCCTAATTTCCAACCAAAGGCAGCACCTATCATTATAACAACTAAAGTTTGCATTGTCATTGGCACTGGGTAGAACGGAATTTTTATTTTTGACGAAACAGCTAATGTAATACTTCCAATTAAAGCGATGAAAGCATATTTTATAATTTTAGAAGATTTTAAACTTTTTACTAACTCCATAATAGTAATTTAACTTTTTTTTCATTAAAATCTAGTGCTTTGTTAATTGAACAAAAACGTCCTCTAAATCACCATCATCTGTTGAAATATCCTCAATTTTAATATTATTTTTATTTAAATAATTTGCGATTTCAGCAAAATCTAATGAATTTTTTTCATAAGAAGCAGCAATTAAAGTATTAGTAATAATTTTAAATTCTATACCATCCATTGATAGTGTAGAGTTAATATCAACATTTTTAACTTTAAAATTTATATTTTTGGTTTTGATCCTTGCTAAAAGTTTTTCAGTTGTATCTAAAGCAACAAGATTTCCCTTGTCAATTATTGCTATCCTGTCACACATTTCTTGAGCTTCTAAAAGATAATGAGTTGTTAGAATTACGGTAACGCCTTCCTCATTAAGCTTTTTTACATTTTTCCAAAGGTTATTTCTAAGCTCAACATCAACTCCTGCTGTTGGTTCATCTAAAATTAGTATTGGTGGTTGGTGAACCATAGCTTTAGCAATTAATAATCTTCTTTTCATTCCACCTGAAAGACTTCTTGCGTAGGAATTAGCTTTATCTTCTAAAGCAACCATTTTAAGAATTAGGTCTGTTATTCTATCCTTTTTTGATATGCCGTAGAGACCAGCTTGAAGATCAAGAAGTTTTTTTGGAGTAAAAAAAGCGTCTAAGTTTACCTCTTGAGGAACAATTCCTAAAGATGCTCTAACTTGACGGGGATTTTTATCTAGGTCAAAACCCCAAACATTAACTTGACCTGACGTTTTAATTACAGTTCCTCCTAGAATACTTAAAAAAGTAGTTTTACCAGCCCCATTAGGACCGAGTAAACCAAATACTTCTCCTTGCTTCACCTCAAAGGTAAGATCAGTTAGAGCTTTATTTTGTTTTCTAGTTTTTGAATTGGAATAAATTTTTGTTAGATTTTCAACAGTTAATGCATTTTTTGACATGGTTTTTATAATCTTAGCTAAGATTTCAATGTAGTATGTATATATGAGTTCAATAAAAAAAACAGATCATTTTTACCTCATTGATGGTTCAGGTTATATTTTTAGAGCTTATTACGCGTTACCACCTTTATCTAGAAAAAGCGATGGACTGCCAACAGGAGCAGTGAGTGGTTTTTGCTCTATGCTCTTTAAACTTTTAGAAGATGCTAGATCGGATGACTCAAAAAATAAACCTACTCATTTTGCAGTAATATTTGACTCAGCTAGAAAAAATTTTCGAAATGAAATTTATAGTGAGTACAAAGCAAATAGAGCGGAAGCGCCCGATGATTTAGCACCACAATTTGAGTATATTAGAAAATCCGTTGAAGCTTTTAATTTACCTTCTATTGAACTTATAAATTACGAAGCTGATGATTTAATTGCTACATATGCAAAAAAAATCACAGAAGCTGGCGCCACAGTTACAGTAATTTCTTCTGATAAGGATTTAATGCAATTAGTTTCAAAAAAAGTAAGACTATTTGATCCTATGAAAAGTAAAGTAATAGGTGAAAAGGAAGTTCTTGAGAAATTTGGTGTAAAACCAAATCAAGTAATCGATGTTCAATCACTTGCTGGAGATAGTTCAGATAATGTACCAGGCGTCCCTGGAATAGGAATTAAAACGGCGTCAGAACTTATTAATAAATATAAAACTCTTGAAAATCTGCTCAACAAAGCATTTGAAATAAAACAAAACAAAAGAAGAGAAACTTTATTATCGAATAAAGATAAAGCTATGATTAGTAAGCAATTAGTAACTTTAAAAAACGATGTTCCATTAAAAACTGATGCGACTGATTTTATAATTAAAGATATTAATAAGGATAAACTCTATGAATTTTTAAGAGAAATGGAATTTAACAGGTTGCTCAGTCAAGCAATTAGTTTTTATGGTGAGCCTGGAAATAAAGATTTTAAAGAAAAAAAAACAGATTAAAAGTAATACTAAATTAAACACAAAATCGTATAAAACTATTTTAAAAGAAGATCAGCTCGACGAATTAATAAAAAAATTAAATGAAAAATCAGTTATTGCAGTTGATACAGAAACAACATCATTAAATCCACAAGAAGCTGAATTAGTTGGTATATCAGTATGTTATGCGCCTAACGAAGCTTATTATATTCCAGTTAAACATAAAGATGGAAAGACACTAAAAAAAGATCTTGTATTAAAAAAGCTTAAAGAGATTTTAGAAGATCCAAGTATAAAAAAAGTTGGACAGAATATAAAATATGATTTTATTATTTTTAAAAACCAAGGTGTCGAATTAAGCCCTATAGACGATACAATGTTACTCTCTTACACTCTAGATGCGGGTAACAACCGTCATAATATGGATACCCTATCTGAAATACATTTAAGTCATAAAACTATTTCTTACAAAGACTTGGTTGGCACAGGTAAAAAACAACTCAATTTTTCTGAAGTTGATCTTAAATCAGCTACAGAGTACGCGGCTGAGGATGCGGATGTAACTTTAAGATTATATGAGATTTTATCTGATAGAGTTTCTGAGGAAAAGTTAGAAAAAATCTATGAAGTATTCGAAAAACCAATGGTAAAAATTCTCTCTAAGCTTGAGACTAATGGCATAAAAGTAGATGACGCATATTTAAAAAAATTATCTAAAAAATTTGAAGAAAGATTAGTAAAAATTGAGAAAGATATTTATAAAATTTCAGGAAAAAAATTCAACATAGGGTCACCAAAACAGTTAGGGGAAATAATTTATAACGATTTAAAAATAGCAAAATTAAAGAAAACAAAAAAAGGTAGTTTAGCTACTAGTGCTAAAATTTTAGAAGATTTAGCTTTAACAGGCCATAAATTTCCAAATTTAATTTTAGAATGGAGACAGGTATCTAAGCTCAAAAGTACTTATACAGATGCTTTGCAGGATCATATAAGCAAAAAAACAAAAAGAGTTCACACCTCATTTTTACTAGCTGCAACCAATACAGGAAGACTTGCATCTAGTGATCCTAATTTACAAAATATTCCCATAAAAACTGCAGATGGTAAAGAAATTAGAAAAGCTTTTGTAGCAGATAAAAATAATACTCTTATTTCAGCAGATTATAACCAAATTGAAATGAGAATCCTTGCAGATATGGCAGATGTAAAAGAGTTAAAAAAAGCTTTTAAAAACAATCAAGACATTCATTCTTTAACAGCTAGTCAGGTATTTGATGTTCCTATTACAAAAGTAACGGAGGATTTTAGAAGGAAAGCAAAGGCTATAAATTTTGGAATAATATATGGGATAACGCAATATGGTTTAGCTAAACAAATTTCAGTTTCTAACGAAGAAGCTTTGAGTTTTATAAATTCATATTTTAAAAAATTTCCTGAGATAAAAGACTATATGAACACAACGATCAAGACATGCAGAAAGCAAGGTTATGTAACAAATATTTTTGGTAGAAGAATTCATCTAAGAGGCATCAATGATAAAAATTTTAGTGTTAGAGCTTTTCAAGAAAGGGCAGCTATTAATGCTCCAATACAAGGTTCAGCTGCAGATATAATTAGATTAGCAATGATAAAAATTGATAATCTTCTTGAGGAAAAAAAGAAAGCTAAAATGCTTTTACAAATTCATGATGAATTAATTTTTGAATGTTTAAAAAAAGATGAAAATGAAGTAAAAAAAATTGTTAAAGAAGCCATGACATCAGTTTCAAGCTCAGATCATCATATGTTTTCTATTCCTTTAGAAGTTAGTATTAATTCTGGCAGTAATTGGGGTGAAGCCCATTAAACGCCTAAATTTTGACAATATAATTAAGAGAATAAAATTATGGCTCAAACAATTGCACTAGTTGATGATGATAGAAATATTCTAACCAGTATTAGTATTGCTTTGGAAAGAGAGGGCTTCAAAGTTCAAACTTATATTGATGGTGAATCTGCTTTAATAGGTTTAACTAGAAATCCACCAGATCTTGCAGTTTTAGATATTAAAATGCCAAGAATGGATGGAGAAGAGTTGCTTAAAAAACTTAAAAAGAAAATGTCCATACCAATAATTTTTTTGACTTCAAAAGATGATGAAGTTGATGAATTACTTGGTCTAAAACTTGGAGCAGATGATTTTGTAAAAAAATCAGGAGGTTTTTCGACAAAAGTTTTGGTTGAGAGAATAAGAGTTCAATTAAGAAAAAAAACAACTACGGTAGATGATACAAAAAATATAATTAGTCATGGCAAATTAAAACTTGATCCTGCACAGCTTGAATGTGAATGGAATGGTAAAGCTTTACCTGACAAATTAACTACTACAGAATTTTTAATCGTTAAAGAGTTAGCTAAAAGACCAGGTGTGATTAAAGAAAGAGCTCATTTGATGGATATAGCTTATAAGGAAAACACTGAGATAGAAGACAGAACGATTGATAGTCACGTAAAAAGAATAAGAAAAAAGTTTAAAAAAGTAGACGAAAAATTTTCTGCAATTGAAACTAGATATGGAAGTGGGTATAGATGGAATGTTAGCTAATGAAACAAAAAAAATCAGCTTCTATTCTAAAGAAGTTCTTAATAATTAATCTCACAGTTTTCTCTGTTTTAGGTCTTTTCACAATAATTTATCTTGAGGCAATTCAACCAACCTTGGTCAATGAGAGGTCCAACAATCATAAAGTAGTAATCAATAACACTAAGGACAATCTTGAAAGACTTAACATAGAGTACACCAAAGAAGGTATAAGAGATTTTTTGCTTTCAACAAGATTTTTATTTCAAAGTTTAGATCGTGTTCAATTTTATGATTTATCAGGAAATTTGCTCGGTGATACAAATATTTTAGATTTAGACCAAAGTGTTTTTACTGGATCAGATATAATTTTTGAAGAAACTTTAGGCAGTGAAACAATCACCCCAGAAATAGAAGAGAGGTTAGAGGAAGAAGAAAAAGATGAAATTAAAGATATTATAAAAAATAAATATAACGATGAAATAATGACACTAACAGATGATGAAAAAAATAATTTTTTTGTTAGCACATTGAGTAAAATTAAATTTCAGAATAATGATATTGGATATATTGTAGTCTCAGAGCAAGCTAACGATATTATAACTGCAGTAAAAGAGAGAAAAGCATTTATTGTTAGAACAATGATTGCTGTAGCAATTGTAATTTTAATTTTTTCACTTTTTTTAAATAAGTATATTTTAAAACCCATTGGTCTTTTAGTAAAATTTAGTGATGGTATTAAAAGAAAATCCAACCATACAATAGATATTAACAAAGTTTTTGTTAGAGATGATGAGATTGGAAAACTTACCCAGTCTATTGATGAAATGACAAAAGAGTTACAACAACGAACTAATAGAGCTGAAACTTTTTCCAATGATTTGGCACACGAAATAAGAAATCCACTTGCTTCTTTGAAAAGTGCCTCAGAACTTTTAGATAAAACAACTGAAAAAAATGAAGGTGAAAAATTACTTAAAATAATTAACCACGATGCAGAAAGAATAGAAAGGTTAATAACTGACTACACTCAGATGTTAAAAGATGAAGCTTCTTTGTCTCGAGAGAAAATGGGTAAAATAAATTTAGCTGAAATTATCAATGATGTTGTTGAGGATTTTAATCAAGATCTAGTTAATCAAAATAAAAAAATTGAAATAGTCTTTGAGAATAAGATTAAAACAAAAAATAGTCATTATGTATTTGGTATTAGCAATCGATTAGAACAAGTTATTGCAAACTTACTAGATAATTCTATTTCCTTTAGCCAAGATAACCAGAAAATTGAAATTGGTCTTGAAGAAACATCAACAAATATATTAATGAGCGTGAGAGATGAAGGACCTGGGTTTAGTGAAACATCACCACAAAAAATCTTTAAGCGTTTTTACAGTAATAGACCAAAAAGCTTTGGAAAACATTCTGGTCTAGGATTAAATATTGTAAAAAATATTGTTCAATTACATAAGGGAACAGTGGCAGCCTCAAACAGACTAAATAATAGGGGCGCTCAGGTTGAGGTTTTGCTTCCCAAATTATCATGACATTAATTCTTGCTTAGATATACTATAGTTGATAATAACATCCGCAACATGGCTGAAGATTATAAAGTAAAAGACATCTCCCAAGCAGATTTTGGAAGAAAAGAAATTTCTCTAGCAGAAACTGAAATGCCAGGATTAATGGCGCTTAGAAAAGAATATAAAGGGAAGCATCCACTTAAAGGCGCTAGAATTTTAGGATGTTTGCACATGACAATACAAACAGCAGTATTAATTGAAACTTTAGTTGAACTTGGTGCTGAAGTTAGGTGGTCTTCATGTAATATTTTTTCAACTCAGGATCACGCAGCGGCAGCAATAGCGAAGGCTGGTATACCAGTGTTTGCATGGAAAGGTGAAACCGAAGAAGAATATTGGTGGTGCGTTAAACAAACTATCGAAGGTAAAAAAGATTGGATGCCTAACATGATTTTAGATGATGGCGGTGATCTTACAGCATTAATGCACAAAGATTATAAAGATCTATTAAAAGGCATCAAAGGAGTTTCAGAGGAAACGACAACAGGTGTTTTAGCTCTTAAAAAAATGGAAGCAAATAAAGAATTACTTATACCTGCTATTAACGTAAACGACTCAGTTACAAAATCAAAGTTTGATAATTTGTATGGATGCAGGGAAAGTTTAGTTGATGGTATAAAAAGAGCTACTGATGTTATGATGTCAGGTAAAGTTGCAGTAGTTGCAGGATTTGGTGATGTAGGAAAGGGAAGTGCAGCTTCATTAAGACAAGCTGGAGCAAGAGTGATGATCACAGAGACAGATCCTATTTGTGCGTTACAAGCAGCCATGGAAGGTTATGAAGTTGTTTTAATGGACGATGCAATTAAAGATGCTGATATCGTAGTAACAGCGACTGGAAACAAAGATATCGTAACTGCTGATCACATGAGAAATATGAAAGACCGAGCTATACTTTGTAACATTGGTCACTTTGATAATGAAATTCAAGTTGAAGCTTTAAAAAATTATAAATGGGATGAAATAAAACCACAAGTTCATGAAATAGAACTTCCAAGTAAAAAAAGAATTATTTTATTAGCTGAAGGCAGACTAGTAAATTTAGGATGCGCAACTGGACACCCGAGTTTTGTTATGAGCGCATCATTTACCAACCAAGTTATTGCTCAAATAGAGCTTTGGAACAATTCTGATAAGTACGAAAAGAAAGTTTATGTTTTACCAAAACACTTAGATGAAAAGGTAGCGATGTTACATTTAGAAAAAGTTGGTGCTAAATTAACTAAAATGTCAAAAGATCAAGCCGATTATATTAGCGTTAAACCATCAGGACCATTTAAACCAGATACTTATCGCTACTAGTTAGTAGCTAATGATTGTAAAATCTTTAGATCATCTCAACAAAATATCAGAAATAATTTTAAAAAAATTAGATAAGAAAGATTGCTTATTTTTAATTGGCGAAATTGGTGTAGGAAAAACTACACTTACAAGATATTTGATTAATAATTTGCAAAAACAAAAAGGACTAAATCAAACTGAAGTTTTAAGCCCAACATTTAACTTATTATATGAGTATGAAATAAGTGATTTCAAAATTATGCATTACGATCTTTACCGAATAAAAGAGACAAAAGAATTAAAACATTTAGGAATTTTCTCTGAAGAGTTAGATGCCGTAAAAATAGTTGAATGGCCTGATCTGATAAAAACACCTCTTCAAGACAAATTAGAAGTACATTTAAGATATGGTGAAAAAAAGAATGAGAGAGAAATAGAATTTAAAGGACAAGGAAAATGGGAAAATTTTAAGAATGAAATATAAATTAAAAAAAATTTCAGGAGATGCATCATTTAGAGAATTTTACAGACTTAAAAAGAATAATAGTTCCTCAATTATAGTGAATGCAAAAAAAGATAAATACAAAAATCTTATTGTCTACACTGTTGTAAATAATATCCTTAATTCACATAAGATAAACGCACCAAAACTATTAAGCAATCATGTTAAAAATAATATGATTGAAATCTCTGATTTAGGTGAAAAATCGTTTTATGATCATGTAGTAAGAAAAAAAAATAAATTATTAGACTATAAATTATTAATTAACTTATTGATTAAAATTCAAAAAATTAAAACTAAGCCTCAATATAAGTTAGGTAAAAATAAAGTTAAAATCATGAAATATTCTCTTTCAAATTTACATAAGGAGTCCGATTTATTTTTTGATTGGTATTTGAAATATACAATGAAAAAAAAGAATGTAAGTAAAATTAAAAAAACTTTAAGAGCTGAGTTAAATAATATTTACAAAAAATTAAAATTTAAAAATGATACCTTTGTACACAGAGATTTTCATGTATCTAACATTATGTATTACAAAAAAAAATTAGGAGTTATAGATAGCCAAGATGCTTTAATTGGAAATCCACTTTATGATGTTGCGTCTTTAATAGATGATGTAAGAATTAAATTGCCTCCTATTTTGCAAGATAAGTTATTTAATTATTATTATAAATCTTCAAAATTAAAAAAAGAAAACATTCAGAATTTAAAAAAATGATTTTGATATTCTTTCAGTACAAAGAAATCTGAAGATCCTAGGTATTTTTGTCCGATTACATAAAAGAGATGGAAAATCTAATTATCTAAAATATTTGCCTTATACATGGTCTTTAATTAATCGAAGACTTAAGAATTCAGTTTTTAACGATTTTAATATTTTGATTAATAAAATTTTACCAATCAATAAATTAAAAAATTTAAAGAAAATATAATGATAAAACATGGAATGGTATTAGCTGCTGGTTTAGGAAAAAGAATGCAGCCGATGACATTAAAAACACCAAAGCCTCTTTTAGAAATTAGCAATATCACTTTACTGGAAAGGGCGATAAACTTGCTAATAAACTCCGGTGTAGAAGAAATTAGTATTAATGTTCATCATTTACCTGAGCAAATTGAAAAATTCATTAGAGAAAAAAAATTTAAAGTAGAAATTATCATTTCAAAAGAAACAGATGCTTTGTTAGATACAGGTGGAGGAATTCTCGAAGCAACCAAACATTTTGGCGATAATCCATTTTATGTAATAAACCCTGATACTCTCTGGAGTGATAAGTATATCGTAGAGGCTAAAAGACTTAAAGACAGTTATTCTAAAAATAAAAAACCCACGTTGTTGCTGGTTAACAAAAAACTTTCTTTTGATGGTTCTTTCAAAGGTGATTTTAATTTGTCTAATAATCAAATTTCAAGAGACGAAAAAAATGATTTTATATTTACAGGTCTTCAAATTATAAATAGGAGTTTTTTGACTTCTGAAAATTCAAAAGTATTTTCAATGAATAAAATTTGGAATGATTTAATAGTGAACAAAGAGTTATATGGAATAGAAAGTAATTTAAAATTCTATCATTTAAATACGCATGAAATGTATTTAAAAATTTCAAATATCAAAATTACTGATTAAAAATTATTTCTTTAGCTCTATCTTTATCTAGGTAATAATATTTTTCTATTTCCAAATTATCACCAAACTCAATCACTAAAGGATTACCAGTTGGAATCTCGAGTTCATTTATTTTAGTATCTGAAATATTGAATAAATATTTGCATAATGCTCTTAAAGAATTTCCATGTGCTGATATTAAAATATTTTTATTTTTTTGGAGATTTTCTTTAATTTCTTTTTCATAAAATGGAACAACTCTATCGTAGGTATCTTTTAGAGACTCGGTAAATGGAACCATGCCAACAGGGATGCTGGCATTTAAAGGACTAAATAAGCTTTGATATTCGCTTTTTTCTTCTATTGCTGGTGGAGATATATCCCAAGATCTTCTATATTTCTTAAATTGCTCTTCTCCAATTTTTTTTTTTGTTTCTTCTTTATTTAATCCGGTTAGTGAACCATAATGTCTTTCGTTCAATTGCCAGGCAGTATTAAATTTGAGTTCTAAATTATTTTTTTTTAGGATTGTTGTAAGAGTTTTAATAGCTCTTTTAAGATAAGATGTATAAGAGATATCAATTGAGATATTTAGATCTTTTATGATCTGACCTGATTTTTCAGCTTCATCAATTCCCTTATCAGAAAGATCCACATCTACCCATCCAGTGAATCTATTCTCTGCATTCCAAACGCTCTGACCATGTCTTGTGAGAATTAATTTAGTCATAATAGTTAAAATAGATATTATGTACTATATTAACTAGATAATGAAAAATATTATATTTAAACTTTTAGAATATTTATATTATTTTTCATTAGTCATCTTACTAATTTTATATTTATTTCCTGGGAGTTTAATTGGATATGTACTGTATGGAAATTTAGGGCAACAACCAGATTTAATACCTAATCCTATTGGGACATCAATTAATCATCTTATCTTCTTTAGCTATATTACACTATTAGGTTTGATGCTTAGATCTAAAACAAAAAATATTCTTACTGATTTTAAAACTTTAATAATACTTTCTATTATTCTAGAATTACTTCACGCCGTAGTTCCCAACAGAGCTTTTGAAACTTATGATTTAATAGCTAATGTTTTGGGTGTAGTTATAATTTTGATACTTCAAAAAATATTAAAATGGCTAAATTTATCTTAAAAGTTATTTTAATCTCTTGTCTTTTTCAAATTGCGAATGCAGAGGAAATTAAAGGCTTAGCCAAAATAATTGATGGAGATACAGTTCATATCAATTCAAAAAAAATACGACTTGAAGGTATTGATGCTCCAGAAATCAAACAACAATGTAAAAAAGATTTTCTTAAAATTTCAGCATATATTGGTTTTAATTTCACCAAAGACTATTCTTGTGGAGTAGTTTCAAAAAATAAACTAATTGAAAAAATCAATAATACAGAAATTAATTGCATCTCAACTTCTAAAGATAGGTATAAAAGATACTTAGCTACTTGCTATAAAGAAAAAATTAATCTTAATAAATGGATGGTAAGACGAGGATATGCTGTAGCTTATAAAAGATATTCTAAAGATTATGTAAGAGATGAAAATTATGCGAGAGAAAATAAGTTAGGTATTTGGCAAGGCAAATTTATAAGACCAGAAAAATGGAGAAAGCTTAATTAAATTTTAGTATAACTTTTGAAGTGATTCATTTTAAAAAAATTATACTTTTTATTATTTTTTTTACTCTCTCAGCCTGCTCATCTGTTCCAAAAAACACTCAAAATAGTTGTGCTATTTTTGAAGAAAGATATCTTTGGTACAAGCACGCAAAAGCCTCTTATGAAAAATGGGGAGCTCCCATACATCTTCAATTAGCTTTTGTTAAAAAAGAAAGTGATTTTAATTGGCTCGCAAAACCTCCAAGAACTAAACTATTTAAAGTAATACCGTTTAAGAGACCGTCATCTTCTTTTGGATACTCTCAAGCAGTAAAAGGAACTTGGGAACAATATAAAAGAGAAACTAATAGTCCTTTAGCAACGCGTGCTAGGTTTAAGGACTCAGTAGATTTTATAGGTTGGTATATTCATAAAACAAATAAAATTTTAAGAATTTCAAAAAAGGATGCGTACAGACAGTACCTTGCTTATTACAAAGGTTGGGGAGATTACAAAAATTATTCAAAAGACAAAAAAGCAATTATTTATGCAAAGTCAGTTAAAGATATGGCTAACAAATATAGAAAACAATTAACTCTTTGTAAGAAAAATTTAGATAAAAATAAGTATATTATTTTTTAAGTTGTTTATTTAATTCAATCTCAACAGCATCTATCCTCTGAGTATTTTTACCAATGATTGAATAAATTGTAGGTATTACATAAAGAGTAAAAAAAGTTGAAAATAACATTCCACCAAATATTGTTATTCCAACTGTTAATCTGCTTGCTGCGCCAGGACCGGATCCTAAAATTAAAGGTAAGACACCAAATATTGTTGAAAGACTTGTCATTAAGATAGGTCTTAGTCTTATAGTTGCGGCTTCAATAATTGAAGTTTCTAAATTCTTTCCTTCTTTTCTAAGTTGGTTTGCAAACTCAACAATTAAAATTCCATTCTTCGCTGATAAGCCGATTAAAATAATTAATGCTATCTGGCTATAAACATTGAGTGATGAACCAACAACGAGTAAGCCCAATAGCCCTCCTAATATAGCCATAGGCACTGTCAACATAATAGTTAAAGGATGTCTCCAACTTTCAAACTGAGCACACATGGCTAGATAAGCAGTGATTAAGGCTAAAGCAAAGATTACGTAAAGTTCTGTATTAGTTTTTTTATATTCCTCACTTTCTCCTTTATAAGCAATTTTTGCTTGGGGAGTGTTTTCTTCAACTACATTAACTAAAAATTTTAATGCTTCATCAAGCGAATAATCTCCAACAAGTCTTGCAGAAATTGTTACAGCTTTTTGTCTATTATATCTTGCTAAAAACGGTGACTGACCTTTTTCATCATATTGAACTAAATTAGAGACTGAAACCAATTTTCCATTATTTTTAGATCTAACAAATACTTTACTTATACTCTCTGGTTCTTGTCTATCTTTGATATCGCCTTGTAAAATAATTGAATATTCTTTTCCATCTCTAGTGAAATTAGTAACCCTTTTTGATCCAAATATTGTTTCAATAGTTCTTCCAATCTCTTCAGTGGATACACCTAAATCAGCAGCTTTCTTTTGATCTATTTGAACATTAAGTTGAGGCTTATTTAGATCAAAATCGTCTTGTATTGATGTTAATCCAGGATTTTTTCTCGCTTCTCTTTTTATAATATCTTTCCATTCAATTAATTGATCATAGGTATTTCCTAAAATTACAAATTGAACAGGGCTTTCCACACCACCAGTTCTTATTCCTTGTGGCATAATTGGAAAGGCAAGTACTCCAGGCACTTTTGAAATTTCTCTAAATGACTCTCTCATTATCTTAACACCATGACGATCTCTTTTTGCCCATGGCTCTAATAACACAATGATAAAACCACTATTAACTTGTTTTGCTGATTTTCCAAAGCCAGGAACTCGCATGATTAATTTTCTGTACTCCCCTTTTCCAACTTTAGGTAGTAGCAAGCTTTCAATATCTTCAGCTCTATCTTTAGTAAAATTAAATCCAGATCCTTGCGGAGCTTTAACAATCACAAAAAAAGCACCTCTGTCTTCAGGTGCGATTAGTTCTTTTGGTGCAAAATTAAAAAAGAATAAAGTTAAAGCTAATGTACCTGCTAAAAAAGAAATAATAATTTTTTTTTTATTTATCCAACCAATTAAGGATTGTTTATATATTTGAGTAAGATTTTTTAAGAAGCTTTCAAATTTCAAAACAATTTTTGATTTGTCCATTTTCTTATTTAAGAACTTGCTTCCAAGCATTGGACTTAATGATAAAGCTACAAAACTCGAAATAACGACAGCTGAAGCCAATGTAATTGCGGTTTGAGTAAATAGCACGCCTGTTATACCTTTGATAAAAACTAAAGGAACAAATACAGCCACCAAGACAACAGTGGTGGCGATAATTGCAAAAGATACTTGTTTTGCACCTTTATAGGCAGCAACTAAAGGTGTATCACCAAGTTCAATACGTCTTACTATATTTTCCAACATCACAATCGCATCATCTACGACGATTCCAATAGCAAGCACTAACGCCATTAAAGTAAATAGGTTAATGGAGAAATCAAAAATATAGATTGATAGAAATGTAGAAATTAAAGAAACAGGTAATGCTATTAAAGGCACTATTAAAGCTCTTAAATTTCCAAGGAAAAGATAAATAATTATTGTAACAAGTATTAGTGCTATAATTAACGTTTTGTATACTTCACTTATTGCAGCCTTGATATAATTGCTCCGATCAAAAGAAACTTCTAAAGTAGTTCCAGGCGGAAGAGTTGGTTTTATTTCCTCAATTTTATCTTTCACACCATTTGCTACAGCAATAGTGTTTGCATCTGATTGTTGGTAAATTCCAATTCCTACAACTTGTTTTCCATTTCCTTTAAATAAAGTCCGTGTAGACTCAGCTCCTAATTCTACACGAGCAACATCTGATAAGGTAATTATAGATCCATCGTTTGCTCTTTTTAAAGGTAGCTTTTTATAGTTATCTAAATCCTTATAAGCTTTATCTAACTTTATTGTTAGATCGATATCTTTGGATTCTATCCTGCCTGCAGGAAAATCTACATTTTCTTTTCTTAATGCATTTTCAACTTCTTGAGTTGTAATATCTCGTGCAGCAAGCGCTATGGGATCTAACCAAACTCTTAACGATAATTCTCTTTGACCACCTAATCTAACTCTACCAACACCTTCAACTGTTGAAAAACTATCTGTTAAAAATCTATCAGCATAATCAGTTAGCTCTAAGTCTGTCATTGTTTCAGAATTAAATGATAACCACATTGTAGTTCTCATCCCTGCACTTTGTTTAAAAATCTCAGGTTGTTCAGCACCATCAGGTAAATTATCAAGAACTCTAGAAACAGAACTCCTTACATCATTTGCCACATCATCTAAGTCGAGACCAGTATCAAAAGTAAGAGTAATTCTTGAGCTTTCATCTTCACTAAAAGAATCTATCGTTTCAAGTCCTGGAGTTCCTCCAACGAAATCTTCTATCTTTTGAGTGATTTGTGTATCAACAATTTCTGCAGATGCTCCTCTATATTCAGTTTGAATTGTAACCACCGGAGGTTGGACATCGGGAAGTTCGTCTGTAGGAATTTCTTGAAAAGTAACTAGGCCAAATATAACAAGCACTAAACTCATCACAGAGGCTACAACTGGTCTTTTAATTGATAAGTCTGTAAGAAACATATTATTTTGGATTTACTACTTTTACTTTAGCCTTATTTCTAACTTTAGAGACGCCCTCGCTTATTACTATATCGCCTTCAGATATACCCGATAAGACTGAAACTTTCCCAAAATTTCTTTTACCAATTTTTATATTTTTTTGTTCAGCTGTGTCATTGTTTACAACAAAAACAAATGCAGTATCTCCTTGGATAGTAACAGCACTTTCCGGGATACCTATTTGATCTGTCTCATTATAAATTACTTTAACCGTCATTAATTGGCCTGGAATAATTTCAAATTTCGAATTATCTACTAAAATTCTTGCTAAGATGGATCTTGTAGAAGGGTCTATTCTAGAACTGACTGACTCGACTTTTCCTTCAAAAACTTTTTCAAAGGCTGAATTAGTTATTTCTGTTTTCAGTCCTGGTTTAAGAACGCTTACATAATTTTCTGGAACTTTTATATCTATCACAATTTTTTTTAGATCATCTAATGTAATTATTAAACTGTTTGAACCAAGTACACCTTGAGCGATCTCTCTTGTTCCTAGCTTACCTTCGAAATCAGCTTTAATTTCCGTTCCATCTAAAAGTTTTGTAATTATTTCATCTTTTTTTACAAATCTATTATCAACATTAAGTTCACCATCGATATTAGTTCTGGTAATACGATAAGTTTTAGAATTTTGAGCAATCGCAGTACCGAATGTTTCAATACTGTTATAAAAAAGAGATTTTTCAACTACAGTTGTAATTACCCCTGGCGCAGGTCTCACACTAAATTTCTTTTTAAAATGTAAACCTATAAAATATCTAGCTGCAATAACTGCAAAAACTATTACGAAAAATATTATTAAAAAAACTTTTAATTTAGTTGATGTAATTTTCATTATTCTTTAAGTCCGTATTCTGCCCATGACCCGTCATAGATCATTGGTTTTTTACCACTTATAATAGAATTAGCTAGGCCTAAAATACAAGCCGTTACACCTGATCCGCATGTAAAAGCCATATCTTTTTCTAAAGATATATTATTTTCTGTAAAAATCTTTGTCAGATCATCTTTGTTTTTGAATGTTTTATTCTCAGAATTGATTAATTCTGTAAATGGTAAATTTATAGATCCACTAATATTTCCACTTCTAAGTTCAACTCTTGGTTCTGGCTGTAAACCTAAAAATCTTTGTTTACTTCTGGCGTCAATTAATTGAAATTCTTTTTTAATAATATTTTCATCAATTATATTTTTATCGATTACCATGATTTTATTTTCATTTGCTAAATAATTGGTAGTTGAAAATTCGATTATATTATTATCAACCGGTTTTTTCTCATCAGACCACTTTTTAAACCCCCCATCTAATACTGAAATTAAATTAGGATCATGGCCAAAATATAAAAAGTTATACCAAACTCTGCAGGAGCTAATGACATCTGAGTTATCATAAACTATGACGTGATCATTATTATTAATACCTAGTGCAGAAACAGTTTTTTCCCAATCATTTTTTTTACTCAACATGTGGGGCAATTTTGAACTCTGGTCAGAATTCTTATCTAAATCAAAAAATATTGCATTCTTGATATGGTTTTCTTGATACTCTTTTAAAGCATCTCTATTAGTATTCGGTAAATGCCAGCTTGCATCTAAAATTTTAACACGGTTTAAATTTTCACTTAACCAGTCAGTTGTAACTAGTTGTTTCATTATCTATTTTTTTCAATGTATTTTTGATGATATTCTTCTGCTCTACAGTAGTTTTTTATTTCTGAAATATTTGTTTGAACTTTTCCATCATGTTTTTTATTATATTTGTCAAAAATTTCTAAAGCTTCTTTTTTTTGAGTTTCGTTTTCATAAAATATTTCACTTCTATATTGTGTACCAACATCGGGAAATTGCATGTCTTTTTGTGTAGGATCATGCATCTTAAAGAATAAATCTAAAATTTTTTTATAAGAGGTGACATTTTCATCGAATGTTAATTGTACAACTTCTGCATGACCTGAATTTCCTGTGCATACTTCTTCATAAGTTACTTTAGGATTATGACCACCAGCATAACCAACTTCAGTTTGAATAATGCCAGGTTTGTTTTTAAAGTTTTCCTCAGGTTTCCAAAAACATCCAAGAGCGAGTGTACATTTCTGCATAAGTTAATTAGTATAATAAGTTACTGAAAGGATAGTAAATTGTTATCACAAAATCAAATAGGCGTATTGTACATGGTTGGAAGCGTTATTTGCTTCTCCATTATGGATATTTGCGTGAAGTGGTTAGATTATTATCCAATTGGACAAGTTCTCTTTCTAAGATTTTTTATAGGGTTTATTCCTATTATTTTTATTATTCCTAGGGAAAAAATATTTACATTTTATAAAACTAATAGACCAGGCTTGCATGCATTCAGAGCTATCTGTGGCGCCTTAGCAATTATTGCTTTATTTTTTGGATTAAGAGAATTGCCATTAGCAGATGTCATATCACTTACTTTTGGTGGACCTATTTTCGTAACGATTGCATCAATTATTTTTCTCTCTGAAAAGGTGGGAATAAGAAGATGGTCAGCTGTGTTCCTTGGCTTTTTAGGAATGTTGCTAATTGTTCAACCAGCGTTTACTGATTTGAATTATTACTACATTACCCCAATTGTATTTTGTATATTTTTTGCTTGTGTAGCTATAAGTGTCAGGTCTTTATCCAAAACAGAGGCTAATTATACAATAGCATTTTATTTTACGTTTCTGTGTGCTGCTTTAGGTTTAAGTACAGTTTTCTTTAGTGATTGGGTTATGCCAACACCAATTGATTTTGCATTATTTTTTGTCCTAGGATTGTGCGGAAGTATAGCAAATTTATTATTAACTCAAAGTTATAGATTAGCAGAGGCATCATTAGTGACTCCAATTAAATATCTAAGTTTAGTTTTTGCAATTCTATTTGGTTATTTCATATGGAGTGAAGTTCCAAAAATTTTAACCCTGATTGGAGCAGCACTAGTCATAATCAGCTCATTAATAATTTTCGTGAGAGAAAATAAATTGAAAAAGCAAATCGTTGCACCTAGAACATGAGTAATTTCTACACTAAGGGCAAACCCCCACATTACTGGGCTAAGGCTAAAAAAATTTTATCAAGAAAGGACAAGGTTATGAAAAAATTAATCAATAACTATAAAGATGGAAATTTAATCACACGAAACGATGTTTTTTTCTCACTTTGTAAAAGCATAATAGGCCAGCAAATAAGTGTAGCTGCTGCTAATTCTGTTTTTTTGAAATTTAAAAAAAAATGTAAAAATAAAATTAATGCTAGAACAGTCAATAAATTATCTTTTAATAGTTTAAAAAGCTGTGGCTTAAGCAAACAAAAAGTTAAGGGTATAAAAGATTTAGCTAAAAGAATTCTAGACAAAAGTTTTAAACCGAGTTTGATTAAAAATATGACAGATGAAGAAGCAATTGAATATCTCTCTAATTTGAGACAAATAGGGAGATGGTCTGCTGAAATGATACTCTTATTTACTTTTAACAGATCTAATATATGGCCTTTACAGGATATAGGCCTATTAAGAGCTGTTTCAAATAATTATAATAAAAAATATTTTCCGCCTAAAAGCTTCTTAGATAAATTATATAAAAAATTTACACCTTATTGCTCGGTGGCTACTTGGTATCTGTGGAGATCAATAGATAACGAGCCAATACAGTATTAAGCACCTTCTACCGTTTGATGGTGTCTGACCGCATGGCCTTTTAAGATATCGTGAGCTTCTTGATATTCTTTAGAGTTGTAGAATAAATTAGCTTCTTCATATGATGGAAATTCTATTACAACTGTTCTAGGCGACGCCTCACCTTCATTGGTAGTTGTTTTTCCACCTCTAATTAAAAACTTACCTTTATATTTTTCAACCGCGGCTCTAGCTTTAACAGCGTATTCTTTAAGTTTATCCTCATTTGTTATACTTTTATAAACACAAACTACATAACCTTTCATTTACAACTCCTACAAAATAAATTAATTTTTTTCATGGCAGATAAACTTATCATTGACTGGAAAGAGTATAATCTAATCGTAGAAAAATTAGCAATACAAATTCATCAAAGCGGATTTAAACCTGACATACTTATAGGGATAATGAGAGGTGGAGCTCCTATTATAGATGTATTAAGCAGAGTGTTTAAACTCAAGTGCGCTTATTTGGCTGTAGAGTCTTATTCTGGTGAAGGTACAGAAGACCAGCAAGGTGAATTAGTTTTTTCTAGAGAAATGAGTTCAACTGTCCAAGAAATGAAGGGAAACCTACTTCTTTGCGATGATTTGTCAGACACGGGCGTAACACTAAATAAAAGTATTGATTGGTTAAAGAAATACCCAGCACTAAAAGGAAATATAAAGGAAATTAAAACAGCTGTTCTTTGGAAGAAAAAAGATTCAACATTTGAACCGGATTTTTGCGCTCAAAAACTAGATAGCAATCCGTGGATAGTTCAGCCTTTTGAGCATTACGAAGAAATTCGTGTAGAAGATTTAATTAAAAAACATCAAGGAAGTTAAAGGGCCAGCGTGAACCGGCCCTAAAATCATTAAGCTACGTAAAAGCTTAAAACACTAGCCACTGCAATAACCCAAATTGCAGGAGAAGTTTTACCAAACTTACCAGTAAAAATTCTTATTAATGCATAAGCAATGAAAGCTAAAGCAATACCGTTAGAGATAGAATACGTAAGTGGCATTACTATCATAGCAAGTACAGCAGGACCTGACTCCGCTATATCATTCCACTCTATGTCCGTAATATTTCTAACGAATAATATTGCAACATAAAGTAAAGCTGCTCCATCTATTTCTTTTGGCAAACTAGTTGCTAAAGGTGCAAAAAACAAACAAGCTAAGAATAAAACACCAATGACTAATGAAGTCATTCCTGTTCTTCCACCTGCTTTTACCCCAGAACCAGACTCAACATAACTTGTTACAGTTGTTGTTCCCATCATAGCACCTGCTACAGTTCCAACACTGTCTGATAACATTGCTTTGTCAATATCTTGAACTTTACCCTTTCTATCAACTTTACCAGCAACGTTTGCAACAGAAGTTAGTGTTCCTGCTGTGTCGAAAAAGTCGATAAATAGTAAAGTAAAAATAATTGAAGCCATACCAGCTGAGAATGCAGCTTTAAGATCAAACTCAAACAAATAAGTCATTGGAGGAATTGATCCTACTACTCCATTAAATTTAGCTAAACCAGATACCCAAGCAATAGTACTAAATAGTAAAATACCAATTATAATATTTCCTCTAACTTTCATTTTCTCTAAAACGATCATGAATACGAAAGTCGCACATGCTAGAAGCACTAAAGGGTTTTTAATGTCACCTAGTGTAACTAAAGTCACAGGGTGATCACCTACTACTCCCATAATTTCTAAACCAATGATTGCTAAAAATAATCCGATACCTGCACCAATTCCAAGTTTTAAACTTTTTGGAATTGAATTGATAAGCCAAGCTCTAATTGGTGTTAGTGATATTGCCAAGAAGATTACACCAGCTACAAGTACAGCTCCTAAAGCTGCTTGAGGTGTATAACCTTGTCCAGCAACTACACCATACGCAACAAAGGCGTTAATACCCATTCCTGGTGCTAAACCAACTGGCCAAGTTTTTCCATGGAAAGCCATGATAAAACATGCCACGGCGGTTGCTAAAATTGTTGCAGTAAATACTGCTCCAAAATCAAAAAAACCTTTCTCTGTTCCAGCAAATTCACCAGAAAGAATGAAAGGATTTAAGAACATAATGTACGCCATCGTAAGAAACGTCGTTACGCCAGCAATTACTTCGGTTCTAAAATTAGTTTTATGTTTTCTATACTCAAAATATTTATTTAACATCGAAAGACCTCCCGTTGATGCTGAATACTCTATATTTATTTTAAAATCTTAATTAATTTGAAATATTTCATCATTATACAACCTATACTTAATATTTCTGTTTATAAGTTTTAGGTATAAAATAACGATTCAAAATGAAATTTAAAAAATTATTTCTGCTTATTTTTTTCACACTTTTTCTCAGTGCTTGCCAAACTGTATCGACAAAAATAGATGAAACTACAGAGCAGGAAAAAAAAGAACTAAGCAAATGGTTAAACAAACCAGAAAGTGATCTTAAAAGTTTTTTTGGACAGCCAGACAAAGTAGAGTTTTTAAAAACTAGAAACAGGAACTATGTCTATATAACTGAGAAATATAAGATTAAATGTGAGAGAAAATTTGAGATTAACCCTAAAAATATGGTAGTAGGCTTTAGCAGTAAGAACTGTTTTTAAAGCATGGACATAAAAAATAAATCTCAATTCATAGAGTATTTTTCTAAAGGAACTAAAAGTCAAAATAATCTTAAGATAGGTGTCGAACACGAAAGGTTTTTGTTTGAAGGAGAAAATAAGAAAAGAATCTCTTATGATACCTTAAAAAAACTTTTTGAAAATTTAAAAGTTAATGGTTGGGAACCTCTTTATGAAAAAGAAAATATTATTGGCATGCAAAGAGATAATCAACAAATCACTACAGAACCAGGATTACAATGTGAGTTGTCTGGTGCACCTTTAGAAAATATTCACCAAGTTTGTAGTGAGAGCTCAAAATTTTTAAAAGAAATAGAGACTGCAAGCAAAGGATTAAATATAAATACTGTATCAATTGGTTTTGATCCTTTTAATAATTTGTCAGATATCCCACAGAGTCCAAAAAGCAGATACAAAATAATGACTAAAGAAATGCCAAAGGGAGGCGAGCAGAGTTTAGAAATGATGTATAGAACTTGCGGTATACAAATTAATTATGATTACACCTCAGAAGAAAACTTTGAAAAGATTTTTAGATTAGGAAATTATTTAACACCTCTAACAATTGCCTTGTATTCAAATTCACCTTTTGAGTCAGGTAAACCAGTTGGTTATTATTCATATAGAAATAAAGTTTGGCAAAATACTTCTCGAGGAGGAATAATGCCTATAGCTTTTGAAAAAGTAAACTTTGAAAAATATTTTGACCATGTGATTGAGTATCCAATTTTATTTGCAATAAGAGAAAAAAATTATATTGAACCTAACGGGCAACCTTTCAAAGATTTTATTTTAGGGAACTTTGCAAATCTTAAAGATGAAGCAAGCTTACAAGATTTTGAAACTCATCTTGCAACTATATTTACAGAAGTAAGATTAAAACAATTTATTGAAGTAAGATCTTTAGATGCTTGTGATTGGGAATGTCTCTGTGACGGTCCAGCTTTTTTTACCGGTATATTTTATAAAGGGCTTGATGAAGCTTTCGAGATCGCAATGAAATGGAAAAAAGAAAATGTAATGAATGCATATTTAGAGTCTCCTAAAAAGGTCTTGAAACAGAACTTGAAGGTAAAAAATTATATGTGTGGGGAAATATATTTTTCGATATTGCTAAAAGGGGTTTAGTAGAAAGAAAACAGGTTAACTCAAAAGGAAATGATGAAACGGTTTATTTAAAACATGTTGAAAATGTAATTAAGAATAAAAAGAATAGAGCGCAGCTTTTATTGGATCAATATAAGAAGACTAACAACTTAGATTTTTTTAAAAATGAAAAAGAAAATTTTAATTATTCAGGGTTCTAGTTTAAAAAAAATAAACGTTAAAACTGATACCTCTTTTTTCTTAGGCTTAGAGGCTCAAAAAAGAAGATATCAAATCTATTATTATGAACCTAAAGACCTAAGTTTTGTTAACGGTAAAGTGACAGCCTTATGCTCAAAAGTAAAATTCGTAGATAATCCAAAGCAACCAGTAAAAGTACTTAGCAAAACAGTTTTAAATCTTTTACAAGCTAAATTGATATTAATACGTAGTGAACCTCCGTTTAACCAACAATATATTAATACGATATTTATTTTGGAGCATATCTCAAAAAAAGTTAGAATTATCAATCACCCAAAAGCTTTAAGGGAAGTACCTGAAAAACTCTTTTCCCTAAGATTAACTAAGTTTATGCCCCAGACTTTAATCAGCGAAAATTTAGATGAAATTAAATCTTTTTTAAAAAGGAATAAAAAAATAGTTATGAAGCCAATCGAAAGTTATAGTGGTAATGATGTAAAACTCATAACTAAATTCAATAAATCACTAATAAATAAATTTATAAAAAAATATCACCATTTAATGTTTCAAAAGTTTATTCCTCAGATTTCAAAAGGAGATAAAAGAGTATTTATAATTAATGGAAAAATAAAAGGAGCTATCTCTAGGCTTCCAAAAAAAGGCAGTATACTCTCTAATATGAGCAAAGGAGCATCCGCAAAAAAAATAGAGATTAGTCAGCATGAAATGAAGATAAGTAAGATCGTAGCTAAAGAATTAAAAAAACAAAATATTTATTTTGCAGGTATAGACTTTATTCAAGGAAAACTTATTGGAGATATAAATGTTACAAGTCCTACAGGTTTGAAAACTTATTACGATTTAACAGGAATTAATTTAGCTAAGTATTTTTTTGAAAATATCTAATACCTGCGGAGCATTTAGCTCCGCAAGTAAGGTAAACTTATTTAATTTCAATAAGTCTTTTTTTCTTCATTTCCGGTATGATTTTTTCACAAGAAATTGTAAGCAAACCATCTTTAAGCTCAGCACCATTCACTTTCACATCATCTGCAATTGTAAATGATCTAGCAAAAGATCTTTGTGAGATTCCTCGATGAATAACTTCATCACCGTCTTTTTCTTCAGATCTTTTAATGTCTTTTGTCTTAACAGTTAAAAGATTATCTTCATATTCAACTTCAACATCGTTTTTGTTAA